>Ga0209941_1000889_pt1 | contig 26614 bp, 16 predicted proteins | sample ThiBiot_300_plan_FD_183945 | JGI IMG/M metagenome (GOLD analysis project Ga0209941, IMG submission 183945) | Wastewater bioreactor microbial communities from Cape Town, South Africa - Thiocy_solids_1 (SPAdes) | ecosystem: Engineered > Bioremediation > Thiocyanate > Unclassified | place: South... | reverse complement strand
AGGTCGCGGGCGAAGGCGCGTTGATGCTGTTGTTCGAAAAGCTGAAGGCGCGGCTTGGCGCCGAAGGGCTGTTCGACCGCGAAGGCAAGCAGCCCTTGCCCTATCTGCCGCGCGTCATCGGCGTCGTTACCTCACCGACCGGGGCGGTGATTCGCGACATTCTCCATCGCCTCGCCGATCGCTGTCCGACGCGGGTGATCCTGTGGCCGGTGCTGGTGCAGGGCGAAGGTGCGGCGGCGCAGGTTGCGAATGCGGTGCGCGGTTTCGATGCGCTCGCGCCCGGCGGACCGGTGCCGCGGCCCGACCTTGTCATCGTCGCGCGCGGCGGCGGTTCGATCGAGGATTTATGGGCGTTCAACGAAGAGATTGTGGTGCGCGCGATCGCCGATTGCCGTATCCCGACGATCAGCGCGGTCGGCCACGAAACCGATGTGACGCTGGCCGATTATGCCGCCGACATGCGCGCGCCTACGCCGACCGCAGCCGCCGAAATGGCGGTGCCGGTGCGCGCTGAACTGATCGCGCAGCTTGCGACGTGGCGCAGCCGGATGACGGGCGCGGCGACGCGCCACCGGACGCTCGCCGGCGAACGGCTGACCGCGCTCGCGCGGCACCTGCCGAAGCGCGAGGCGCTCTATGCCCCCCAGCGCCAGCGGCTCGACGACGCCGCCGACCGGCTCGATCGCAGCCAGCGCCACCGGCTTGCGATCGCCGGCGAACGGCTGGTGACGCGCGGCGCGGCGCTGCGTCCGGCGCTGCTGGCGCGCGCCTGGGACCGCGATCGCGCCAAGCTGGCGGGGCTTGCACGGCTGCTGACCTCGCTCGATCCGCGCGCGCTGCTCGCTCGCGGCTATGCGATGGTGCGCGATGCCGAGGGGGCGATCGTGCCGAGCGCCGTGCGCGCGCGGGGCGCGGGCCATTTGCGGCTTGCCTTCGCCGATGGCGAGGTGCCGGTGACGGTGGCGGACGGCGATGTGCCGCCCGCACCTGCCGCAGCGCCGACCCCAAAGCCCGCGCGTAAGCCTCCCGCCGCGCCGGGGCGGGGACAGGGCGAGCTGTTCTGAGCGCCGCGGGGGTGGCCGAAATCGCGCAGGTCGCTATATTGACCCCGATATCTTGGATAATTTGATGGACCCCGCCATGTTGATCGCCAGCCGCAACCGCCTTGCCCGCCTGCAATATGGCCCGAACGGATTTCGCATCCTGTCGCCGGGCGACCATGTGCTGTGCGCGGTGAGCGGGGTGCCGATCGGGCTCGACGAGCTGCGCTATTGGTCGGTCGCGCGGCAGGAGCCCTATGCGACCGCGACGATTTCGGTGCAGGCCGCACTGGACGCGGCGCGCGGCGCATGATCGCGCGCGGGGCAGCGCCCCGAGCGATTGCTTCGCTGACCTTGGCCATTGCGGCCGCAGGCTGCGTACCCGCCGTGGCCGACAGTCCCCCGGCGCCCAAGGCAGCAGCGGCGCCCGCGGCCGTGGCGCCTTCGGTGCCGAACGCACCGCCGGTCCCGAAGCCGCTTCCCGGTCCCGCCGATTTCGCCTTTCGCGGCAGCATGATCCAGGGCGGGACGCTGATCGGCCAGGTGCCGGGCGGAACGCGCACGTTGACGCTCGACGGCGCACCCGTTCCGGTCGCAGGCGATGGCGCTTTCCTGATCGCCTTCGATCGCGATGCGCCGGCGAGCCAGCAACTGGTAGCGGCCCTTTCCGACGGGCGCACGGTCGCGCGGACGCTGAGCATTGCGGCGGGGAATTGGCGGATCGAAAATATCAACGCGCCCTATCGCGGCAGTGCATCGAGCGATGCCGAGTTCGAACGCCGCCGCCCCGCCGAGCTGGCGCAGATCGCCGCAGCGCGCGCGAGCCATGTCGAATCGGACGGCTGGCGGCAGCATTTTCGCTGGCCGGCGACGGGGCGGCTATCCGGCTTCTTTGGTTCGCAGCGCGTCTATCAGGGCAAGCCGGGCAGCTATCACAGCGGCACCGATATCGCCGTGCCCGCAGGCACGCCCTTTTTCGCGCCCGCCGACGGGGTCGTCGTGCTCGCGGCCGATGCGCCCTTCACGCTGGAGGGCAATTTGCTGATCGTCGATCACGGCATGGGGCTGACCAGCGCTTTTCTGCACTGCCAGCGCCTCGATGTGAAGGTCGGCGACCATGTGACGCAAGGGCAACAGCTCGGCACGGTGGGCGCGACGGGACGGGCAACAGGGCCGCATATGCATTGGGGATTGAAGTGGCGCGACGCGCGGCTTGACCCGGGCACGCTTGCGGGACCGATGGCGCGATAATCGACGGGTTTCGATTGGAGGCGTAATTTAATTACGCGCTAGGGCCATTGATTATTCGAAGTGTGTGAGCGCTCATTTACGTTGTTGCAAATTCGTCACAATCGCTTGTGAAACCGCACCCGGAGCCGGGAATTCCCTTTACTCAACATGAATGAACGATCATCCCGCACGCTATCGGGGTGTCTGTTCGGCGGCTTTGCGCTGCGAAAATAGGGGCCCGGGTATAACCACCACCAGTAGCAAGGGACTGCACTGTGAAGAAAACCCACTATTCCAAGCTGAAGCTTGGCGCTGCGCCGCTCGTCATCGGCGTTGCCATGCTCTCGGCTCCGGCGCACGCGCAAGACGCTGATGCGGATGAGGGCGCCGCTGCTATCGTCGTCACCGGTTCGCGTATCGCGCGTCCGAATCTCGACTCGGCCAGCCCCGTCTCGGTCGTGAGCGGCGAAGCGACGACTGAAAACGCCGACGTAACGCTCGACACCTTCCTCAACACGCTGCCCGGCGTCAACCCGGCCGGCACGTCGACGTCGAACAACCCCGGTAACGGCGGCCAGTCGAACATCGACCTTCGCGGCCTTGGCGCGAACCGCAACCTCGTTCTGATCAACGGTCGTCGCCCGATGGTGTCGGCGTCGAACCAGACGGTCGATCTTAACACCATTCCGCAGGGCCTGATCGAACGCATCGACGTCGTGACGGGTGGCGCTGGCGCCGCTTATGGTGCCGACGCGATCGCGGGCGTGGTCAACCTGATCCTCAAGGACAACTTCGAAGGCATCGACCTTCGCGCGACCTACTCGAATTCGATCCCCGAAACCGACGCGCGCGAATATCAGATCAGCGGCATCATCGGCGGCAACTTTGCCGATGGTCGCGGCAACATCGCCTTTTCGGCCGAATATTCGAAGCGTCAGGGCCTGATCAAGGCGCAGCGCGCATTCGCAGCGCAGGCGACGTCGACGACCAGCTCGTTCCCGACGGGCTCGTTCTCGAACAGCGCGACCAACCCCATCAGCCAGGCTGCGGTCGACGCGTTGTTCACCAGCTATGGTGTTGCGGCCAACCAGTTGCCGCGTGTCAACCAGCTTGCCTTCAACTCGGACGGCTCGCTGTTCGGCGTCGGCACGTTCAACAGCCCGGTCGATGTGTCGAACTTCCGTTACGACCTGTCGTCGCCGGCGAATCCGAACCTCAATTATTTCCCGGATTTCTACAGCTACAACTTCGACATCGTGAACATCCTGACGCTCCCGCTTGAGCGTCGTTCGGCGTTCCTGACCGCGAAATATGAAATTTCGCCGGCGTTCGAAGTGTTCACGCAGGCGGGCTATACCAACTACAAGTCGTCGACGGCCCTTGCGCCGACGCCGGTCAGCACCGGGATTGTCGATCCGACCAGCAATGCATCGGTCCTCAACGCGCGGTCGCCGCTCGTCGAAGTGGGTCAGCGTATCACGGGCTTCGTCGTTCCGGTTACCAACCCGTTCATCTCGTCGGATCTCGCGGGCCTGCTCGCGACGCGTACCGGCGACGATCCGCTGCTCGCGGGCTCGGGTGCGAACGAAGGCGTCCGCATCGGCTACCGCTTCCTCGGCACCGGCCTGCGCGAGCAGAAGCTCGAGAACGAGGTGATTCAGGGTCTCGTGGGCCTGCGCGGCGAATTTGCGCCGGGTTGGCGTTACGAAGCCTATTACAGCTGGGGTCAGACCACGATCGATCAGCGCGCGACGGGCAACGTCAACGTGCAGAAGGTCCAGCAGTTGCTTGAAGCGCCCGACGGCGGTGCGAGCCTTTGCGATGGCGGCTTCAACCCCTTCGGTATCCAGCCCTTCTCGCAGGATTGCGTCGATTTCGTTGACGAAGTTGGCGTGACCAAGACGACCTTCACCCAGAAGGTTGCCCAGGCTTATGTTTCGGGCGAACTCGCCGATCTTCCCGGCGGCCCGCTGGGCGTGGTGTTCGGTGTCGAACAGCGCAAGTTCAAATATGAATTCGATCCGGGCGCTCTGTTCGGTCCGATCGCTGGCTTCAACACCGGCACGCCCGACCTCGGTACCAACAAGTTCCTCGACTTCTTCGGTGAACTTCGTGCGCCGATCATGACCAACCTCGAGCTGTCGCTCACCGCGCGTCATTCGAAGAGCGATTTCAACGACATCGCCAATGGTGTCGACGGAGCGCCTTCGAACGATTGGGCCTATGGCGGCACGCTGAGCTGGTCGCCGATCGACGCGGTGCGTCTGCGTGCGAGCTATCAGCACTCGGTTCGCGCGCCGAACTTCGGCGAACTCTTCTCGGGCGGCGGCAGCTTCCCGCAGATCTTCGACCCCTGCTCGGTCAACAGCTCGTTCCGCCAGAATGGCGGTGCGGCTGCCCGCCAGATGTGTATCGATACCGGTGTTTCGGCCGGCACGGTCGATACCTTCGTTGCAACGCCGGGTGCGCAGGCTTTCATCACGGTGACGGGTAACCCGAACCTGAAGCCTGAAAAATCGGATACCTTCACCGTTGGTGCGGTGTTCCAGGCGGCCGGTTTCACGGGCTCGATCGATTATTATAACATCAAGATCAAGGATACGATCTTCGGACCCGACGTGAACGAGATCATCGCGTCCTGCTATGGTTATAATAACATCAATACGGGCCTCGATTCGAGCAGCCCCTATTGTGCGGGTCTGTTCCGTTCGAACAACAACATCGCGGCCATCTTCCTGCCGCCGGAACTGGGTGGTGACCCCGCAACGGGCTACTTCCAGGCCGTCAACCAGGGTTCGGTCAAGACCTCGGGTATCGACGTTCAGCTGGGCTATCGCCTGCCGACGCCGTTCATCAACGAGGACAGCGCGCTCAACATGAACCTGCTTCTCAACTATCTGATCGACTTCAAGAATGTCGGTCTGGGTGGTCTGAAGACGGATTATGCGGGCACTGCGTCGTACTTCGGTGCGGGTCTCGGCACCAGCTTCCCGCGTTGGAAAGCCACGCTGAACACTAAGCTGAACCTGACGAAGGAACTGAGCTTCGATACGCGCGTCCGCTACATCGACTCGATGGAGAACCGTGCTGCGAAGCAGTATGGCGGTGAAACGTTCAGCGGTCCGGGCAGCGTCTGGTATTTCGACTTCGCGCTGCAGGCCGAGGTTGATGCGATGACCTTCCGTATCGGTCTGAACAACGCCTTCGACAAGCAGCCGCCGACGTATGCTCCGAACGTGCAGTCGGGTACCGATCCGTCGCTGTACGACGTCATCGGCCGTCGCGCCTATGTCTCGGCTCGCCTGAAGTTCTAAGCTTCGGCAGCCTTGGAAAAGAAGAGGGCGGGACTGGTGTCCCGCCCTCTTTTTTATTAGGGAACGGCGATGACCGTTACCGACCGTTTGCGCGCGGCCTACACTGCTTATGGCAAAGGCGATCTTGCGACCGCCAAGAGCCAGGGCGAGGCTGCGCTTCGTATACGCCCGACCGATCCCGTTGTCCTCCAACTGCTGGGGGTAGTGAACTGTCAGGTCGGCGCGCTGCGCGAGGGCGCCGATTATCTGCGCCGGGCGCTGGCTAACGGCGGCGATACGAGCGACAACCGCATCAATCTGGCGCGTGCTTTGCTGGATCTGGGTGAGCCCGACGAGGCGTCGAGGGTGTGCGCCGAAGGCGACCCGGCGTCGGTCGATCTGCAAAAGATGCAGGCTCAGATACTAAAGGCGCAGGGCCGCGCAACCGAGGCGAGCTGGTCCTACGAAAAGCTTGTTTCGGAAAACCCGCGCGACTTCGACGCGTGGAACAATCTCGGCAATGCGCGGCACGATAGTGGCGATCTGGAAGGGGCGTTGCAGGCGTTCCAACAGGCCCGGCAGATCGACCCCAAATCTTCGCTGCTTTTCCTCAATATGGGGCGGGTCTTGTTGTCGCTCGATCGACACGAAGATGCCTGCCTGACCTTCGAGGAAGCCGTCAAGCTGGCTCCGCAGGATCCGCAGCCCTTGCTCGAACTCGGTCGCGCACTCACGAGCATCGATCACGCCGAGGCAGGATTGCGCGCGCTGGGCACGGCGGCACGGCTGAATCCTGCTGATCCGGAAATTTTCCTGGCAATTGCCGTTGCCTTCACCGATCTCGGAAATCTTGCTCAGGCCGAACGATCGCTACGCTTCGCCATTCAGGCCGATCCGAAGTTCGTGCCTGCCTATGTCAATCTGGGCATCCAGTTCGAGAAGGCGAACCGCATCGAAGATTTGCGGAAGCTCGAGGCGGACGCCACGCGCGTCGGCGTTGCCGGGGACGGCATCGATTATCTGCGGGCGTTGCTGTTGAGCCGTGATGGCGACCATGCCGGCGCGCTGGCGCTTGTCCGCGGTATCTACAGCGACGCGATAGACGCCGCGACCAAGGCCCAGTTCGCTGGTCAGCTTGCCGACCGGCTCGGTCACACCGACGATGCGATCTATTATTATGAAGACATGAATCGGGCGATGGCGCAAAGTCCGATGGGGTGCGGCATCGACCGCAGCGCCTATCAGCGTGCAATCATGCGCCTGCAAGAGCAGACGAGCGCGGCCTGGTTTGCCGACTGGGCGCCCGGCCCCTCCTCACCACCGAAGGGGCGACCGTCGCCTGCTTTCCTCGTCGGTTTTCCGCGGTCGGGCACGACGTTGCTCGATACGATCCTGATGGGCCACAGCGCCACGCATGTGCTCGAGGAATTGCCGATCATTGAAAATCTGGGCAAATCGCTGGGCGACATCGACCAGATTCGGACGCTGGATGCCGATCGCATCGACGCTTTGCGCGCGCAATATTTTGCGGATCTGGATCGATTGGCCCCGGCCGCGTCGGGTCAGATGGTAATCGATAAGAATCCGCTTTCGATGGTGCGGTTGCCCTTGATCCATCGGCTCTTCCCCGATGCGAAGATCATTCTTGCGCTCCGGCACCCCTGCGATGTCGTGCTGAGCTGCTATATGCAAAACTTCAAGCCGACCGAAGCCATGGCGAGTTTTCTCGACCTGCCGAATGCCAGTCGCACATATGACCGCATTTTCAGCTATTGGGAGCATTGTCGTTCCATCCTGCCCGTGAATGTCCATGAATTGCGCTATGAAGCGATGATCGAAGACGTGGCGGGAACGACCCGGCCGCTTTTCGATTTTCTCGGTCTGGAGTGGGAGGAAACGGCGCTCGATCACCAAAAGACTGCGGTAAAGCGCGGATATATTCGGACCCCGAGCTACGCTCAGGTCATGGAGCCGATCTATGCGTCCGCAAGCGGGCGATGGAAGCGCTACGAGGCGCAGATGCGCGAGATACTCCCGATTCTGGAGCCATGGGTGCAACGTTTGGGCTACCGGCTGTAAGAGCTGTTATCCAGACCGCCGCAGCCAGCCGGTGATCGAGAGGCGAGCGCCCTCTGCAAACGGCGTGACATAGCTCACGCTGTGCAGTTGCGGCACCGCGAAAACGCGGAGCGCGCCGATCCGGGGCGCATATCCCGCGTCTACATTGCCTCCGGAGCCGTGGAACATCAGCAGGCCGCCCCATTCGGTCCGCCAGGCCGGCGTTAGCGAAAAGACATAGGCGGCAACGCGGTTCTTGCCGGCAACATCGTCGTCATGCGCCGTCAGAAAATGACCGGGGCCATAGCTGGTTGCCTGCCCGTCCGCGAAATCGATCGGCACGCCTATCATGTCGCTCAGCCTGCCCAAAGTGTGCGGCGATGATAGGAAGGCCAGAAAGTCGGCCAACAAATCGTCGCGGCGCGGCCCCCCACCATCGGGCAGGCGGATACTCTCGTACCTGTACTGGAACCCGTGCCGCGCGGATGAAAAAACCTGACGGTCAAGCTCGGCCATCTGGTCCGGCGCAAGCGCGCCATGGTTCGCCCGTGAAAGCTCATACACCTTGTCGCCGGCATTCATGACCAGTTGCCAGTCGCCCCGCGCATCGAGGTGCCGATGCAGGACGTCTGCCTGCCCTTTCGCCAGAAAATCGGCAATTTCCGTGCGGCCCTGCTGCTGGAATATCCGCTGATGCTGCGCCCAGTCGATACAGTCGGAAAGTGCAAAATCCATGGCTCTATGCTTCTCCCGCCCGGCCGATATCAAGATGACGCGTTTGACAGTTTGCGGTCCCGGGGAATATATGGATATTCCAGAAATTGCGGTAGAGAAGAACCGAAATGCGCACATATCGATCGGCTGCTCTTCTTGTGAGCGCAGCGCTCGTTTCAGCAGCGCCAGCTTTGGCCTCGGGCACGGCAGATACGCCTCCAGCCGATGCTGCGAAGGAAAAGAAGGTCTGCAAGCGGACGCAGCGCACAGGCACGCGCTTTTACACCGAAATCTGCAAGACCGCCGCCGAATGGGCTGCGATCGAAGAGCAGAGCAAGCGCGACGCGCGCGAGATGATCGACCGGCCGCTTCAGAATACCCAGCGCGATAATTGATCGCATGAAACTTGCGAGGCCGTTGCTGAAATTGCCGCGTCAATATTGTGCGGCAACGCTTGCGAGCGAGATTGCCGCATTGCCGCAATCAGCGTGGCTGCCCCACCCTGGCCGAATTCCAGGCAATGATGCGGTGCCTCTGATTACTCCGTCGGGGCAGGCGGTTAACGGCTTCAGCGGGCCGATGGCGCCCACCGATGCCCTGCGCCAATGCCCCTATATCATGGAGATACTTGCGGATCTGGACGCTGTGTGGGGGCGCAGCCGGCTGATGGGTCTGGCCCCGAAGGCGATTGTACCGGAACATGTCGATGTCGGCTATTATTGGCGGACGCACATCCGGATCCATATTCCGGTAGTGACCAATCCGCAGGTCGCCTTCAGTTGCGGCGACGAAACCGTGCATATGCAGGCGGGCGAGTGCTGGCTGTTCGATAGTTTTTGCCTCCACAATGTGCGCAATGGCGGCGACGCCAAGCGCGTTCATCTTGTGCTGGACACCGTAGGCGGCGACAAATTGTGGCAGATGATCGCTGAAGCGGAGCAGGAGCGGGACGAGGGCGACCCGGTCCATGTCGTGCCGGGTTCGGTCGGCCGCAAGGCCTTGGCCTATGAACAGATCAACTTGCCTGAGATCATGTCGGTGTGGGAAGTACGATGTCACATCGATTTTCTTTTGCAGCAGTGCGTCCCGGGTCCGGTTCTGGACGACGCCCGCCGTCGGCTGGCGCAGTTTGCCAACGCCTGGGGCGGCGTCTGGGCCCAATATGGAGTCCGGCGCGAGGGCCTGCCGCGATATCGCAGTCTGATCGAAGCGGTTCGTTCGGACCTCGCGCGCCTTGGCGCAGCCCGAATTCTTCTTAAGGACAACGGCGTTCCGCTTGATCGGGCGCTTGCAGAGTTGATCTTCATGGTCGCGGCACCCGATGCGCCTCCCAAGACCATTGCGGCGTAATTTCTGATGATCGTTTCCCATCAGAACCGCTTTATTTTCGCGGCCATTCCCAAGACGGGCACGCATTCGGTTCGTCATGCGCTGCGCGAGCATCTGGGGCCCGACGACATGGAGCAGGCCCGCCTGTTCGTGGAAAAGAAATTCCCCATTCCCGAGATTGCGCGAATGGGCCACGGCCATGTCAGCCTTGCGGAAGTCCGCCCCTTTCTGGGCGAGCAGATGTTTGATGACTATCTGAAATTCGCTTTTGTGCGCAATCCCTTCGACCGGTTCATCTCCTATTGCGCCTTTGCGACCAGTCGCGAGGGCTCATTCGAGCGGGATCCGAAGCGGGTGATGCGGCACTTTCTTTTCACGGCACCGCCGCATCAGCACATCATTTTTCGCCCGCAACACATGTTCATCACCGATGCTGGCGGAAATCTGCTCGCCGACGAAATCGGCAAGGTCGAAGAGATGCAGCGTTCCTATGACCGGATTGCCGCGCGTATCGGGATAGCCTCAACCCCGCTCGACCATGCCAACCGATCGCGGCGGGGCGACTATCGCGATTATTATGATCAGGAACTGATCGATGGCGTCGCCAGAATTTATGGCCGCGACATCGAATTGTTCGGCTATGACTACTGACCGAAAGGGTTGGCGGCATGTATCCTAATCCCCGGAAGACTGCGGGCCTTCGCCGGCTGGGAACAGTAGACATCGCGTCGCTCAAGGCTGCGGTCATGGCGATTCCGGAAAGCTTGTGGCAGGCGGAAAATGCCGACAAGCCCAATCGGTTCGAGGCGCTCGACGCGACGGCGCACATCGTATTCCGTTTCATCTCGAATATGCGCGATTGGCGTACCGGCTATGCACGGCCGCTGTGGGATGATTGGGAGCCTGTCCTCGCCCCGGTCCTTGCAGCGGCGACCGCGGACTATGGATACGCCAAGGGCGTCTTCCCGCGCGTGATGCTGGCGCGGATGCCTGCGGGCGGCGTCATCCAGCCGCACCGCGATGCCAACCCCGCCGCAAAGTGGCCGCACAAGATCCATGTCCCGATCCAGACCAACGACCAGGTATTGTTCCGGATCGATGGCCAAACCTATCATATCGCCGAAGGCGAAGCGGCCGAGGTCAACAATATGGGGGTTCACGCCGTCAACAACGGCGGTAAAACGCCCCGCATTCACCTGATCTTCGAATATTATGACGCGGAGCAGCCCGACCCCGAGTGGCTTGCCGCAATCCCGCGACAGCCCGCCTGACGGCGAACGGCGGGCCTTGGCGTTACCTTTTTCGTTTATCTTGGCGTTAGCGCAACGCTGCTGTGGGACGCGATCGATTTTGCAGAAGGTCGTCAGGGCGGGAAGCCTGTATTGAAGGCCCGTTGTTTCGGGAGGAGGAGGCGTATGGGTCGTGAAGCTGGCATCGCCATCGCCGGAACACGGCGCGAGCCCTCCTTTTGCTTCGCGCACATCTTCGAGCATGAAATCTATATGGCTTATGATACCGCCTGGCGGGCACGACGAGAGTTCTGCGGCCCATCCGGTCAGCGCCGTCGGCCGCCATTTCTTCGTCGGCGTGAAAGCCAAGACCTCCGATCGCGAAGGTAGGTACACAAAAGCCAGGGGCCAGGAACGCAATTTCCGGCCCCTGGTTTTGCGGCTCCGGGATGAAGATCAGGCCGGCGTCAGGACAAGGCCGCCGTCGCCTTCGTCCACTTTGACCGTCGATCCGTCCTTGACCTCGCCCTTCAGGATCAGGTCGGCGAGCGGATCCTGCAGATATTTCTGCACCGCGCGCTTCAGCGGCCGCGCGCCGTAGACGGGGTCGTAGCCGACCCGGCCTAGCCACGCGCGCGCGGCGTCGGTGAGGTCGAGCGTGACCTTGCGGTCGGCGAGCAGTTTCTGGACGCGTGCGACCTGAATGTCGACGATGCCGCCCATATGCTGCTGCGCAAGGCGGTGGAACAGCACGATTTCGTCGAGCCGGTTCAGGAACTCGGGCCGGAAATGCGCGCGCACCACCTCCATCACCGCAGGTTCGGCCTGTTCGACCGGCGCATCGTCGGGGAGCGCCGCGATCGCCTGGCTGCCGAGGTTCGAGGTCAGGATGATCAGCGTGTTGGTGAAGTCGACCGTGCGCCCCTGCCCATCGGTCAGCCGCCCGTCGTCGAGCACCTGCAAGAGGATGTTGAACACGTCGCCATGCGCCTTTTCGACCTCGTCGAAGAGGACGACCTGATAGGGACGGCGGCGCACGGCCTCGGTCAGCACCCCGCCTTCCTCATAGCCGACATAGCCCGGAGGCGCGCCGATCAGGCGCGACACGGCGTGCTTTTCCATGAATTCGGACATGTCGATGCGGACCATCGCATTGTCGTCGTCGAACAGGAAACGCGCGAGCGCTTTGGTGAGTTCGGTCTTGCCGACTCCCGTGGGGCCGAGGAAGAGGAACGAGCCCAAGGGCCGGTTCGGATCCTGTAGCCCCGCGCGGGCGCGGCGGACCGCGGTCGAGACGGCGTGCACGGCTTCGTCCTGGCCGATGACGCGCTTGCCGAGCGTCTCTTCCATCCCGAGCAATTTCTCGCGCTCGCCTTCCATCATCCGGTCGACCGGGATGCCGGTCCAGCGGCTGACCACCGCGGCGATATCGTCGGCGGTGACTTCCTCGCGCAGCATCGCATTGCCCGCGGCGGCCTCTGCCTCCTCGAGCCGCTTTTCGAGCGCGGGGATCGTGCCGTAGCTGAGCTCGCCCGCACGGCCGAGGTCGCCCGCACGCTGCGCCTGTTCGAGCGCCGAGCGTGCGGCGTCGAGTTCTTCCTTGATCTTCGCCTCGGCGTGGATCTTGTCCTTCTCGGCCTGCCACTTTTGCGTCAGTTCGGCCGACTGCTGTTCGAGATTGGCGAGCTCGGCCTGCAGCGCGGCGAGCCGGTCTTTCGACGCCGCATCGGTCTCCTTGGTCAGCGCCGCTTCCTCGATCTTCATCTGGATGATGCGGCGGTCGAGATTTTCGATTTCCTCGGGCTTCGATTCGACCTCCATGCGGATGCGGCTCGCCGCCTCGTCCATCAGGTCGATCGCCTTGTCGGGCAGGAAGCGGTCGGAGATATAGCGGTTCGACAGCGTCGCCGCGGCGACGATCGCGCCGTCGGTGATGCGCACACCGTGGTGCAGCTCGTATTTTTCCTTGAGCCCGCGCAGGATCGAGATCGAATCCTCGACCGTCGGTTCGCCGACGAACACGGGCTGGAAGCGCCGCTGAAGCGCGGGGTCTTTCTCGACATATTTGCGATATTCGTCGAGCGTCGTCGCGCCGATGCAGTGAAGTTCGCCGCGCGCGAGCGCCGGCTTGAGCAGGTTGGACGCGTCCATCGCGCCGTCGCCCTTGCCTGCGCCGACGAGCGTGTGCATCTCGTCGATGAACAGGATGATCTCACCCTCCGCCGACTTCACCTCGTCGAGCACGCCTTTGAGCCGCTCCTCGAATTCGCCGCGATATTTGGCACCCGCGATCAGCGCGCCCATGTCGAGCGCAAGGAGGCGGCGATCCTTCAGGCTGTCGGGCACGTCGCCATTGGCGATGCGCAGCGCCAGGCCCTCCGCGATGGCGGTTTTGCCGACGCCGGGTTCGCCGATCAGCACGGGGTTGTTCTTGGTGCGGCGCGCGAGGATCTGCACGGTGCGGCGGATTTCCTCGTCGCGGCCGATCACGGGGTCGAGCTTACCAGACCGCGCGACTTCGGTGAGGTCGCGCGCATATTTCTTGAGCGCTTCGAAACTGTCTTCGGCGCCCGCGCTGTCGGCGGTGCGGCCGCGGCGCAGTTCGTTGATGACGGTGTTGAGCGCGTCGGCCTTCACGCCCGCGTCGGCAAACGCCTTTCCGACCGGAGTGGAGGAGGCGAGCACCATCGCGAGCAGCAGCCGTTCGACGGTGACATAGCCGTCGCCCGCCTTGGTCGCGACCTGTTCGGCCTGATCGAGCAGGCGCACCGCGTCATTGTCGAGCCCCGGCGTCGCCTGCGCGCCCGATCCCGACACGGCGGGAACCTTGGCGAGCAGCGCGTCGATGCCGGCGACTGCGCGCGGCACATCGCCGCCCGCGCGCTGGATCAGGCCCGCGGCCATGCCTTCATTGTCTTCGAGCAGCGCCTTGGCGATATGCTCGGGACTGATCCGCTGATGATTCATGCGGATCGCAATCGTCTGCGCCGCCTGCAAAAAGCCCTTGGCGCGATCGGTAAATTTTTCGAGGTTCATGTGGATAAGCCCCTTTCTCGTCACCAGAGATAGTGTTGCCCATTTGCAACACAAGAGCATGGCTTTTCGCGCCGCAAATTTTCCGCCATGAGGTCGCCCAGTCCCCATAAAGCATGGAGCGGGAAAGCGGATGCGTAAATTTTTCCTTGGCCTCGTCCTCCTGCTCGTCGCGGTGGCGGTGGGTCTTGCGGCGTGGGACCCGTTGACCGCCGAGGCTTCGCCCGCACCGGCGTTCCGGCCGACCGATGTGCAGATCGCGCGCGACAAGTTCGGGGTGCCGCATATCTTCGGCAAGACTGATGCCGACGTCGCCTATGGCGTCGCCTACGCCCATTCGGAGGATGATTTTGCGACGCTGCAAGAGGTGATCGCGATGACGCGCGGGCGCACCGGCGCGCTGCTTGGTGCCGATGGCGCCAAGATCGATTATGTCGCGGAACTGCTGGATATCCGCAAGACCGCGGCACGCGACTGGCCGCACCTGCCCGCCGACGTGCGCGCGCTGTTCACCGCCTATGCTGCGGGGCTCAACCATTATGCCGACAAGCACCCCGACGAGGTGCGCCTGTCGGGGCTGTTCCCGGTGACCGGCGAGGATGTGGTCGCCGGTTTCGTGCTGCGTTCGCCCTTCTTCTTCGGGCTCGATTCGGTGCTGGGGCGCCTGACCGAAGGCAAGCCATTGTTCCGCGAAGGCGGTCCGGCGCTCGATGCCGCCGGCAAGCTCGTCCCGCGCGAGCTGACGCCGGTCGGCCGCGATCCCGACCATAATGGGTCGAACGGCATGGCGGTGGCGCCGGGCCGGGCCCCCGATGGCGCGACGCGGCTCGTTTCCAATTCGCATCAGCCGTGGACCGGCGGGGTCGCCTGGTACGAACTGGTCGTCCATTCGGGCGAAGGGTGGGATTTTGCGGGCGCCAACTTTCCCGGTTCGCCTTACCCTTTCCTTGGCCACAATAAATATCTGGGCTGGACCAACACGGTGAACCGGCCAGACCTGATCGACGTGTACAAGCTGGTGCTCGACGACAGCGGCGAGAAATATCGCTTCGATGGCAAATGGCTGCCGCTGGAAAAGCGGCGCGTGTGGCTGCGCGTCAAATATGGTCCCTTCGTGCTGCCGGTGCCGCAGACCGTGTGGCGATCGGTCCAGGGCCCGGTGATCAAGAATGCCAAGGGTGCCTTTGCCATTCGCTATGCCGGCATGGACCAGTCGGCGATGGTCACCCAATATTACCGGCTGAACAAGGCGAAGGATTTCGCCGAATGGCGCGCGGCGATGGCGGGGCAGGGGGTTCCGGCGACCAACTTCATCTATGCCGATGCCAAGGGCAATATCGGCCTGTTCTACAACGCGATGTTCCCTGACCGCCCGGCGGGTTTCAACTGGCGCGGCGTGCTGCCCGGGGACACATCGGCCGACGTCTGGACCAAGACATTGCCGTTCGAACGGGTGCCAGCGCTGGTCAATCCGCGCTCGGGTTTTGTGATGAACGCCAACAATACGCCGTGGGTCGCGGCGGGGCCGGGCAGCGAACTCGATCCGGCCGCCTTTTCGCCGCTGATGGGGATCGAGGACGACATGACCAATCGCGCGGTGCGCCTGATCGACCTGTTCGGGGCGCCAGGACCGATCGACGCCGCGCGGCTGAAGACGATCAAATATGACACCGCCTACGCGAAGAGCGGCTATGCCAAGGTCTGGATCGACCGGCTGCTCGCGCTCGATGCCAAGGGCGATGCGCAGATCGCGGCGGCGCAAGATTTGCTGCGCGCGTGGGACTGGAACCTGGACGGCAAAGGGCAGGGCGATGCGCTCGCGCTGCTCGTTCTGCGTCCGGCGAATGGCAGCCATTATCAGCGCAAGGCCGACCCCGATCCGATGACGGTGCTGCGCGAAAGCGCCGCGCATCTTCAGACATATTTCGGGACGCTCGACCCCGGGCTGGGGACGGTGCTGCGGTTGCGCCATGGCGAGGGCGCCCACCGGGTCGACCTGCCGCTCGATGGCGGCAACGATACGGTGCGCGCCTCGACCCTGTGGGACGTCGAACCCGACGGCCGTCTGAAGGTGCGGCACGGCGACAGCTTCATCATGTTCGTGACGTGGGACAAGGCGGGACGCGTCCATTCGGAATCGGTGCAGCCCTTCGGTGCCGCGACGACGCGACCGGAAAGTCCGCATTACAACGACCAGGCGCCTCTGTTCGTCGCGCATCGGTTGAAGCCGGTGCTTTTCGATCCGGCGGCGCTTCGCGCGAGCGGAGCGCGATTCTATCGGCCTTGAAAGCGCAGCAGAGCTGTCCTAAACCGTTGATACAGTGCCGTCCGGCATGCTCGTCACCGGCGCGTTTCGTGCCCCCGGTTTCAAGAGGATATCCATGACCCGCTTCCATCGCTTTGCCGTCGCCCTGGCCGTATCGACGTCGCTCGTCGCGGCCGGCCCTGCCCTTGCCAAAGCCAAGGAGGCGCAGCCCGCGCCGATTTCCGAACTGGTGAAGGCGGTCGATATTCCGTACCAGAGCTTCACGCTCGACAACGGACTGCGCGTGATCGTGCACGAAGATCACAAGGCGCCGGTCGTCGCGGTGTCGGTCTGGTATCGCGTCGGATCGAAGCACGAACCCGCGGGCAAGACGGGTTTTGCGCATCTGTTCGAACATCTGATGTTCAACGGTTCGGAAAATTCGCCGGGCGACTTCTTCGAACCGCTGCAACAGGTCGGCGCGACCGATTTCAACGGCACGACCAATACCGACCGCACCAACTATTTCGAAACGGTGCCGACCGGCGCGCTCGACCGCGCGCTGTTCCTCGAAAGCGACCGCATGGGCCATCTGCTCGGCGCGGTGACGCAGGAAAAGCTCGATAACCAGCGCGGCGTCGTCCAGAACGAAAAACGCCAGGGCGACAATAATCCCTATGGCCTGCTGCGGTACGAAATCTTCGAAAACCTCTTCCCGAAGGGGCACCCCTATCATCACAGCACTATCGGTTCGATGGCCGACCTCAACACGGCGAGCCTTGCCGATGTGAAGAAGTGGTTCAGCGACAATTACGGCCCGAACAATGCCGTGCTCGTGCTGGCGGGCGACATCGACCTTGCCACTGCAAAGACCAAGGTCGCCGAATGGTTCGGCGACATTCCGCGCGGCCCCGAAGTGAAGGCACCGCAAACCGCAGTTCCGACGCTCCCCGCGCCGCTCGCCAAGGAGGTCAAGGATCTCATCCCGACCACGCGCATCTATCGCATGTGGGCGATCCCCGGCCTCAACGACCCCGAATCGGTGCCGCTGCAAATGGCGACCGCGGTGCTTGGCGGGCTGTCGTCGTCGCGGCTCGACAATGCGCTCGTCCGCAAGGACCCGGTCGCGGTCAGCGTCGCGGCGTTCGCACAAACGCTGGAGGATGCGGGCTTCCTGATCGTGCAGGCCGACGTGAAGCCGGGCGTCGATCCGAAGGTCGTCGGCGAAAAGCTCGACGCACAGATCGCCGATTTCCTTGCGACCGGCCCGACTGCGGACGAATTGCAGCGCGCCGCGGCCAGCTATCTCGGCGGCACGATTTCGGGGCTGGAATCGGTCGGCGGCTTCGGCGGCAAGGCGGTGACGCTGGCGGAAGGCGCGCTCTATTCGAACGATCCCGCCTATTACAAGACCGAGCTCGACCGGCTGGCCAAGGTGACCCCCGAGCAGGCGAAGGCGGTGGCCGACAAATGGATGTCGCGTCCGGCCTTCTCGCTGACCTACTCGCCCGGCGAGCGCACCGAAGGCGGTGAAAATCGCGGCGGCGCCTTCACCGACGGCAAGCCGGTGGCGGCGGTATCGCCCGACCGTTACTGGAATGCGGCGCTGGGCGATGTCGGTCCCGATACGGGTGTCGGCACGGCGACCTCGATCGCCGATCGTTCGCAGCTTCCAGCGGTGATGGACCTCAAGGCGCTCGAATTTCCGGCAATCGAACGCGCCAAGCTGAAGAACGGAATGGAAGTCGTCTTCGCGCGCCGGACCGCGGTGCCGACGGTGCAGGTCGCGGTGAGCTTCGATGCCGGCTATGCCGCCGATCCGCACAATGCGCTCGGCACCCAGTCGTTGATGCTCAGCCTGATGGACGAAGGCACGACGAGCAAGGATTCGATCGCCTTCGCCGAAGCAAAGGAACGCCTCGGCGCCCAGATCGACGGCTCGGCGAACGCCGACGAAACGGTGTTCAGCCTGTTCGCGCTCAAGCCGAACCTCAGCGCGTCGCTGGGCCTGCTCGCCGATTATATCCGTAACCCGGCCTTTGACGGCAAGGAACTGGAGCGGGTGCGCGCGCAGCAGCTCAACCGCCTGAACGCCGAACTCAACAATCCCAATGCGATCGCCAGCCGCGTACTGATGCCGGTGCTTTACGGCGCCGATCATCCCTATGGCATCCCGCCGTCGGGCCTCGGCAACGAAGCGGCCGTCAAAGCCGCGACGCGCGACCAGCTCGCGGCATTCCATCAGACGTGGATTCGCCCCGACAATGCCCGCATCTTCGTCGTCGGTGACACGACTCTGAAAGACGTCACGAAGCAGCTCGACGCCGCTTTCGGCGACTGGAAGGCGCCGAAGACCGCGAAACCCGAAAAGCATTTTGAGATCGCGATTCCCAAGCCGCAGCCGCGCATCCTGCTCGTCGATCGGCCCAAGTCGCCGCAGTCGATCATCATCGCGGGCAAGGTGCTCGACGTGAAAGGCGGCGACGATCTGGAGGTTCTGCGCCAGGCGAACGATATTTTCGGCGGCAGCTTCCTTTCGCGCTTCAACATGAACCTGCGCGAGACCAAGGGCTGGTCCTATGGCGTGCGCTCGCGCGTTTCGGGCGAAGCCGACCGCGTGACCTGGGTGGCGGTGGCGCCGGTGCAGGCCGACCGCACCGGCGACTCGATCCGTGAATTCCAGAAGGAATTGACCGCGTTCATCGGCGACAAGGGCGTAACCGCCGAAGAGCTGGAACGCACGACGAACGGCAGCGTACGCGAACTGCCGGGCAGCTTCGAGACATCGGGCGACGTGCTCGGCGGCTTGCGTGCGATCGTCAAATATCACCGGCCCGACAATTATTATGAAACGCTGCCGGCGAAATATGAGGCGATGACGGCCGAGGAGCTTGATGCCGCAGCGCGCAAGGAGCTGAGCACCGGCGATCTCGTCTATGTTGTCGTCGGCGATGCCGCTGTGGTGAAACCGCAGCTTGACGGATTGGGCCTGCCCGTGGAAACAGCGAAGCCCGCTAACTAACATTAGTTTCAGTAGGAGAGTTTCGATGTCTCAGGTCGATGGCAATTATGACTGCGTTACCAAGTCGCCGATGGGCGACCAGAAGTCGGTTTTCACCGTGAACAGCAATGGCGACAGCTTCACCGGCCAGAATGCCGGCGCGATGGGCTCGCTCGATGTCGAGAATGGCAAGGTCGACGGCAACAAGCTGACGTGGACGATGAACATGAAGGTGCCGATGCCGATGACGCTCGAATGCGAAGCGACGATCGACGGCGACACGCTGACCGGCACGATCAAGGCCGGCCCGTTCGGTTCGATGGCGATGACGGGCACCCGTCAGGCCTGATCGTCCGGATATCGGAAATGAGAGGGGCCGCTCTGTTGGAGCGGCCCTTTTTTTTGTGGGCAGATGGGGCGTCATAGACCGCCGACTGCGCCGATGATGCTGCATTGCATAGCTTTTCGGCGGCGCGGGGCTATCCAAAACCGTGTCGGAGGCGCATAGGCCTTTCGCAATGCACAAAATGACCGAATCCGCCCCGCGGTCCCGCATGCCCGGCGACCGGGAAATCGTGTTCATGATGGCGATGGTCATGGCGCTCAATGCGCTCGCCATCGATTCGATGCTGCCCGCGCTCCCGGCGATTGGCGAGGGGCTGGGGGTCGCGGTCGCGAACGACCGGCAATATGTGATTTCGACCTATTTGCTCGGCATCGGCATCGGTTCGCTGTTCTACGGGCCGCTGTCCGATCGCTTCGGCCGCAAGGGTGTGCTTGTGCCCGCCCTGTTCGCCTATGTCGCCTTTTCGATCGGCTGCGGGCTGGCGAACAGCTTCCCGCTGCTGCTCGCGCTGCGCTTCGGGCACGGCATGATCAGCGCAGCGCTCGGCGTGATCGTCGTCGCGGTCATTCGCGACCTCTTTTCGGGCGACGCGATGGCGAAGCGGCTGTCGATGATCTTTCTGGTGTTCATGATCGTCCCCGCGATCGCGCCGACGATGGGCGCCGGCATCACGGCGGTCGCGAACTGGCGCGCGATTTTTATCGTGCTGGCGGTGATGGGCGTCGTGATGCTGCTCTGGCTGCGCCGCCTGCCCGAAACGCTCGATCCGGACGATATCCGGCCGCTCGATGCGCGCACGATGATCGCGGGCTGGGCGACGGTGACGCGGCACCGCCGGGCGGCGGGCTATATGATCGCGTCGGCGATGATGCAGGGCGCGCTTTACGGCTATCTCAACAGCAGCGAGCAGATCATCGCCGAGGTGTTCGGCGCGCAAAGTTGGTTTCCGCTCGTCTTTGCCTGCGTTGCCGCCGGTATCGCGATCGCCAATTTCTCGAATGCGGCGATTGTCGAGCGCTTCGGCGCGCGGCGCGTGTCGCAGAGCGCGGTCTTTGCCTTCATGGCGACCGCGACGGTGCAGATCGTCGTTGCGCTGAGCGGCGCCGAGACGCTGTGGATGTTCACTGCGCTGATGATGGTCAACGTGGGTCTGATCGGCTTCATCGGCAGCAATTTCGGATCGATCGCGATGGAGGATTTCGGCCATATGGCCGGCGTCGCCTCCTCCTATCAGAGCTTCTGCAAGACGCTCTTGGCCGCGGTGATGGGCGCGCTGATCGGGCAGCTTTATAACGGTACGACCCTGCCGCTTGCCTATGCCTTTCTGGTGTCGGGCATCGCCGGGCTGGCGCTGGTCTTCTGGGCCGAGCGCGGCAAGCTCTTCACGCGGCCTGGGACTGCCCCCAAAAGCCCTTATTGATTCGGCCAAAAGAAAGGGGGCCGAAGCCCCCCTTCCCGTTAGCCTGTCGATGCCGCGTCAGTCGAACGACGGCGCCGGGGGAACCGGCGGCGGCGGGGCGTCGGCGTCTTCCTCATGCACCTCGACGATCCCGCGGCCGACGTGGCTGCGCGAACGGCTGTAGGCGAAATAGACCACCAGGCCTACCGCCGCCCAGATCAGGAAGAGATTGATGCTCTTCTGATCGAGGTTGTAGAAAAGATAGAGACAGCCTGCGATCGCGATCGGCGCCGTGACGTTGATGAACGGCGTGCGGAACGGCCGGTGGCGGCCCGGATCGGTGCGACGGATCACCATCACCGCGATCGACACCGCAGCGAAGGCGAAGAGCGTCCCCGAGTTCGAGATATTCGCCAGCTGTCCAACGGGGAAGAAGGCCGCGAACAGGGCCACTGCGATCCCGGTCAGGATCGTGATGACATGCGGCGTGTTGAACTTGGGATGAATCTTCGAGAAGGTGGCGGGCAACAGGCCGTCACGGCTCATCACGAAGAAGATGCGGGTCTGGCCGAACATCATCATCAGGATGACCGAGGGCAGCGCCAGGCCGGCGGCGAGGCCGATCAGATTGCCGATCTGGGGCCAGCCGATTTCACGCAGCGTCCAGGCGAGCGCTTCCTTCGAACAAACCACGGCCTGATCGCCGATCGCGCCGCACGCGGCGGCCAATTCGCGGCTGCCGGGTTCGAGGGCATGTTTCGCAGCGGCGTCGATACCGACCGGCTGCGCGCCCACCGAGCCGATGACGCCGGCGGCGACGAGCAGATAGAAGACGGTGCAGATCGCAAGGCTGCCGATCAGGCCGATCGGCATGTTGCGTTGCGGATTCTTGGTCTCCTCGGCAGCCGTCGAAACCGCGTCGAAGCCGACATAGGCGAAGAAGATGGAAGCGGCGGCCGCGCCGATACCCCCGATGCCCAGCGGCGCGAAAGGCTCGAAATTCTGCATGTTCATCACCGGAACAGCGAGCGCGATAAAGAGCGTCAGCGCCGCGACCTTGATGACGACCAGGATCGCATTGACCGTCGCGGATTCGCGCGTTCCGATTACCAGCAGGAAGGTGACGACACCCGCGATGAACATCGCTGGCAGATTGATCAGCCCGCCGTCGAACGGCCCGAGCACGAATTTGGCGGGTATATCTATCCCGAAACTATGCTCGATCAGGCCGACGACATAGCCCGACCAGCCGACGGACACCGCGCCCGCGGCGACCGCATATTCGAGGATCAGCGCCCAGCCGACCATCCACGCGATGAGTTCGCCCATGACAGCATAGCTGTAGGTATAGGCCGAGCCCGAAACGGGGACCATCGATGCCATTTCGGCATAGCAGAGCGCGGCAAAGGCGCAGACGAAACCGGCGATGACGAAGCTGACCATCATGCCCGGTCCCGCCTTCTGCGCCGCCTCTGCGGTCAGGACGAAAATCCCGGTGCCGATGACGGCGCCGATGCCGAGCATTGTGAGCTGAAAGGCACCGAGCGTTCGGTGCAGCGACTTTTTCTCGGCCGTGGCCAAGATGGCGTCGAGCGGTTTGACGCGACCAAATATCATGCAAATATCCCCTTTGGGGCCCCGGACGGGCCCGTCTCCTGGCGGGGCAGACTAACCGCTCCTCGCGGCAGCGCAACTTAATTTCAGAGGTGTGACAGTCCGCCTTATCGCACCGTGAATCGGACGCGGTCGATCATCCGTCCGCCGGGATCGACGAGGGTCAGGATATGGCTTCCGGGGCGCGGCAAAAGCTGTTGGCCCGCATCGGCGTCGCCGAGCACCGCCTTGTCGAGCAGCAGGCGGTAACCGGCGACGTCGCCGCTGACGATCACCGCCATGCGCTGCCGGTCGATCGGAATATCGGGATCGAGCGCATAGACGCTGCCGCTGACCGGGCTGGTGATGCGCGGGCGGCGCGCGGCGGCCGGGGCGGCCGCCATTTCGCTTTGCGCGGTGCCGCGCAGAAAATATTCGCGTCGCGGCGGTTCGCGCGTGCCAGGAAGGGTGATGCGCCGCGCTTCGACATTGCCCGGCATTGCCGGCGGTTTGCCGGGCCTGCCCGCGTGGAGCGCGAGCATCACGTCGCGCCAGACCGGCGCCGCGCCCGACGTGCCCGACACCGCGCGCATCGAATCGCCCTCGAGATTGCCGACCCAGACGGCCACCGTGTAGCGATCCGAAAAGCCGATACACCAATTGTCGCGCATCCCCTTCGACGTTCCGGTCTTCGCGGCGGCCCAGAAGGGAAGGCGCAGCGCGCTGTCGGCGCCGAAGGCATCGGTGCGCGCCGACGCGTCGGCCAATATGTCGCCGACGATGAAGGCAGCCCCCGGATTGACGATCTGGCGTTCCTCGCCGCGCGGTTCGCCCATGATAAAGTGGACGGGCGACCAGCGGCCGAGATTGGCAAGGGTGCGAAAGGCGTTCGCCTGTTCGACAAGGCTGACTTCCGCCGAGCCGAGGGCAAGGCTGAAGCCATAATATTCGCCGTCCTCGACCAGCCCGTGATAGCCGAGCGCCCAGAGCCGGTCGCGAAATTCCTGCACATCGTCGATGACCAGCGTGCGCACGGCGGGGACGTTGAGCGACGAGGCGAGCGCGCTGCGCACGCTGACCGGCCCCTTGAAGCTGTGGTCGTAATTCTTGGGAACATAGAGGCCCGAGGCGGTGTCGAGCTGAACCGGGCTGTCGTCGAGGATCGAAGCGGCGGTCAGCCAGCCATGCTCGATCACCTGCGCATAGAGATGCGGCTTCAGGGTCGAGCCCGCTTGCCGCCGTGCATTGGCGCCGTCGACCTGCGCCGCGGTGGACTTAAGGCCGACGCCGCCGACATAGGCGAGCACCTCGCCGGTGGCATTGTCGAGGACGACGACCGCGCCGTCGCGGACGCGATCGGGACCGAGCCCGGCGAGCTGGCGGCGCATCGCGACGGTCGCGGCGGTCTGGACGTCGCGGTCGATGGTCGAGGTCACGCGCTTGCCCGGTTTGTCGAGCAGGCGCACCGCGAGGTGCGGTGCGAGCGCAGGGTCGGAACGCGCGGCGCGCTCGCCCGAGGTCAGCACGCCTGCCGCGGCGCGGATCGCGCCGCAATCGGCGGCATGCGCGATGCGGCAGGCGCGTCCGCCGAGCGCGTCGAGGCTTGCCGCCGGATTGGGCAGCAGACCCGCGAACAAAGCGGCGTCGGTTCGGTTCATGTCGGCCGGACGCTTGCCAAACAGATTCTCGGCACCCGCGCCGATTCCCTGAATTTCGCCGCGCAGCGGGACGAGGTTCAGATAAGCTTCGAGCATCTGGTCGTGCGTCCAATGCGCCGCGAGTTCCTGTCCCGCGCGCATCTGGCGCAGCTTGGCGAGCCAGCCGCGCTGGCCGGGCTGCGCGAGTTCGGGCGCCAGAAAGGCGGCAAGCTGCATCGGCAACGTCGAGGCCCCACGCGAGCGTCCGCCGGTCCAGCGCGCGCGTACGGCACTCGCCATCGCCAGCCAGTCGACCCCGCCATGTGACCAGAAGCGCTTGTCCTCCGCCGTGACCACCGTGCCGCGCACCGCCGGGCTGATGTCCTTCAGCGGTACCCAGGCAAGGCGGCGGCGCTCGAAATTGACGCGTTCGCTGTCGAGCAATCGCCCCTCACGGTCGTAAAGCCATGCTTCGCTCGGCTTCCATGCAGCGCGCACCGCATCATAGTCTGGCATCGCTGGCGGGCGCGTGACCAGATGCGCGGCGGTGGCGAGGACGAGCGCGGCGAGCGCCACCCACGCCAGCATATCGAACCAGCGGCGGCTCGGGGTTGTCGTCATCGATCGGTCTAGCCGACAAAAATCTGCGGCATCTTCTTCTTTTCCGTTCGCATCGAGCGAAGTCGAGATGCCCATCGGTCGGGCGTGCCTTTGGGGTGTCTCGACTTCGCTCGACACGAACGGGGAAAGAGAGGGTAATCGGCCATCACCGCGCCGCGGCCGCCACCGTCATCGCACCGTTCGGCCACTGGCCGCGGATTGCGGGCGAATACATCGCCTCGACGCGCGTCGGGGGCAGGGTGAAGCGGCCCGAACCGTTGAGGCGCAGGACATATTCCACCGCATGGGTGCCGGCGGGCATCCAGCCATAATAGCCGCGCCAGCTGTCGCGGCCCCGCTCGACATAGCTCGGCTGCCAGTTCGACCCGGTCGCCTGGGCACCGAGCATTTCGGACTGCCCGCCCAGATTGCCGACGATCGTCGCGCCGGGCGGGACCGGATCATTGACGACGACCCAGGTTCGGCCCGCACTTGCGACGATTTCAATCCGTACCTTGATCACGTCGCCGCGGGTCAGCCGGTCCTTGTTCGCCGCCTTGACGATGCTGACCGACCGCTTGATCCGGTAGCCGGCGTCGAGCGGCTCCTTGAGCGGGACGGCCGCACGCACGCTGACGGTGGCCCACGGATTGCCGGTGCCTTCCTGCTTCAGGCTCATCGCGCCGCTGACCAGCGGAAGGCTGAGCGGCGCGGCGTCGGCGGGAAGCGGCCAGCTCTGCGCCGCACTCCCGCCGCCGAGCGCGATACGGGTCACGCCGCTGATTGCGCTTGCCGGATAGAGCTCGGCGAAGCGGCGCACCGCAATGGCGCCCCAGGCATTGGCAGGCGTCGTATCCCAATGGCCGCGCCGCTGGCGCTGTGCGACACCGACCATCATCTTGCCCGCATCCTCTTCCCAGCCCTTGCGGCCCAGAACGGCTTCGAGCGCCTTGATCGCCATTTCATCGCCGCTGGTCATCATCCACCAGGGCGCCTTCGCATCGTCGACGAGGTCGAGACGCGTGCCTTCATAGACAAGCCGCTTGCGCAGTTCGGCTTCGGCGGCGGTACGCAGCGCGGCGGCGCCGCGGACCCCCGGCGTCCGTTCGATCGCGACGAGCCAGTCGGCAAGCGTACCGGTCGCCATATCGACGGGCTTGACGTCGATCGCGGCGACGAGCTGCGCGCTCGAGGCATTGTTGCGGGCTAGCGCGGCGAGCGCGGCGATGCGGACCGGGCGCAGATCATAGGGACCGTAGCCGCGGCGCGTCAGCCGTCCTTCGACGACGGCCTGCAGCGCCTTGATCATCCGTGCCTTGGGCTCTTCGGGGATCGCAAAGCCATTCGCCGCGGTCACCGCCATGACATAGGCGGTAAGCTCGGCCGAACCGTCGAGCCGGTCGTTCGGCCAATAGCGCAGCAGCCCATCCTTATCGAGATAGGTGGGCAGGGCGCCTGCCAGCGCCTGCCAGCGGCCGAGGTCGCCGAGCGCGATCGCACGCGAGGTCGATTGTTCGAAGCAATTATAGGGATAGATCGCCATATAATCGCGCACTCCGGCGAGCGGCGGTGCGAGCGTTCCCGCCAGGGCGACATCGACATAGCCGCCGGGCAGGGCGCCCGCGGGCACGCCGATCGGCAGGCTGCTGGTCGGGCCGACGCGAATAAGGCTGGCGGCCCAGGTTTCGATCGGCACCGCGGGTTCGACCTGCTGGTCGAAGACGAGCCGGTCGCGCTGCTTGCCATTTTTCGACACCGCTTCGACCGTCCATTGCAGCGGGCCGGGCTGGGCGGGCGCGGTCATCGACCAGCTGATCGGCACCGCACCGCCCGCCGGGATCGTGACGGTGAGCGGCGGCGCGGTCGC
>Ga0209941_1000888_pt1 | contig 26633 bp, 18 predicted proteins | sample ThiBiot_300_plan_FD_183945 | JGI IMG/M metagenome (GOLD analysis project Ga0209941, IMG submission 183945) | Wastewater bioreactor microbial communities from Cape Town, South Africa - Thiocy_solids_1 (SPAdes) | ecosystem: Engineered > Bioremediation > Thiocyanate > Unclassified | place: South... | reverse complement strand
AGTTCGCTGTCGGTGATGTGCAAGCCGTCCTGAATCGGCTTGGCGAGGATCGAGACAAGCTGGCGATCGAGGAAGTTCAGCACATAGACGAAGCACAGCATGCCGAGCACAAGGCCGCGATGCCCGGTCGGCTTCGATCGTTCCAGGTCGGACCTCTCCGCAAATGTCCTATTGTCCATATCGCGTCCTCTCCCAGACCATTTGCGTTATCACATCCTGTCTCCCGCCCCGTTCCAGCGCTGTGCCCGATCGATGTACCAAGGCAAGACCTCAGGCGTCGCGGTCGCGTCGGCGCTGATGACCTTGGTGACGGGCCATCCGGCGAACAGCCGCTTGATCGGGAGTTCCTGCTTCTTTCCAGAAAGCGTGTGCGGGATGCCGGGTGCCTCGATCAGATGATCGGGAACGAAGCGCGGCGAGAGTCTCGAGCGTATGGCCGATGCAATCGCCTGCTCCATCGCAGGGTCGACGGCTCGCCCCTTCGCCGGCACGACGAACATGATGAGCGTGCTGTCGCCGTCTTCACGCTCGACGTCGATGATCATCGTGTCGACGATTTCAGGCAGACGCTCGACCGCAGCATAGATTTCGGCGGTTCCCATGCGCAGGCCGTGGCGGTTGATCGTTGCGTCGCTGCGGCCGGAAATGGTGCAACTGCCGTCGGCCCTGATCGTGAGCCAGTCGCCGTGACGCCATATGCCGGGCCATTCGGCGAAATAGGAGTCGCGATAGCGGCTGCCGTCTTCGTCGCCCCAGAAATAGAGCGGCATGCTGGGGAAGGGACGGGTGCAGACAAGTTCGCCGACCTCGCCGATCACAGCCCGTCCCCGCCCGTCCCAGGCCTCGATGGCGGCGCCGAGGTGGCGGCACTGAAGCCGCCCCGGCGTGTCGGGTAACTCGGGATTTCCGGCCAGGAAGGCGGCGGCGATCTCGGTACCGCCGCTGACATTGCACCACCAGATATCGGGTCGTCCGATGGCGGCGAACTGCGCCGAACCCCAGCGCTGGACGTCGGGCGGCAGCGGCGAGCCGGTGCTGCCGAGCGCGCGCACCCGGTGCAACCCGTCGAGTCCGGCGACGTCGAGCCCGGCCTTGCGGCAACTCGCGAAGAAGGCAGCGCCGGCGCCAAACCAGGTCACTCCGCCCTCTGCCGCAAAGCGCCAGAGCCGGGTCCAGTCGGGCTCGGCCTTGGTACCGCTCGGCGATCCGTCGAACAGGCAAATCGTCGTTCCGCTGAGCAGTCCGCCCACCTGAATGTTCCACATCACCCAGCCCGTGGCGCTGAACCAGTGGAAGCGGTCGCCGAAATTATTAGACTCATAGCTCGGTCCGAGATCGAAATGGAGTCGCCCCGCGGCGGTTGCCAGCAGCACCCCGCCGTGCCCGTGCACGATCGCCTTCGGAAGTCCCGTTGTGCCGCTCGAATAGAGGATCCACAGTGGATGGTCGAAGGGTAGCCATTCGGGCTCAAAGCCGGCGACCTCGGCATCGTCGCGCGCGATGGCCGCTTCGAACGCCACCGCCCCCGACACCGCCCCAGCGCCGAACCCGCTTTCGATGACGAACAATGCCTCGATACAGGGAAGTGCGGCGCAAATTTCGGCGACGCAGGCGCTACGATCCATGGCTTTGCCAGCGTAGAAGACGCCATCGACAGCGATGAGCGCCTTGGGCTCGGTTTGCCGCAGCCGATCCAGCACCGCATTGGTCCCCATGTCGGGCGAGCAAAGGCTCCATATCGCCCCCAGGCTGGCGCACGCGAGCAGGCCCACCACCGCCTCGGCTATATTGGGAAGGTAGGCCGCAACGCGATCGCCCCGCCCTACCCCGCGCCGGCGCAGTTCCAGGGCCAGTGAGGCGCTCTGCCGCTTGAGCTCGGCCCAACCGAGGGTTCGTTGCTCCCCCCGTTCGTTCACCGCCACGATGGCGGGCTGCCCGGCAGAATCCGCAGCCGCGGCGTGGCGGAAAACATGGCGCGCATAGCTGACCTCGGCGCCCTCGCACCAGCGCGCACCCGGCATCGTGTCTGCGCCGAGCATCGCGGAGAAGGGCGTCCGCGATTCGATCCGGTCATAGTCCCAGATACTGCGCCAGAAGCCTTCGAGATCGGTCACCGACCAGCGGTGCAAATCGTCATAATGCGCGAACTCAAGGTCGCGCGTGGCCTTGAGCTCTTCGAGATACAGGCGGATCTGCGGGACGGGAGCCGCGATGGCCGCGCTGTTGCTGGCAATTGGCATCGAATGGCGAACCTTATTCATGTCGGAAGGAAGCCGAGTTTCGCGCGCGCTCACGAACATCGACCAAAAGGAACGGCAGCGCGACCTCACGGACGCGCTGCCATCCGCATCAGAAGGATGTGCGCAGGCTCATCGCGGCATAACGCCCGATCGCATTATAGGCGCCGCCGATGCCGTCGGTGCCTGGGAAGAAGGGCGGCGTCTTGTCGAACAGATCGTTGATCTGCAGCGCGACCTCGGTTCCCTTGGCGAATGGCAGGTCGGGAAGCTTCAGCGAGAGTCGCAGATCGACCGTCGTATAGCCTTTGGCCTTGTAGAGGCTCGACCCGGTTGGCGTCGCATAGGCGGCCGTCACGCCGCTGCGATGGTTGACGAAATTGGCAAGCGTCACCGGCCCCGCAGCGATACCCAATGTCGTGCGCAGCGTGGTTCGCGGTATCCCGGCCTCGAGCGAGTTGCTGACCGCCGACGTCGGCGAGAGCTGGTTGCGATACTTCAGGATATAATTGCCCGCGATGCCGCCGAAAAGGGTGCCCAAACCCGCCGTGTGCCGATAGCGCACGTCGAAATCGATCCCGTTTGTCTTGCGGATGCCGAAATTGCCCTGCCGCAGGTCGAGGATGTTGCCGATCGCCGGGACGGCTGCGAAGGTGTAGAAAAAGGGCACCGTATCGCTGATCGCGTCGGTCAGTTGTCCCGCAGTCGGATTGCGGATGACGCGCGATGCGAAGGTCGGGTCGCTGAACAGGACGGCGCCTAGCCCCGAAGGGGTTCCGATGACATCATCATATTTGATATCATAAAAGGTCGCGCTCGCGCTGAAATCGGGCGCGAACCGCGGCCGCAGATCGACGCCGAAGGAGAAGGTCCGCGCCTTTTCGGGCTTGAGCGCCTGATTGCCGCCGTAGAGGAGAATTGTATTTACTTGCGTCGCCCCGCGCGACGGGTCGCGCGCACCGAACGCATCGACCAGCGCCGCCGCGGCATAGTAGGACCCCACGGTGGACCCTAGATCGCGCAGCCCCGGTGCGCGGAACGAGCGGCCATAGCTGCCCCGGAAATTCAGCCCTTCGACCGGTTCCCAGGTCAGGCCGACCTTGGGATTGGTCGTCGAACCGAAATCGCTGTAGTGATCGTAGCGGCCCGAAAACGACAGCGTGAGGCTGCGCAGCATCGGCGATGCGTTGCCCTCGCCAACGATCGGCACAAACAGCTCGCCGTAGAGCGACTGGACGTTGCGCTTCAGGTCTTCGGGGAAGCCAACGCCGCCACTCGATCCGCGCTGATCATAGGTCTCGCGCCGATATTCGGCGCCGAGCGCAACCTTGATCGCACCGCCAGGCAGATCCGCCAGCGGGCCGTCGACTTTCACCGCGCCGATCCGGGTGCGCTGATGATTGGTGAAGTCGGTCGGATTGTCGAGGATGGCCGCAACGACAGCGGGGCTCGTTCCGGTACCGAACGGGTCGAGCGCAGTCGCGGCCGTCGTTCCGGCGGCCGCCGCCGCCAGCGCCGTGGTGTTGATGCCCGGCTGGAACGTGTCGTTCCGCGACCAATTGAAGGTGCCATAGACGCTGGCCTTGAAATCGCCGGGCAGCTTGACGTCGAGGCCGGCCGTCGCATTCCCCGTCCGGACTCGGTAGCTTTGGTCGAAATGATCGTCGCCAACTAGCTTGTCGGGCCTGAAATCGACATATTCATAGGTCGTTCCCGTTCCCGGCGGGGGGCGGAAAAACGGGTTGGCCGCCGTCAGCAGAACGAACGTCTGACCAGGCAATGCCGCCTGGACAATATCCTTGCGGTCCGAATAGAGAAGATCGGCCCACACGGTGACCGCGGAGGAGAGCTCCTGCCGCGCCGACACGAAAAGGCTGTGCGTGCGGTTCTGCGGTACCAGGTCGACGGGTCCGCGCGGATCGCAAGTGTTGATCCCCGGCGTCAGGCTCGGCGCAGCATAGATGGTGCCGGTGAACAGATTGACGTTCGCGTCCGGGCAGACGGTCGAGCGCGTATCGATGCCGCCCGCAGCACGAAAATCGAGCGAGCGATACCGGCGGTCGGCCCCGGTTATGTTACTGTTTTCGGAATATTGATACGCGGCGACGAAGGAACCGCTGTCCCAGGCATGCCCGAAAATCGCGCCGGCGTTGAAGGCATGATAATCGTCCGCAAAGCCATAGCGAACATTGGCCTCGAAGCCCGACACGCGTTTGCGGGTGATGAAATTGACGACCCCTGCCACCGCATCCGACCCGTAGATTGCCGATGCGCCGTCGGCGACGATCTCGACGCGCTCGATCGCGAGTTCGGGCAGGAACGGATAGTCCGGATTTGTCTGCTGGGTGCTGCCCGAGATCAGGCGATGGCCGTTCATCAGCGGCAAGGTCGCCGCCGGCGGCAGGCCGCGCAGGCCGGGCGCAAAGGAACCGAGCCCGCCGTTGCTTGTGCGCGGAGCGGTGTTGAAGCTGTTGAGCTGTGGCACGGTCGCGAGCAGTTCGGGGGTGCTCGCGGCGCCGATCAACTTGGCATCATCGCGCGACACGCTGATAAGGCCGGAGCCGGTGGGCGGGACCCCGCGAATGCTGGAGCCCGTGACGATGATCTCGGAATCGCTCTCCGCCGCGCTTTCATCCACCGGATCTTTCGAGCCGGCGCTTTGCGCCTGAGCGGCGGTAGCCGCACCCAGCATGACCGCGAAGATGGCCGAGCCGCTCAACATGCGCGCGCGGCTCCCCGTAAGAATGAATCTGGTCGACATGATGATCCTCTTCCCTGCTGCTCTTGTCTTGCTCACGGACATCGCCGCCGCCGGACGTTGCCGGCTTGCCATTATGCTTATGGTTTGCCACAGCCGTTGGTAAGAGCATTGGCGGACATCGCTATGTCTCTGGAGGACAGCATCGCACGAAGGGGCTGCTATGACCGTCGACGAGGATCAGAGCATGCTGACTGGCCGCAATCCGCGCGCCGGCTTCCCTTCGCTCAATCAACGCATCTTCGCCCCGTTCAAGTTAGCGACCGTCATCGATACGGTCGCCGGGCGCGGAATCGATCCGGCAACCGTACTTGACCGGACGGGGTTGACGCTCGCCGAAGTGCGCGATCCGCATACGCTGACCTCGATCGGCCAATATCTGACCGCATGCGAGAATATCGTCGCGGCTGGCGCACGATTCGCGGATGCCTTCGCGATCGGGTCGCGACTGCATCTGTCGGCCTATGGGATGTACGGTTATGCGTTGATGTGCTCGCCGACGATGCGCGATTTCTTCGACTTCGCCGTACGCTACCAGCCGCTCGCCACCCCCACTGTACGGCTGGGCTGGCGAACGGAAGGTGAGGTCGCAGTATGGCAATTTCAGGAAATCTATCGCGACGTGATGAGCAACGACGTGCGCACTTTCCTCATCCGCCAACAGATGAAGATGACCTATACCCATATTCGCGATGCGGCGGGATCGGACAATGTCCCGGTCCGCGCGCGGTTCGCGCTGCCCGACGAGGCGCGCTCGGCGGAGGACGAACGCGAACTGTCCTGCCCCTGCCTCTATGCCGCGGATGCCAATGAGCTGCATTATCCGATCGGCATCCTCGAACAGACACCGGAGCTGGGCAATCGGTTGACGCGAACGATGCTCGAAGAAACATGCGACCGGCTGATCGGCCAATCGCGAATATCATCGGGACTGTCGGGGGAAGTCTATCAACTCCTGCTCCTCGCTCCGAACCACTTCCCCTCGATGACGGCGATCGCCGAACAAATCGGGCTGCAGGAACGCACGCTGCGCCGTCGTTTGGCCGCCGAAGACACGAGCTATGGCGAGATCGTCGACGATGTCCGCCGGAAACTCGCCATCGAATATCTGCAGACAACACGCATGAGCGTCGATGATGTCGCCTGGAAGGTCGGTTTCAGCGACAGCGCCAACCTGCGCCGCGCCGTCCGTCGCTGGACAGGTAAGACTATCAACGAAGTCCGTTCGGAAAAATAGCCAAGATTCCGGCGAGGTGGCCGGGGCGAAGCAGGCATCACATCCTGTAACGGATTGCGGCGCGTTCACTCTCAGATGGGGAATCGTAGCTGCCATATGGCAAGCACGCAGCCGGCGATTTCGTCGTTCTGGACGTCACAGCGGCATGGATTTTTGCGTTCGATGACAACGCGGGGTTCACGGGATAGTCCGGACCGCGCCAGATGGCGCGGCCGCCGTTCGCAATCTGCCTCGACAGCCAACACATTCCGTCATGCCGTTCGCCAAGGCAGCTCCAGAGACACACCGAACCGGCCCTCGCCGACAGGCCCGGACTTCATGGCGTAGTTGCCTTGGAAGCGAGCGCGCAAACGCTCAGTCACATTCTTAAGGCCGACCCCCAGACCCGACGCCTTCGGCATATCCCCGTCATTTCGCGGCATGTCATTTTCGATTGCGATGCACAGCCGATCTCCCTCCCGGCAAGCCCTGAGCAATATTTCCACCCTGCCGCGGGTCGTCCCTACCCCATGCTTGAGAGCATTTTCGATGAGTGGTTGCAGGATAAGGCTCGGGACCAACGCATCGGCCACACCGGCGTCGGCGGCTATCGAAAAGCTCATGCGGTCGGAAAACCGCTCGCGTTCGATCTCCAGATATTCTCGCTGCAGGGCGATTTCGTCGGCAAGCGGAACGTCATGGAATGGATCGAGCGCCAATGTGGTCCGCAGAAAGATGGAGAGGGAAAGCACCATGCGCTCGGCTTGCGTAGCGGCACCTTCTTCGATCAGCCCGGCAATCGAATTGAGCGTATTGAACAGGAAATGCGGATTTATCTGATAGCGCAGCGCGCGCATCTGGGCGCTCAGCGCCTCTTCCCGTATGGCGGCGAGACGCACCTTGCGGTCGTTCAACTCGAACGCATAGATCAACGCGACGAACAGACAGCCCCAGGCGAAGAAAATCGCCCATGCCGCTCCAAAATAGACCGTGAGGTCCGTCGTGCGCATTGGTGCGAGATGCAGAATCGCCGCGATTGCGGGGTATAATGCATGGAAACCTGCCCATAGTGCAGCCAGCATAACTGATAGAAAAAAGGCCGCGATCATCAGGAGAGGTAACGAGTCCTCCGAAGTACGACGTCGCACCGATCGCTCGTGCAGCATGAAGATGAGGTAGGACAGGCCAAGCGCCAATGCCGAGAGCGATACAAAATCTACAAATCTGTATAGCAGGAAGGATCGTGAGACGTCGCTCGTCGCGCCGATGATGAATGCCGCCACGATCATGACAAAAACCCAGAACGCGATACCGAATCTGATCGTGGCAATACGAATGCCCCGCGCATTTGCCGGTCGGTTTCTGAAATTCACGTCCAGCGCTATGTCATCGGGATTCACGACAGCCCCTTCCAGCCCCTGTTGCACACACCAAGCTCTGCACCGGCGTTTTGGCCGACACCAGCCGAAACACTATATGTCGCAGGTTGCCGCCTATTGTGAACGATAATCGCGCCGCCTCACCGGCGATAGTCCTTGGCCCGGAGACCGTATTTCGTCAGCCGGTCGTAGAGCGTCTTGCGCGGCAGGGACAATCGTTGCTGCACCTCGTCCACCTGTCCCTTTGCGTCGCGTAGCGCATCCTCGATCACCGCGCGTTCGAAGCGGGCGACCATTTCGCGCAGGCTTTGCGGCTCCGCGCCGCGGGCAGAGCCTTGCGCGATGCGCGTCAGGCCCATGACGAAGTTGCGCGCGAAGGTGCGCAGTTCGCGTATATTGCCCGGCCAGTCGTGGCTGAGCAGGTGGCGCCATTCGGCTTCGCCGAGATCGCTCGTCTCCAGTTCCAGTTCGGCCTCGAACGCGGCCACAAATTCGCGGAAGAGATCGGGAATATCCTCGCGCCGGCTCGCCAGATCGGGCAGCGCGATGACAATGCCGCCGAGCCGGTGGAGCAGTGCGGGATCGAGCGGCCGGGCGCCTTCTCCTTCGCCCGCGCTGCGCGAGATGGCGATGATGCGGACGTCGACCGAACGCGGCCGCTCGGCACCGATCGCGAGGAAACGGCGCGTGTCGATCAGGCTCAGCAACTGGGCTTTGGCGCGCTCGGGAATGCTCTCGATCTCGTCGAGAACCAGCGTGCCGCCTTGCGCCCGTTCGACGAGGCCCGACCGTGACAGCGCCACCGAAGGATCGCGCCCGAACAGGATCAGATTCGCGTCGTCGTGCATCAGAACGCCGGCATCGACGGTCACGAACGGCCTGTCGCGCCGCGGGCTGAGATCGTGGACGAGCCGCGCGACGAAATTCTTGCCCACGCCCGTCGGCCCGGAGATCATCAGGTCGACATCGGCACGCGCGACTTCGGCGATCAGGCGCTGCAGTCGCTCGGCGGCCTGCGACGATCCGCCGATCCGCCGATGCTCCCGCTCGCGCAGCGCGTCGCGCAGGCGCCGATTTTCGAGCACCAGCGCGCGCCGGTCGTGGGCCCGGCCGATTGCATGCACCAGCCGCGAGACCGAATAGGGCTTGGTAAAAAAATCCGCCGCACCATTTTTCATCGCCTCGACGGCCATCGCGACATCGCCATGCGCGGTCGTGAAAATCACCTGCATTTCGGGATCGAGCGCGCGCAGATGGTCGAAAAAGGCGATCCCGTCCATTCCGGGCATACGGATATCGCTGACGATCACGCCGGCAAAGGCGGGGGTGACGGCGCGCAGCGCAGATAAGGCGTCGGCGTGGGCCGAGACCTCGAAACCTTCGAGCGTCAGCGCCTGCACCGTCGCCTCGCGCAGCGTCTCGTCATCCTCGACGAAAAGGACCGTTGGCCGCACGCCGGTCATGCGCGCGGGATCGTCATGACGAAGGTCGTCGCGGATGCATCCGCATCATAGGCAAGTTCGCCGCCAAGATCGCGCATGATGTCGCGCGCGATGACAAGGCCGAGGCCGAGGCCGTCGGGCTTGGTCGTCGCGAAGGGCCGGAACAGATCGTCGGCCTGCGCCAGCGAAAGCGGCGTCCCGCTGTCGATCACGCGCAGGCAGACGGCATCGCCGCCCGCATCGACGGCGACTGTCACCCTGCCCCCTTCTCCGGCGGCATCGAGCGCATTTTGCAGCAGGTTGACCAGCACCTGTTCGAGCCGGACATGTTCGGCGGCGACGACGACCTGCGTTGCCTCCTCGGGCGGCAGGTCGATGGCGACGTGCATCGACCGGATGCGATCGCGCAGCAGCAGCAGCGCCCCGTCGATCGCCTCGCCGAGCGGCATTTCGCGGCGGTCGGCCGGCTGCCGCCGACTGAAGCGCCGCAGTTCGCCGGTGATCCGTCCGATCCGATCCGCCAGATCGACGATGCGGGCAAAATTGCCCGACGCCTGCTCGACCTCGCCGGCCGCGAGCATCTTTTGCCCATTTTCCGCAAAAACCCGCGTCGCGGCGACCGGCTGCCCGATCTCGTGCCCGACGCCGGCCGATATCTGGCCGAGCGTCGCCAGTCGGTTGGCCTGCGATAGCTGTTCGCGCAGCGTGCGGGTTCGCTCGTCGAGCAGCGCCTGCGCGCGCGCATCGCGGCGTCGGCGCATCACGACGCCCGTCGCGGCAAGGACCGCCAGCACCAGAAAGCCGAGCGCCAGCGCCAGCCGCCCGGTCGCCACCGCCGCATCGACGCGCTGCGCCGGATCGGCGAGCAGGTGCAGCACCCATCCGTCGGGAAGGATCGGCTGCCGCGTGTCGAGCAGCGGGATACGCACCGCCTCGCCCTCATTGGGCGAAACGATCGCGAGCGGGCGTAGCGTCCGGATGCCGAACTGTCGCAGATCGGCCTCGGCATCGCGCGCGTCGGTGCTCGCGCCTTGGGCCAGATGAAACCGCCAACGCTCGTCGCTTGCCAGCAGCACTACCCCGTCGCGATCGGTCACATAGACGCGCTGGGCCGTGTCGCGCCAACTCCTCTCGAGCCCGTCGAACTCCACCTTCACCGCGACGACGCCGAGCGGCGCGGCGCGCGTCCCGATGCGCCGCGCGATGTATAGCCCCGGCTCGCGGCTGACGGTGCCGAGCGCGAACTGGGTGGCCGATCCGTTGGCGAGCGCATCGTGAAAATAGCGGCGAAAGGCGTATTTCGACCCGACGAAACTGGTCGGCAGCCGCCAGTTGCTCGCCGCGAGCGTCGTGCCGTCGGCGCGCATCACATAGATCGCCGCCGCCGCCGATTGGCGCGCAAGCGCCTCGAGCCGCCCGTTGAGCGCTGCCACCGAAGCGCCGTCCCCGGCGGCCAGCGCGCGCACCTGCGGATCGTCGGCGAGCGCGATCGGAAGCAGGCTGAACTTGTCGAGCTCGCTGCGCAGGCTCGACGCCAATATCGCCGCGTCGTTACGCGCAAGTCCGGCCTGCTCGGACAGCGCGCGATCGTGCATCACCCGATCGGTGATCGCGACCGCGAGCGCGACGACGAGCAAGGTGCATAGCCCCGCAGCCAAGGCCCAGCGCCGCGCGCGCAGATCGATTCCCAGCACCGTCATCGCTCGATTGATGTGCGAATATCCGCACTTTGTATATCCAAAATATGCGGAAATCTGCACAAATTTGATCGGAGATCATCATAAGCCGTTGTTTTATATAGAGCCGAAGGGAGGCAGCGCGATCGTTGCGCCCGCCGCGAACCATCCTAGAATTCCCGCAACGGCCGGTTCGAGCCGGCGGACAGGGGACAGGATGGCATGGGGTCGATCAGCATCGCGGCAGATGACGGCATGGGCGGACGCAAGCGCGTACCGCTCTATCGCCAGCTCTATTTCCAGGTCGTCCTGGCGATTGTGCTCGGCGCGCTGTTGGGGCATTTCTATCCCGATGCCGGCGAGGCGCTGAAGCCGCTGGGCGACGGCTTCATCAAGCTGGTGAAGATGATCATCGCGCCGGTGATCTTCCTGACGGTCGCGACCGGCATCGCCAGCATGAAGGACATGTCGTCGATCGGCAGCGTCGCGGCCAAGGCCTTCATCTATTTCCTGACCTTTTCAACACTGGCGCTCATCGTCGGGCTGGCGGTCGCCAACATCGTGCAGCCCGGCGCCGGCCTCAACATCGATCCCGCCGCGCTGGATACCACCGCAGTCGCGACCTACGCGCACACCGCCGAGGAACAATCGCTCGCCGGCTTCCTGCTCAACATCATTCCGACGACGCTGTTCAGCGCGATGACCGACGGCGAAATCCTGCAGGTCCTGCTCGTCGCGATCCTTTCGGGCGTCGCAATCTTCACGACGCGCCCCAAAAGCGACCTCGTGCTCGATCTGCTGACGTCGTTCAGCGAAGTGATCTTCAAGCTTGTTCACATGCTGATGAAGTTCGCGCCGATCGGCGCGTTCGGCGCGATCGCCTTCACCATCGGCAAGTTCGGGATCGGGTCGCTCGCCAGCCTCGCGACGCTCGTCGCGACCTTCTACCTCACCTCGCTGCTGTTCGTGGTCGTCGTGCTCGGGTTGGTCGCACGCTTCACCGGCTTTTCGATCTTCGCGCTGATCCGCTATCTCCGCGAAGAGCTGCTGCTGGTGCTGGGCACCTCGTCATCCGAAGCGGCGCTGCCGAGCCTGATGGAAAAGCTCGAAGTCGCCGGCTGCCGCAAGACGGTGGTCGGACTCGTCGTGCCGACCGGCTATTCGTTCAACCTCGACGGTACCAACATTTACATGACGCTCGCCGCGCTGTTCATTGCGCAGGCGACGGGCATCCACCTGTCGCTCGGCGAGCAGCTCGCGCTCGTCCTTGTCGCGATGATCAGCTCGAAGGGCGCGGCCGGGGTGACCGGCGCGGGCTTCGTGATCCTTGCCGCGACGCTCTCGGTCGTCCCGTCGGTTCCCGTTGCGGGTATGGCGCTGATCCTCGGGATCGACCGCTTCATGAGCGAATGCCGGGCGCTCACCAACTTCATCGGCAATGCGGTGGCGACGATCGTCGTCGCCAAATGGGAAAAGGCGCTCGATACCGATCGGCTGGCGGCGGCGATGGCCGGCACGCCGATGGCGCTACCGAGCGAGGATAGCGAGCGCCACGAACGCTCCGGCCCGCACAGCCTTGCGATGAGCAAAGCAGGAGAAAGCGCATGATCTCGCGGCGGTCCATCCTTGCCGGCGGCGCGGCGCTCGCAGGTGCCGTCAGCGCTGCCGGATCGGCCCCGGCGTTTGCGTTTGCGGTTGAGGAAATTCCGCTCTGGCCCGGCAAACCGCCGGGCGGCAACGGCCCCAGCGGCCCCGAAAAGATCGGCGGCGCGGGGACCGGCTATGGCGCAGTATCGAATATCGCGACCCCGCGGCTGCGCGTCTACCGGCCCAATATCGCCAACGGCCGCGCGGTCATCGTCTGCGGTGGCGGCGGCTATTTCCGTATCCAGCTGTGGAAGGAAAGCACGCCCGCGGCGAAATGGCTCCAGCTGCACGGCTATACCGTGTTCGAGTTGATCTATCGCCTTCCGCGCGACGGCTGGGACGCAAGCGCGCCCTTCGCCGACGCGCAGCGAGCGATGAAGATCGTGCGCACGCGCGCCGCCGATTTCGGCATCGCGCCCGACCGCATCGGAATCATGGGCATGTCGGCGGGCGGGCACCTGGCAGGCTTCACGGCGCTGCGGCCCAACCAGAAATTCTACGACGGCACCGATCGTTTCGAAAACGCCCCGGCACGCCCCGACTTCGCGGCGCTGCTGTTCCCGGTGGTGCAGTTGCGCAAGCCGTTCGACACGACGCGGACGCGGCGCGAGATTATCGGCGAGCATCCGACCAAAGCCGCCGAAGACGCCTGGTCGCTCGATACGCTGGCGAACAGCGACGCGCCGCCGATGATCCTATTTTCGGCATCCGACGATCCGATCGCACCGCCCGGCCATAATCTGTCGCTGTTCCAGGCGCTGCTCGCCAAGGGCGCGAAGGCCGAGCTGCACATTTTCGAGGAGGGCGGCCACGGATGGGGCCTCGGCACGCCCGACCAGATCCTAAGCCAATGGCCCGATCTGTTCGAAGCCTGGATGACCAGGCGGCCATTCGATCGATGAATACAGACAACAGGGGAAGGGAAATATCCATGCGTGCAATCACCATCGCAAAGCTGGCGCTACTCTGCGGACCGAGCTTGCTTGCGGCGACCGTCGCACAGGCACAGGAACCGTTCGCCGCCGAAACCGCGGCGGACCAGAGCGCGGACCAGCCGGCACCGCCCGCAGACGCGAATGAGGCGATCGTCGTTACCGGGTCGCAGATTCAGGGTGCGAAGATCAACGACGTCCTGCCCGTCACGGTGCTCGACGAAACGGCGATCGAAAACACCGGGGCGTCGTCGGGCGACGAGCTGTTCCGGGCGATCCCGCAGGCCGGCACCGTCGCGTTCAACGAACAGAATTCGTCGACCGTCAACAATGTCCGCGGCGACGTCGGCTCGATCAACCTGCGCGACCTCGGCACCGGCAACACGCTTCTGCTGATCAACGGCCGCCGGATGACGCTTCACCCCGGCTTTCAGACCGAACTGCTCGTGCCGGTGGTGAGCTCCGACACCAATGAAATCGCGCCCGGCAGCGTCAAGCGGCTCGAGGTGCTGCGCGACGGCGCGTCGGCGATCTATGGCGCGGACGCGGTAGCGGGCGTGATCAACACCGTCCTCAAGGGCGACATGAAGGGCGGCTTCCTTGAAGGCGACTGGCGCGCCTCCGACGGCACCAGCCTCTACAGCTACCAGATTTCCGGCGGCTATGGTTTCGACTTCGGCGGCGGACGCGGCAACCTGACTGTCTATGGCGGCTATTTCTATGAAAACGGGCTGTCGAATGCCGCACGCGACTATGCCGCGGACGATAATCGCCTGCCGCTGGTCGAAGGCACGGACTTCGAGGGCGACGCGTCGTTCAACAATCGCAACACCTTCGGTCCGTTCGGACAATTCGATATTCAGGGTTCGTCGCCGTCGAGCCGGACGCCGATCGGCGACGATGATTTCTATCTCCAGCCGTCGAGCTTTCCCGGCTGCAAGATGGACTTCGGAGACGGCCTCTGCGCCCGGAACGGCACGACGCCGACCACGGACGTCCGCTACAACACAATCTATGGCAACAGCCTGATCAGCCAGAAGCGTCGCTACAATGCGATGGCGCTGCTGAGTTACGAACTCAGCAACAATGTCGAGGCCTATTTCGAAGGCAGCTTCTACCGGTCGGAAAACAACCGCCAGCTCGATGCTTCGGCCATCCTGAGCGCGGTGCCGGTCGGCATTTCGAAAAATGCCTATTGGAACCCGTTCGGCCCGGTCGGCAGTCCCAACCGCCTGCCCGGCACCACCATCGCCGCAAGCGGTGTGGATGTCATCATGGAGCGCTATCGCTTCGTCGACGTCGGTAATCGCGACGTGTCGGTCGACAAGAATGTCTATCGCCTCGTCGGCGGTCTGCGCGGCAATATCGGCGCGTGGGACTTCGACACCGGCTTCGTTTATTCCGAAGCGAAGCTCAACGACCTGACGCGCAACCGTGTGTCGCTCACGCTGATGCAGAACCAGATCAACCTGACGACGCCTGACGCCTATAATCCGTTCAACGGCGGCTGCGTCACCTCCGATCCCGGCATCGGCGACTGCACACCCAACCCGGCCTCGTCGATCGATCCCTTCCGTATCGACGTCTACCGCAAGGGCGGTACCAGCCTCGCGCTCGGCGACTTCAAGATCAGCCGCAACGACCTCCTGTCGCTGCCGGGCGGCGATCTGGGTATCGCCGCGGGCGTCGAATGGCGCCGCGAAACCTTCTACGATGACCGTGATCCGCGGCTCGACGGGACGATCACCTTCACCGACAGCGTGACCGGCGAAGTCAATGGCAGCGACGTTGCGGGCACCAGCCCCTCGCCCGACACCAGCGGCTCGCGCGAAGTCTATTCGGCCTTCGCCGAACTGCTGGTGCCGGTCGTCAGCCCCGAAATGAATATCCCGTTGATCAACCGCTTCGATGTCCAGCTCGCCGGCCGCGTCGAGCATTTCAAGGATATCGACGCAACCGCCGCGGTGCCGCGCATCGCCGCATCCTGGTCGGTCTTTCCCGGCGTGACCTTCCGCGGCGCCTGGTCGCGCGGCTTCCGCGCGCCCAACCTGGTGCAGGTCAATGACGCCGGAACGACGCGGTCGAACACGCGCGACGATTTCGTCCTGTGCCAGGCACAGCTCGAAAAGGGGCTGATCTCCAGCCTCGGTTCCTGCACCGGCGCGGGCACGATCAGCTATCGTTCGGGAACCGAGAACCTTAAGCCCGAGGACAGCACCAGCATCAACCTGGGTATCGTGCTCGAACCGCGCTTCATTCCGGGGCTGACGCTGACTGCCGATTATTGGCGCGTCAAGCAGACCGGATTGGTCGGCACCTTCGGCGATGACAATGCCATCGCGCTCGACCTGCTGCGCCGCCTGAACGGCAGCAGCAACCCCAACGTGATCCGCGCCGATCCGACCGCGGAGGACATTGCGCTGTTCACCGGCACCAGCCTCGCCCCCGCGGGCAAGATCACCCAGGTGCTCGACCCCTATCTCAACCTCGACAGCCGCGTCTCGAAGGGGTGGGACTTCGGCCTGTTCTACAAGGTGCCTGATTTCGGCATGGGAAAATTCCGCCTGAGCCTCAACGTCGCGCACCTGATGAGCTTCGTCCAGTCGGCGGGTCCCGACGGTCAGGAAATCATCGATGGCATCACCTCAGGCGTCCTGCCGCTCGACGTTACTGTCGGCGGTCTGGGCGAACTGGTCGAGATCGAGGGCCGGCCGAAATGGCGCGCGACCGGCGCGATCAACTGGGGAAGCGGCCCGGTCGATATCGGCCTGTTCGGCCAATATACGGGCAAGGTTTACGACACGAGCGTGATCCGCGACGTGCTGATCGATTCCGACGACCCGAACGCAAACTATTACCCGGTGCACGACCAGTTTACGCTGAACCTCTCGATCGCCTACACGATCAAGAATGACACCCCGCTCGACGGCACCCGCTTGCGCTTCGCGATCAACAATCTGTTCAACGAAGATCCGCCACTTGCTGACGAGGATTATGGCTTCTTCAGCAATCTCTACACCGCGCGCGGCCGCGTGTTCCATGTCGAGTTGCGCAAGAAGTTCTAGCGCAATGCGGCTGTCCAGCGCCTTGGCGCAGCGCGTCGCGCTTGCGCTGGTCATCGGAGGGACGGGGGCGTGCAGCGGCACACCCCCGCTTCCCCCGTCCCTCGCCGCCGCGCCGGTCGAGCGCGGTTCGGGGTGCGCGACAAGCACGGTACGGATCGACTTCGATTTCGACGAAGCGCCCGCATCGCGCTGCGTCATCCGGGGCGAGCGGTCGTTCGCGATATTGATCGGCCCTGAACATGCGCCGCCGATCAACCCGAGTCCTTGGTACGCCTTTCGCTACCGGGCGAGCGGGTCGGCCGATATTTCGGTCGAACTCGACTATCTTGGCGCGGCGCATCGCTATGCGCCCAAATTGACCGTAGGCGGCACCGTCGCGCCCCTGTCCGCCAGCGTTGCGGCGGACGGGATGAGCGCCACGCTCTCGCTGCCCGCCGGCGAAGGGATCGTCAGCGGACAAGAATTGTTCGGCAGCGACCGCTATGATGCGTTGCTCGGCCGGCTTGCCGCGCTACCCGCAGCCGAGCGGCTGACCCTTGGCGCGTCGCTCGACGGTCGGCTGCTATCGGCGGTCCACATCGGCGACGCGAAGGCGCCGCGGCTCGTCGTCCTGATCGGACGCGCCCATCCGCCCGAAATTACCGGCGCGCTCGCGATGGATGCCTTTTTGCGCGCGCTCGCGGACGAGATCGCCGCGGGGCGCGTCGACACCGCAGCGACACAATTCCTTATCCTGCCCCTGCTGAACCCCGACGGCGTCGCGCGGGGTCACTGGCGCGCGAACCGCGGCGGCGTCGATCTCAATCGCGACTGGGGCATCTTTTCGCAGCCCGAAACGCGCGCGGTCAAAACCTGGCTCGATCGCCTGCCCGCAGGCGTGCGCCCGGTCGCCATGGTCGATTTCCATTCGACGCAGCACAGCCTCTTCTATGTGCAGGGCGCCGACGAAACGACGCCCGCGGAGGAGGCGTTCCTAGTGGCATGGCTTGGCGGGAAGGAGAAGGCGCTGCCCGGCTATCCCTTCACGATCGAGCGCCGCAATGCCAACCCCGGCTCGGGCACGTCGAAAAACTGGTTTCACGCGACTTATGGCATCCCCGCCTACACCTACGAAGCCGGCGACGAAGCCGACCGCGCCGGAATCGACACCGCCGCAAGGAACCTCGCACGCGCCTTTCTGAGCGCACTTCCGCTTCTTGGCAAAGCGAATCCCTGACGCGGCACGATCAACAGGTCGGAATTAAGCCCTCGTTCAATTCCTCGTCGGCGGCCGGAACGCGCTCATAGCGCGCGCCCTTGCGAACGAAATGTTCGATGATCGTCGCGGTGCCGCTAAAACGGACGTCGAATGACCGATTGCGCACGACATTGACGATGGCGCCGTCGTAACGCTGGCCGTCAGCGCCTTCGGCCCCGCTGTTGTCATATGCCGAATCGAACGTGACGAGCGCTCGCGGTCCGCCCGGCGCGAGCTCGGTGAGCGTGATGGAATCACAGGCATATCCCTGCCAGACGCCGCCCGATGTCGATTCGATCACCGGCCGATCGGTTATATCGCGCCGGATTTTCCATTGCGGCGGATTGCCCATGATGCTGCCGGCTGCGGCATCGGGCCAACGGCGCACTTCCTCGAACTTCGGACCGGCCACTTCGCGGAGATAGAAAATACCCAATGTCCCCAAGGCGGGTGGATAGGGCTCCCCGCTTCCTTCCACTATCAGCACGGGGCCGAAGTCGGTCCATAGGACCCTGCCCTTCGCATAGCTATAGACCGTTTCCTCGGACACCCGGATGTCCCGTTCACCGAGGCCGAAGACGGCGTCGAAGGCCAAATCAACCTGCTGCTTTTCGGACAGGGCGCGCATGCCCGAATTGGTCGGATTGCCGACTGGTTGGTGCCCGGGCGACGGTCGTTTTGTGTCCCTGGCTGGCGCGACACCCGCGGCCGCCACCTGATCCGCCCCCAAGTCGGGCCAGTTGGCCAAAGCCCATCCAGCACTCCCGGCCAATGCTATTCCGGCTGCCAGCAACCAAGGCCATCGACGGCCTTCGCGGGGTTTCGGCTTGCGCTCTTCGCGCGCCGGCGCACCGGCATCGACGTTGCTGTCCGGGACCGCGAAATCGCCGCGCCCCGCCAGCAGGCGTGTCTTTTCGCGTTCGAATTCCTCTTCGCTCAACGCGCCCGCCTCGCGCAGCCGCGCCAGTCGTTCCAAGCGACCGAGTGGGTCATCCATGCTCATTCTGCGCCCTCCGTCGCCCCCATTATTGCACCATCTCCGATTACTCGGGTTGCGGGAGCGGCGGCGGCGCCGTGCGCTTGGTCAGATAGTCAGTTACAGTGCCAAGGAAGGCGTTGGGGGGATCGAGACTGCGGCCGTAAAGCAGCCAGCGCCCGGCGTTGTCGATGCCGCCGCCGACAGTGTCCTCACCTAGCCACAGCGCCGCCAGCGCAGCGCCGCCGCAACTGGCGGGGTCTCCCCCGTTGCACCCTTTGGCAAACCAGTCGAGGGCCGTCCGCGTCTGCGTCGGCGTGTGATAGCCAATCAGATACATGAAGCCGGCGTTGTAGCAGGATCGCGCGCTTCCCATGTTGCATCCCCGGACATAAAGACCGGTTGCCTCGCGCTTGTGCCCCGCCACGCGAACGCCGTCTGATGCAAGAATACCGAGCGACCGGCACCCTTCCCCCTCCCCGCCCTCGCATGCCTGGCGATAATAGACCGCGGCCTGTTTCTTGCCCGCAGCCCCCTGATCGGCGCGCTCGGCGAGATAGCCCAGATTCTTGCACGCTATCATCTCGCCCTTGTCGCACGCCATTTTGAACAGGCCCTTGCCGATCGAAAGATCCTCGGGATTCCAGTCATTTTGTGCATATTCGAACGCCAGATTGGTGCATGCCTTCTCCGAACCCAGCCGGCAGGCACGGTGATAATAATCGAAACCGGCAAGCCGGTCGGGCGGACCGCCGATACCCTTCAACGTCATCAAGCCGATGTTGAAACAATTGAGCGCGCGGCCACCGCGTTCACAGCCGAGACGATAATAGCGCCGAGCCGCCGCCAGGTCCGGCGCCGTTCCCTGGCCCTGATACAGCATCTCTGCCAAGTCGCCGCACCCGTCAGCCTCCCCGACATCGCAAGCCCGTCGCAAGGTGTCGAGGGCGCGCGGCAAATCCTGCACCCCCGACAGCGCGGATCGATAATAGCCGGCGGCGGCGACGCAGCCGCGCTGGAAGCCGCCGGCACATGCCCGGTCGAAGCCAGAGAGCGCCGCCTTGCGGCGTGCCTTGTCGCTATCGGCCTTGAACAATTCCTCGCTCAACAACCCGACATTGTAACAACTTTTGGCGTTGCCCATGGCGCAGGAACGATCGAATGCGGCCAGCGCGATCACCTTTTCGCCGGCGATCATCGCGTCATGCCCGCGATCATAATCATAACCGCCCGGTTCATAAGGAACCGTGACCGGTACGGGCGGACGCTCTGCGAGCGCCCGCCCGGGGGGAAGAAGGAACAGCAGGGCGAGCCCCATCGCCAGTCGCGCAATCATCGAGGACCTTTCCCTGCAGCTTGTTCCGCTGAATAAGCCAGCGATTCCGCTGCGACAAAGGCAGCGACGTACCAGTTCATCGCGGCGCTTCCCCTTGCCCTAACGGCTGCCACAATGCCGCCCGATCAGCTTTTTGGCGCGGGAGGAAAAATGGGTCGCCATTGGTTTGGGGCGCCAAGGTCCGCCGAGCACAGCGCACCGGCAAAGCGGTTGCGCGCGCGCGTCATCGGCGCTGGCCGGATAGTGGGCCGCGGCCTGTCGGCGTTGCTACTCTGCGGCCTCGCTCCGATCGCCGGGGCCGCGAAGCCCGACACGCAGGACGGCGTGGGCGAGATCGTCCGCCCCGCCACGGGGACGGATCGGGCTGTCTACGCGCCGATTGACCGCCCGATTATCCTGCCTCCCTTTCTGGGAACATGGGCGGTCCGGTCCGGGAAATGCATCGGGCAATCTTACCGCGACCGGATGGAATTGCACCCCGACCTCGTGATTGTCGCAGGAGAGGCTTTCACCGTCCAGGGGACCTATGTCGATGTCGGCCCGCCGCACGATCGGGCGGGAGACGAGCCGCTTCGCAGCGCAGACTATTCGAATACGCGCGACATGCTCGTCGGTCTCGTGCGGTCCGGTGAAGAAGATACGCGCTTTGTCCATTTCCGCTTCTCCGACCGGAGCGGAAAGCTACTTGTCGAGGAGGTCGGCAAACCGCGACGCGCCTTTGTCCGCTGCGCGATCTGACCCTTGGAAGAAAAACCGTCATGGGCAACAGAACGCGCCGAAAGGCCGGCCCGCATCGGCGGACCGGCCTCGGCAACCGGGAACTGACGCTGGCGATCAGCCCTTGGTTGCGGCCTTCTTGTCGGCCTTCTTCATCTTGTGCGCGTGGTGCGTCGCCTTCTTGGCGGGCTTCGACGCCGCCGCCTTGGTCGGCGTCGCGTCGGCGGCGAAGGCCGAGCCGCTCACCATGGCGAGCGAAAGGACGGCGGCGGCAGCGAGTTTGCTATAGTTACGCATGAGACTTCCACTCCTTGACAGTTCAACCACCCGCAATCGGGGGCTGTCAGGGCGGCCGATCCGTTCCAGGGACGGGGGAAACGGTTCGGATCGGCCTTGCCCGACGACCGATCAATAGACCCGGGCCCCTGCCCGGCCGATGGCGGCGGGATTACAAGTTGGTCATCTGTCGGCGCTCTCAGGTCGCGGCGAACGTCCGCTTGGCGAGCAGCGCCCGCTGTTCGCCCGCCGGGCGAAAGGCGAAATCATGCGGCAGGCCCAGCCGCTCGCTCGCCTGGCAGACCGGCGCGCTGCGATCGACATGGCGGTCGGCAAGGCGCCCGGCCACCTTGAGCGCGAGCCGGTCGAAGCGCGTCAAATCATAGGAACGCCCGAGTTCGAGCCGCGCCCGGATATGCGGCGGCAGCAGCGACACCGACGCGCGGGCGATCGCACGGTGCAGCAGACGGGGCACGCCCGGCGCGGCGCGGCCGGACTGGATGATGTCGAGAAATTCGAAAAGGATCGGATGGGGTTCGAAGCGCGCCTCGAGCCGCGCCATCATGTCCATGAAGTCGGGGATCGTCGGCGGCGTGTGCAGCGCGCCGAACGCCCGTCCGATCACCGCGCCGTCCGCCATGAAGCGATCCTTGTCGGCATCGCTCACCGGGCGCACGAAGCGATCATAGGCGGTCAGAAAGCCATAGGCCGCGGTCGCCGCTACCCAGTCGAGCAGCACCGGGTCGAGCGCCCGATACGCCTCCCCCGCGGGCGTCTGCCCCTTCACCGCGCCATGCATCCGGTTGACCTTGCCGATCACCTCGCGCGCGACGCTTGCGGGGCCATAGCAGGCGAGCGTCGCCACGAGCCCGGTGCGCCGCGACCGGCCGATCGGATCGGCCTTGTAGGTGGAATGATCCCATACCCCCGACCGGATGCGCGGCTCGGCGAATTCGAGCAGAACCGCCGCGATCCCGCCGATACCCAGCGCGATCGGGTTTTTGTAGACGCGCCACTGGACGCTGTCGGGTGCAAGCAGGGCCGCTTCGCCGACGGGAGAGGAAAAGTCGATTATCGTGCCCAGATAATTTTCCTGCATGCCTTGCCTGCACCCTTCTCGCGAGCTCAGAAATCGAAGCCCAGCGTCAACCCATAGGTTCGCGGCGGATTGGGGAAGCGCACGACCACATTGGCGTTGCTCGCCACCGCCGACCAATAATATTTGTCGAACAGGTTCTTGGCCCACAGCTGAACCGACCAGCCCGCATCGCTCTTCAGGCCCAGGCTCGCATTGACCGTGCCATAGGCATCGATCTTGTAGAGCGGCAGATCCTCGAAGATCGTGTTCGACTTGCTCTGATAGCGCGCGCTGACCGCGCCGGTCAGGCTGAGACTGTCGCTGACCGGCGTATTATAGGCCAGCGTGACGCTGCCCTGAAAACGCGGGCTATATATGAATTCGGCGCCGTCGAAATTCTGCGACTGGCCGGCCGCATTGGTGCCGACATAGCCGTTGATCCGCGTCTTGAGCCACAAGGCGTTGGTCGACAGCGACACGCCCGGCGCGGGCCGCACGATCAGCTCGCCCTCGACGCCATAGGCCTTCGACTTGGGCACATTGTCGAGACGCGACAGCGCGGTGTAGATCGGATCGGCAAAATAGGTGCTGATCTGCTTGTCGGCATAGTCGTAGTAGAAGGCAGAAACATTGGCCTGCACCATGCGGTCGGCGAGCGTCGCCTTCAGCCCGACTTCATAAGCGGTGAGCTTTTCCTGCTTTACCGGCGCATTCTGGCGGGCGAGATTCGCGGCGTTGATCGGCGTCGTGCCCGATTTATAGCCGCGCGAGACCGACGCATAGAGCAGCGTATCGGGACTGGGCGACCAGTCGAGCGCGAGGCGCCACGCGAGGTTATTTTCCTTGAGAAGCGAACTGACTTCGCCGAACGTGCCTGACGCCGGATCAAAGGTGTTGCACTGTCCCTGCGTGATCGGATCGGCGAGCACGCCATAGGTCTGGAGGTACAGCGCGCGGTTCACGACATTGACGTTGGGCAGCATATTGCCGTTGAAGTCCCGCGAGCAGCCGTTGTAGCGTTGCTTGTCCTCGGTATAGCGCAGCCCGGTCGTCAGCTTGAGCTGGTCCGACAATTGCCAGTCGGCATTCGCGAAAACGCTCCATGTCTTCGTGCGGATGCGCCCGAAATCTTCATAGGTGCGGAACGCCTGCGCAAGATCGGTCGCGGTATAACCGTCCGAATTGAAAATCGGACTCGCCAGAAGCGGTACGCCCGCCGCGCGGATCAGCCCGACATTGGCGTTCTGACCCAGCATGGTGCGGTTCGAATCGATGATCCGGTCATTGGCGTAATAGGCACCGACGAGCCAGTTCACCGCACCCGATTCGCCTTCGACGTGCAGATCTTGCGCAAAGCTCTTGATCCGCCCCACGGTATTCTGAAGCAGGATTTCAAACGGCGCGCCGCTCCAGTCGGACAGTGCGTTGCGTTTGAAATCATTGTAGCTGGTCAGCGACACCAGTTTGACGCCGTCGCTGATATCCTGGTCCAAGCGCAGCTTCAGACCCCAGAAGCGATTATCCTCGCGCAGCGGGCCGTCGAGGCCCAGCCCGGTGCCGATATCCGCCGAACGCGCCGCCTCGGGCGCCCAGTCGGCCTGCGTTGCCCTGGTCGGCGCGTTGCCCGCGATATAGTTCGCAAGCCCCGCGGCGTTGAAGAAGCGCGAATTGCTTGTCCCCGTCACCGGATCAGTCGCCGGGGTGAAGCCGATCCCCTGCCCCGCAACGGTATCGGACTTGTTGCGCCACCAGGTCACCGACAGGTCGAAATGGGTGCCCGGACCGGGATCGATCGCCAGCGAACCGCGGATGCCCAGCTTGTCGACTTCGCCGAGCCGCTCGCCGCGCGTGTTGCTGACCTGCCAGCCCTTGTCGCTGTTCTCGCTACGGAACGCGATGCGCGCCGCTATACCGTTGGCGAGCGGGCCCGACAGGTGGCCGCCGATATTCCAGGTCTGATAATTGCCGAGATCGGCGCTGATGCTGCCTTCGAAGCTGTCGGTCGGCTTCGCGGTGATGAAGTTGATCAGGCCAGCGGTGGTGTTGCGGCCATAGAGCGTGCCTTGCGGCCCTTTCAAGACCTCGACCCGCTCCAGATCCATGATCGGCCCGGTGTTCATGATCGGATAGGCGTAGGCGACTTCGTCGACATAGGTGCCGACGGTCGAGGTCGACGACAGGTTGATCGTGTTGAAGCCGATGCCGCGCAGCGTATAGGTCGGTACGCCCTGATAGCTTTGCGAAACGGTGAAGCTGGGTGCGACGGCGGTCAGGTCGCGTACGTCGGTGACCCGCAGATCCTCCAGCGTCTGTCCGTCGACCGCCTGGATCGCCATGCCGACATCATTGATCGATTCGGCGCGGCGCTGTGCCGTGACGATGATCTCGCCCTCGGCCGGCTGCGCCTTGTCGGCCGCTTCGGCGGCGGCATCGGCGGCGAAGGCCGGTGCGGCGCAGGCGAAGCTTGCGGCCGAACCGGCAAGCAGGAACAAGCGAAATGCCTTCATGTCATCCTCCCTCAAGCGGCCGCGGCGTCCCCGCAGTCCGAACGCCCGCAGAGGATATAATTGCGGGCCACCCGACAAGCTGGCATCTGTGTCAGTATGCGGGTTCGGAAAGAGGCGGCGTGACGGATTATCGGACAGTTTGCTGGCAACAGCTTCCGGCGTTGATCGAGGCGGTGCAGGGGGCGGGCGACGCAATCGGCCTGCCCTTCATCGCAGCGCAAGCCGATCTGGGCGATCCCGATCCGATGGCCGACGAACAGGGCCGTCCCTATGCCGAAACCAGCTTCAAATGGTATGATCCGACGCATCGATACTGGCGCGATCGCAAGCTGGCGCTGCACGTCGCCTTCCTCACCGCCGCGCGCCTGACCGCCGAACCCTTTTTCTACAGCGACGGGCGCTTGCAGACGTGGCGGGCCACCGGCCTGCTCGACGCCGTCGATTGCGAGCAGGCGAAGAACAGTCCGCTGTTCGGCGAAGCGATCGTTGCGCCGGTGCATATGCCGCGCGGACTTGTCGGCGCCGTGTTCTGGTGCTCGCGCGAGCCGATGGGCGTCGCCGATATTTTCGCTGACCATGCCGACCGTCTGCACAGCCTGGCGCTTCGCCTCGTCGCCACGCACAATGAAGCGCGCGGACGGCCGCGCAACGCAACCGTGCCGCAGACGCTGACCCGGCGCGAGGTGCAGTGCCTGCGCTGGGCCGCGGCGGGCAAGACCGACGGGGAAATCGGCATCATCCTGTCATTGTCGGTATCGACGGTGCGCTTTCATCTGCGCAACGCCGCCGCGAAACTCGGCGCAACGGGCCGCGCCCAGTCGATCCAGCTCGCTGCGGGTCTGGGCTTCGTCGGCGCCAGCGCGGTCTGATTCCGGGACCGCGGCTGACCGCATGCCCGCTGCGGGCTTGCAGGCACCCTTGTCAAAAATCGCCCTCCCGCCTATCGCTCGCGCGTGCCTCCCCGGCCCGCGACCAACGCGCGCCGCCACCGAAGATTGCGTCCGCTGAACCCTGTTCCAGCCACTCCCTACGTCGAACAGCTCAGCATCGGGGCGGGGCGCCGGCTGTTCGCGATCGGCCTCGCTGTCCTGATTCCGGCGCTGCTGCTCCTGCTGCTGCTCACCACCGGTCTGGGATCGCTGCCCGACAAGCAGCAGGAACGCATCACCATGGTGAGCCTGGAGGCCAGCGAAGCCGCCGAGCAGGCCCCCGAACACGCCAGCAAGGCGCCCGAACGGCACGAGGAGGCCCCGACACCGCCGGTAACGAGCACCCCCGTTCCGGCGCCACCGCCCACCCCCCTGCCGCCACAAGCCCCGCAGTCCACGACGCCCCCGCAACCACCGGCGCCGCCAGCCACCCCGCCGACGAAACGTATCGGCGTCCGCCTCAACAGCGGGCAGTCTTATGGCCCGGCCGACAGCGGCGGGTCGGCGGCATCGCGCGACACGCCGCGCGTGGGAAGCGCGCCGAACGGCGAGCCGCTTTATGCCGCGGCATGGTATCGCGAACCGAGCCGCGACGAACTGCGCGGCTATCTGTCCACCGCCAGTGGGCCGGGATGGGGCCTGATCGCCTGTCGCACCGCCCCCGAGTTTCGCGTCGAGGATTGCGTCGGGCTCGACGAATATCCGCAAGGATCGCAGATCAACCGCGCGGTGCTGGCGGCGGCGTGGCAATTCCGCGTGCGGCCGCCGCGGGTCGGCGGGCGCTCGATGGTCGGGGCCTGGGTCCGGATCAGGATCGATTACGGCATCGAACGACCTTAGGGGCTGGCCCCATAAATCAGGCGAGCGGTTCGCCCGAAATGGTGATGCGGTGCATCAGGCGGCGATGGCCGTGATAATCGTTCATTGCATAATGCCAGGTCGACCGGTTGTCCCAGATTGCCAGCGATCCGGGCGCCCATTGGACGCGGCAATGAAACTGCTCCTGCATCGCGACCTGATAGAGATAGGTGAGCAGCGGCACGCTCTCCTCGCGCGTCCAGCCGTCGAAATGCAGTGTGAAGGCCGGATTGACGTACAGGATCTCGCGCCCGCTTTGCGGGTGCCGGATCACCACCGGATGCACCGCGCGCGTTCGTTCCTCATGCCCCTTCAGGTCGACACCCTGATCGGTCTTCGAATAGAGGCCATCGGCGCTGTAGATATG
>Ga0209941_1000887_pt1 | contig 26633 bp, 26 predicted proteins | sample ThiBiot_300_plan_FD_183945 | JGI IMG/M metagenome (GOLD analysis project Ga0209941, IMG submission 183945) | Wastewater bioreactor microbial communities from Cape Town, South Africa - Thiocy_solids_1 (SPAdes) | ecosystem: Engineered > Bioremediation > Thiocyanate > Unclassified | place: South... | reverse complement strand
CTCCCCGACAATCAACCTGAGACATAGGTCTTGCCAGCGGCAATCAAACACACCAAAACGACCTCGTCGCGATCAGCGCTTCTCATCCTGATCGTCGCTAACTTCTCATCCAGATCGTCGCGCTACAGCACGGCAACGGCGGCAATCGGCGAGATATGCTCGATATGGCAACGTGGTTGGCAGGCGAAGGCTATTCCGTGCTGTCCATCGATATGCGCGGACATGGCCAATCCAGTCCACAAAGCAAAAGTTTCGGCTATCTTGAAGCCCGTGATGCCCATGCCGCACTCGCGTGGCTCAGGCAGCAGCACCCCGCGAGCAAGCTGGCGCCACCTCAAGGTTTGTTCGCCAGACAACGATTCTACGGACAAAAGTGGAACAGGGCCCTCGGTGAGGCGTCATGCCGGGCCTGGGTGAAATATACGCAGCCATCTCGCGTACCAGCGCGGACTGGCTGTCAGGTGCTCCGGCGAGCAAGGCGACGACGAGGTTCTCAAGCGCGATAAGGCGCACGCGCAGGTTGCCGGCCTCGGCATCGCCGATCTCGCCGGCTACCGTCGGCGTCCGGTGCTGGTGCAAGCCGGTGAACGAGCCGCCTTCGTTTTCCCACCGCCCGATCGCACGGTCGTGGACCTGGCACCGCGCCGCGTCGAAGCCGGCGCCCTCAATAGACATGGCGTACCCTTCCCTGCTCGATCCCCAGCGAAGCGAGCCTCAGATCACGTATTTGTCCCAGCTCGCATAATGTTCGGCGCTGCGCTTGCCGCGCGGCAGGCTGAGGCCGATGAGGGCGATCCCCAATACCACCGACGTGACAGCGCCCAGATGGCCGACGCCGGTCAGCAGGAAGGGCGCGGCGACGAGCCAGGCGCCGAACGCGACGTTGATAAAGCGCAGGGCGCGGGCGACCTCGGCGGTGGCGATGATCGCGACGGTGATAACCAGCGCACCCACCACATGGTCGCTGTTCGCCATTGCGCCTTCGTTGCCCAGGGTCACCCGCGTCAGCATGAGGAAGACGCCGAGCGCGATGCTAGCTGCCAGCGTCCACGGCAGCGTCAGCCCGCGCTTCGCATCCGCCCAGAAGGCAGAAGGAGAGGCCATCACGTCGGATGCGTCCTCGGCCCCCGCCTCAATCGCGTCACCCTTGAAGAAGGTGCGGATCAGCGGCTTGCCGCGGCGCTTTGCCCAAGCGAGGAACTGGCCCATGGCGATGACCTCGTCCAATGCGAACGGGATCATGATGAGCATGGCGAGCGCGGCGATCAGCGCCAGCGTGCTCCACGTGCCGATGACGATCGGCTGGCTGATAATGAAATAGATGCTGATGACGCCGAGCGGGATAACGAGGATGCCGAAGAAGGTCACCATCCACGGCATCGTCCGCCAGCGGTCGCGGGTGCCCATCACCGCCATCAGGATCTCGAGCACGTAGCTGATCGTGCCAAGGCCCCCATCAGGGATCGGCCACGCCTTCGACATGCCCGAAGTGATTATCTCCTCGGTGCCGTTGCGAGGGATATAATTTTTCGTCCCAACTGATCCAAACTGGTCTCAAAAGTATAGAAAAACCGTGGAATTTTAGGCACTTTCTAGTACCATGCAATTCCATCGAAACCCGCTTTATCCGACCCAAAATGAGGGAGGAAATGAGGGAGGAGTTTCGATGTCATTGGTAGAGAATCTATGGCCGGCCTAACTGCCAAATTTGTTCAGACAGCAAAGCAGGATCGTCATTGCTACGGCAAAGGTCTTAATTTTGCCCGTTGGAAGGACCGGTTGCCGATCCTGGATGCTTCGCGTGCAGGTGAGAGGCAAGCGCCGTGATACCGGGACACGACCCGCAAAAACTCAAACGCTCAGTGAGGCCACGCATTGACGTCATCAAGTTCCACCCCAATGAGACGCACAAACTGCTGACCCCCGTGCAGATCGCGCTCTTCTATGCCGCCTTGCGGCATGCGGCGCGGAAAGGATATTTTGAGGAGCGCGAGGCTTTCGACGAGGAAATGTCGTACCTGCGCCGCGTTGACATCATAAAGGCGCGCGATCGCCCCGGCATTAAGACCCGAGCTGCGGGCGTGGCGCGCGAACATATCCGGCCCATCGAAAAACAGATCGATCGTGATCCAGAACGGTCCGGCATTCTTCGAGCGGACCAGATCGCAAACATCGCCGACGCGGGTCATTGCGCCATCTCCTTGACTGCAACCTCGGTCCATTCGGGTCGCACCTGTTCCAGCGGGTCATCGACCGCGACGACATGGTTCAGTAGAAATTCGAACACCGGCCCGCGCGGCACATAGGCGGGCGAGAAGGGGAAGGCATAGCTCGGCATTTCGGAATGACCCGGAATCGCAAGGTGGAAGAACACTGGATTACAAGCCTGGGCCATCTGGGTGGCAAGATCCTGTGTTTGTGCCGTCGCGACGAACAGTACACCGACTTCGCGCGGGGGCGGCGTCCCCATCGGGACGCGCTCGCCCGAGACGGCATTCCAGCCATAAAGGCGCACCGAAATGATGAAGTCGCCGGCATCGGCACCGATGGTATCGATGACGCGGCGAACGAGCGCGGCTTGCATCCGGTCATGGAAGGCGTCGAGATCGCGGAGCACGATCGGATCCTGGATTCCAACCAGCATGACCGTTTGATACTGCCGCGCCCCCGCGCCCTCAAGCTTCAACGTATAGGGCCGCGGCATCCAGGTGGCGCCGCGAACCGATACCGTGCGCCCATCGCGCTGTTCATAGTGCGCGTCCGTGACGTCAAGCACGCCGCCCGGTTCGGTCAGTCGGAAAGGATCGGCATTTTCATAGGCCATGTGCGCCGACACGCTTCGCACCGAACAATGCGCCGCCAGCGCCAGCGGCTCGATCGTGAATCCGTCGGCCGCAATCCGGACGAGTACGCCCGACCCCGGATTGTGGCTGTCCGAACTGAGCCCGCCGCACTCGGCGATCTTTCCTGCGTGCCAGCTTGCTGCTACCCCAGCGCCCTTCATGATCGGAAAGGCCGCGATCACCGCGGGATCGGATGTCCGGCCGCCCAATATGATGTCGGCGCCGTCACGCAGTGCCGCGATATAGGGCTCGGGCCCCAGCACGGTGACGATCCGGTCACAGGCGTCGACCGCAGCCTCGTTGAGCTGGGTGGCGGGCGACAGCGGCGTCACCCGGCCTTCGCGCATGAACTGCTTGAGCTGGTTTCCCGATATTTCCGATCGCAGACATACGATGCGCGGTGCAATACCGAGCTCCCCGGCAAGCTCGATGGCGATGTCGCGAAGCCAGGCCAGGTTGGCGTCAGCGCCCGCCTGTCCGCTCGTCCCGATCAGGATAGGGATGCGCTTCGGCCAAGCAAGGCGCATCAATATCTCCAGATCGCGCCGGACGGCTCCGCGATTATATTTGGCGACACCAAGCGCCAGATAGGCCGCGCCGCTGTCGCTCGAGCCCGCATCAGCCGCGATCACCTCAGCGCCCTGCCCGATTCCATAGGCGACCTCACTTTCGATCACCCCGGCGCCGAGAGCCCCCGTCGGCACCAAAACCGTGACGACATTGCCCCCATCTTCATTACTCATCCCGTTTCTCCTGCCGCGATCACCGTCAGCCCATCGGGGCTCATTCTTGCCGGCATGCTGTGACATCAGAGCGCGCGCTCACCATGCAACCAAGGTTGCACCCGATCGCATTCGACATCAGACAGGGCACGCGCGAAAGGATCGACGGGACGTGACCGGCATAGTGCATGACGAGAATTGGATCGCGGAACTGCCTGTCGCGGTACGCGAGGCCCTGCTTGCACGGACGACGCGGCGTGCGGTCGCCGCCGGCGAGACACTGAAAGCCGCGGGCGGTGTGCCCGATGCCATCTATCAGGTCGAGGCAGGCTATCTGAAGCTGATGGGTCTGTATCCCGACGGCCGCAACATGCTGATCGAACTGTACGGCGCCGGCAACAGTTTCGGCGAAACCGCGGTGATCGTCCACCGTGAGGGACATTTCCACAGCACCGTCGCGTTGGTTCCTACCGTCGTTCGCCGCCTCGCACGTGATGATTTCTGGGCGCTGTACCGCACGCATCCGGCGATCCCCGAGGCGCTATCGCGCAAATTCGCACACAAGATCACGCGCATGTTCAACAGCCGCGAGATCAGGGCGACGCTCCGCCTGCGCAGCCAGATCGCCAGCCTGCTACTCAACATCGCCCGTCGATGCGGTACAGAAGGGTCGGATGGCGAGCTCCGCTTCTTGCTGCCGATCAGCCACACCGACATCGCCGAGCATCTCGACGTGACGCGCCAGGCCGTCCAGCGTGAAGTTGGTGTCCTGCGCCGTGCCGGCCTGATCCTGCAAGCCGACGGAGGCTGGATTGTGCTTCGTCCCGGCGATCTCGCCCGCATTTAGGACATCGCCGCGAATCGACTTTCGCTAGCCAGATTCGGCTAAGTCAAAACCCTCCGTCCAGCGTCCAGTGAGCGCCCGATCGAGCCGCCGGCCGACGACTACACCCGCGCAACCGTCAAAAAGCTTGGCTTTTTCAGCCACTTTCGACGCCAATCATTCTAGAAAATATTGGCGATTGAATTGGCCTCATAAATTGGCTACTATTTTATTACAGCATCGGGGATCTACCCATTTTGAGGAGGAATCGGTATGGGGCGTGCGGTGAGTTTGGTGGCACTTGCATTGGCTTTAAGCACGCAGGCGCATGCCCAAGAAGTGGCGGAGGAAAGCTCCGTCGAGCGGACGGAATCCGATGCGATCGTCGTAACCGGGTCGCGTCTGCCGGCCTCGCTGCGCACCATGCCGCAATCGGTCGATGTCTTTTCGGCCGAAGACGTGTCGAAACAGCTCGCGACGACCAACAACCTCGAACAGGTTCTCTCGAACCTCGTTCCAGGCCTGTCGCGTAGCACGAATACGACAGTGACGACCTATCTTTCGCTGCGCGGCCGGAAGCCGGTATTCTTCGTGGACGGCGTGCCAATCACGGCAACGCTGAACGACACGGGCCGCGAGCTTCGCCTGATCGACCCCGAACTGATCGGGCGAATCGAGGTGGTGCGCGGATCGTCGGCACTCTACGGGAACAGCGCAGGCGCGGGTTTTATCAACTATATCACCAAGAATGGCGATCCGGAGCCGCTGACCGCGCGCACCGAACTGGGCTTTAACTTCTCGACCGAACATTTCGGAGACTCGGTGCGCCCGTCGATCCGTCAGACCTTCGCGGGCACCAGCGGCAATTTGGATTATCGCGTCGGCGGCTATTACGAGAAGATCAATTCCTTCTTCGACGCCGACGGCAATCGCATCCCGCCGCCGGAAGGATCGGCACTGCAGGACAGCCGCATCGTCAGCAGCTATGGCAAGTTCGGCTATTCGACCGGCGATCAGCGCGTCGAAATGCTGCTCAACTATTATGAGCAGAAAGCAGTCATCAAATATCGCGCGGTTCCGGGTAACATCCTGCTCGGCATCCCGGCAACCGCGGCACCGGCAACTCCGCTTCCCGGCGAGGTTCCGCAGCTAAACCGCAACTTCGTCGCCAGCCTCGCCTATTCGGACGCCTCGGCCCTCGGGACCGACAGCTCCATCCGCGTGCAAGGCTATTATCTCGACTCCTACAGCATCTTCCAGTTCGTCGCGAACCGCTTCCCGCGGGTTGTGCCACTCGGCCAAAGCCCCGACGGGCAATCGGCCAACGACACGAAGAAATTCGGCGCGCGCATCGACATCAACACCCCGCTCGACTCGCTGATCGGCGTTGATGGCGAAGTACTGTGGGGTGTCGACTATCTGCACGACAATACCAAGATCCCGATGGTCGATGGGCGCCAGTTCGGCATTCCGCAGGTGCAGGACAGCTACGCCGGCTTCCTCCAGGTCCAGATCAAGCCCCTCGATTTCCTGTCGATCAGCGCAGGCGTCCGGCACGAAGAAGCGACGGTGAAAGTCGCCGACTTCTTCTCGCTGTTCACGCTCGCGAACATCACGGGCGGCAAGCTCAAATATTCGACAACACCGATCAACGCCGGTGTGGTCGTCTCGCTGACCGACTCCTTCGACCTGTTCGGTGGCTTCTCGCAGGGATTCGACATCCAGCAGACCAGTCAGAATTTCCGCGCTTGGCCGCGCGACATTAACCTGACGCAGGTTCAGCCACCGCCGAACGTCATCGACAGCTATGAAGCCGGCGCACGTTACAAGGGGCACGGCATCACCGCATCGGCGAGTTTCTTCCTGACCAAATCGAGCAACGGCATCAGCTATGTCTTCAACGCCGCGGCGCCGAACGAACCGCAGGCGCGCGTCGCTCCCGACCGCGTCCACGGCTTTGAACTCGTGCTCGACTATGCCGGGATCGAGGGATGGAATGTCGGCGGCAGCTACGCTTTCCTGGAAGGCAAGTCGGACAATGACAACAACGGCAGCTATGAAACTCCGCTGCCCGGCCGCCGCATCCCGCCGCGCACCGCCACGGGCTATGTCGAGCACCGCGTCGGCGAAGGCAGCTATATCCGTCTGCAGGGCCAATACTCAGGAAGCCGGAACAAATTTCCGACCACCATTCCAGGCCGCTTCCACGAAGGCCGCATCCACTCCTATTTCCAGCTCGACCTTTCGTCGAAGTTCGATCTGGGCAAGGTGGGCGAAGTCAGCTTCGGCGTCGAGAATCTGCTGAACGACGACCATTTCACCAACTATTCCGAAGGGTTCAACACCAACGCCAACTATCTGAAGGCATCGGGTCGCACGGTGATGCTGCGCTACGCCATCAAATATTGAGGCTAGGCGAAGTCCCCGCGCGAGGGAAGGGAGCTCCCCCCTTCCCTCGCGTTGAGGATCTCGCACTATCGAGGCAGCCAACCCCATGACATATCGCCGCTGGGCATCGCTCCACAGGGCGATCGGACTCGCTCTGTTGCTGCATTGGGCGCTGCTTGCCCTCACCGGCATGCTGCTGGTGTTTCATCGCGACATCGAACAGAAAATGCTGGGTTCCGTACCCGGCAACGACCGGCCCGTTTCGCTGGACGCCGTGACGCAGAGCGTTGCCGCCGCCCGCCCCGGGGCCGACCTCCTCCAAATTTCCACGCTCAACGGCGGTATGGGCCTGCTGCGCATCCGTGTGAAGCCCGACGGCGACGGCGAGGTTCGCAGCCTGGTCTTCGATACGGGCACGAACACAATCGTCGGCGACAGCCCGCTGTCGGGAAGCGTGCGCACCGATGGCGCCCTCCAGTTCGTCTATCGGCTGCACCAGACGCTTTTGCTCGGCGACAGCGGAAAAACGCTCGTCGTGATCAGCAGCCTGTTCCTGATCGCCACCGCACTCGCCGGTTACCGCCTCCTCTGGCCGCAGCGGCGCAACTGGCGGCGAATCGTGCGGCCAAAGCTCATCGGAAATGCGCGGACGAAGATGACGCTGATCCACCGCGCAACCGGCGTCGTCACCGGTCCGGTCCTGATTCTCCTCGCCATCACCGGCGCAGGGATGAACTGGACGCCCCCGATCAAATCGGCGTTTGCCGGAATCGGCCTGGCCGATGCACCGCCGACACCGCGCGACAGCAAGGGCGCGCTGCGCCTCGGCCCCGATGCCGCGCTCGCCGCCGCGCAGCAACGCTTTCCGACGGCGCATTTCACCTCGATCACCCTGCCGGCAGGCGGATCGGCCCTCTACGCGATTCGACTGCGGCAACCGCGCGAGGCGCATGCGATCTTCGGCATGACAAATATCCAGATCGATGGTGCGACCGGCGCCATCGTCTCGGTCACCGACCCGCGCCGGGCCCGACCGGGCGACAAGCTTCTCGAATGGCTATTCGCGCTGCACAATGGCGAATTTCTGGGTCTGCCGGGCCGCCTTCTGGTGCTGCTGACGGGCGCCGCCCTCTTCACGCTTTGCCTGCTCGGCGGGGCCGCATGGCTGCGCACCCCGCGCCGTCAGCGCGCGCCAGCTTCGGTTCGGGAGAATGTTTGATGTTCACGATCGGTGACAAGGCGGCGGCGCTGCAAGCGACGCTGCTCGACAAGATGGAGCGGACCGAAACCGCAACCATCGGCCACTTCCGCCACCACGGATTTGTCGACCCGGCGATCGCGTCGGTACTTGGCGACGTGCGGATCGCCGGCAGCGCGGTGACGGTCCGCATTCCCGGCGCCGATTCCACTCTGCTCCACTATGCGCTTTCGCTTTGCGGACCTGGCGACGTGCTGGTGATCGATCGCTGCGGCGATACACGTCATGCCTGCTGGGGCGGCGTCGTGACAGCGGCGGCAGGACTCGCCAAGATCACCGCCGCGATCATCGACGGACCCGCAACCGACATCACCGAGGTGATCGCAGCGCGCTTTCCTCTGTGGTGCCGCGGCCGATCGGCGTTGACCACCAAGTTTCTGGAATTCGAAAGCGCGGTCAATGTGCCGGTGCAGGTCGGTGGCGTCATGGTGTCGCCTGGTGACGGAGTTTTTGCCGATTACAACGGCGTGATCATCGTCCCGCGCGCCGAGATCGAACAAGTGTGCGATACCGCACTAGCGATGCAGGACAATGAATTAGCCGTACTCGAGCGCCTCCGCCAAGGCGAAAGACTAGCCGATATCAGCGGAGCCGCTCAGCGGATCGCCCAAGCACTGGCGAGCCGCTAAACCTCATCTACCCGCGAGCGAGAATGTTGCCTCGGCGCGGAGGCCAAGGATGAGTACGTCGGCGACACCGGGATCGGCCGACGGGTTGCGGACATAGTGGACGCTCGGTTGCAGTGACAGCCAAGGGGTGATCGGGGCGCGATAGGTTGCCTCGATCGCGATCTCCGACGACCCCGCGCCGGTAGCGGCACGATAGCTGTCCGAGGTAAAGGCAGCCGCGAGCGCGATGCCGAACTCGTCTTCGTCGCGCCCTGGTACCCAACCGCTGAATTTCAGCCCACCGCTGGCGAAGGCGTCGAACATGTTGAAGCGTCCCGTAGCCGTGCCAAGCCGGAAAAAGGCGTCGATCTTTCGCTCGGCCCCGTCGATCAGCGGAAATTCGCCGCGAACATAGGTGCCGGCATTGCCCCGTCCGGTTTCGTTGCCGTCATTGCGATCGAAACGGGCGGTATATTGCCAGCGCCCAAGCAGCAGCTTGCCCCCGCCGAGCGGCGCTTCGAGTTCGCCGACGAGCAGCGCCCCGTCACCAATGGCCAAGTTTGACCGCGGTGCGTCCGGGATGATCGGGATCGCCCGGAACCCCGTCGAGTACCGCGGCACGGACCACCCACCCTTCGGCGGGCGCCCATTGCACGCGCGCTGCCAGCGAGGTTGAGGGAAAGATCGACGGGCCATTCTGGCCGCTCTGTGCAAAGTCGGTTCCAATGCCGTGCGGACTGCTGACGAATAGTCCCGCAGCGTCGAGCGCGTCGAATTCGGAATTGAGGTCGTAGAGACCGGCCTTCACCGACAGCCGGTCACCGATTTTCTGGTCGATCCAGGCTTCGTAGAGGCGGAACGCCTGCGTCCCGGCCTCGATATTGCTCACCGCCTGGGTGTCGCCGGCAAGGTCGCTGATCGATTTTCCGTTGTTGTAGAGGCCGTAGACGTGGACCTGCGCGCCGGTCCAGCCGACGAGTTTTTCCATGTCCGTCTCGAACACGAAGTCGAGATTGTCGAGATAGCGCGTCCCGCGCCGGACCCCGCCGGATACATTGCCCATAACCTCGCCGGTGTAGGTTAGTTGCAGCAATATGGCGCCGTCCGTTTCGTCGATTTCGGCGGGCGCGTGGGTGTGGGTGCGCGGAAGATGGCCGTGGTGCGTCGGATGCGGCACTGCATCCACACCGGACGTCGCAGATGCGGCCAGCACGAAGGCGGACACCAGCATCAGAAGCTGACCATGAAGGCGAGCCGGATGCGGTCGAGCCACCGGTCTGGCGACAGGCCACCGGCATAGGCCGGGTCGAGCGGGCGGTAATGATACCAGAGCAGATCAAGCTGCAGATGGTCCGCCGGGACATAGCCGATGCCGAAACCATGCAACTGATAATTGGTCGACAGGTCGATATTGTCGTGGCTGAACGCCGCGAGCACTGAGTCCACCTCGACCTCCGAATAATTGTAGGCGACGCGCCAGTCGCCGGACCTGGCGGTGCGACCGGCAGCGAATTCAAGGTTGAAGGCGGTGTCGCCCGCAACCGCCGCGCCCGTGTTGTGGACATAGTCGGCGGTGAAGCTGAGCGGCCAGCGCGGCGACAGGCCGGCCCAGTTCAGTGTGCCGATCCCTTCGATCAGGTGGAAATCCGAAACGTAGCGGCCGCCCGAGATCAGGTTGCCGCGAAAGTCTCCGGGGTCGGCGCCGGCAACCGAACCGAGGCGGTAATGATAATAGCTGCCGGTCAGCCCCGCCTTGAAGTCGGAAGCGAGCGGTGCCGAGACGGCGAGCTGGCCGCCGATCATGTCGCTGTCGCGTGCGACCGACGCTTCGTCGATGACGAACCACAGGCCGCGCGCGTCGGCGCGCGCCTTGCCCAGGCTCGCGCCATAGGCGACCGCGACGCCCTGCGGCGAGACGTCGCCGTCCCACAGCATGTCGGTGCGCTGGAACTGCTGCGGGAATTTGCCCAGATAGCTGGTGAAACCGCCATTGGCGTAGCGAACCCAAGCCTGATCGAGCGACACCTGAAAATCGTCGACAAAATTGCCGAGCGTGACGTCGGTCGAATTGGGATCGTCGGAGTCGCCGGTCGCGATCTGGGTGCCGACGGCGAAATGATCGTCGACCTTGTAGGTCGCGCGCAGGCGGGCGCGGACTGCGCTGCGCGAACGATCGCGTCCGTCGACGAAGTTCCATTCCTGCCGCACCCGCATGTCGCCGCTGACGTCCAGCCCGGGACGGCGGAAGCTGTTGTCGGGCGCGGAACTGGCCGCCGCGAGCGTCGGCGCCGCAGGTGCGGTCGTTGCCGCCGCGGCGGTCGTGGCTATTTGCGGCGGCACATCGGCCGATAGTCGCTTAAGCTGGGCAGTATGCTCGGCCAGCAAGGTTTGCAACTGTTCGATGTGTGCCTGCTGGACGCGAAGCTTTGTTTCAAGTTCGGCAAGTTTAGCATCCTGCGCAAATGCGGGGAGCGCGCTGGTGGTGGCAAATAAAAGGGCAAGGAAACGGATCTGGCAGTGCATATCGGGTCTTTCGTCGTTCGGCGCGCACGGTTGCGTCCGCGTCCTTCGAGCGGACAAACACGGCGAGCTAGTGGAAGGTGTCAGAAGAGCGTCAAAACCTAGGGTGGGCGCTCGATCGCTTCAGACGCTTCTAGCGCGGGCAAGCGATCGTCTTTGAGATCGATGCCACTGATGCGGCGTGATCGCGCTTCTCGCATCAGCCAAGCGAGCTGATCTGCGGCGGCACCAATCGAAAGACCGCCGGGCCGAATATTGGAGATGCAGTTGCGTTCGCTATCGCGCCGACCGAGCATCGGGGCCCAAGTTAGATAGACCCCCAGGCTGTCGGCGGCGCTAAGGCCCGGACGTTCGCCGAGCAGCACGACTACGATCGATGCGCCGAGTGCGGCACCGATCTCGTCGCCGATCGCGACACGCCCCTGCTCGACAAGAGCCACCGGCGCGATCCGCCAGTTGCCGAGATATGCGCAGGTCGCGACGACCAGCGCCGCAGCCTGATGATTGACAGCAGTCGCCGACAAGCCGTCCGCGATGACGAACGCTGCGTCATATTCGCCGCAACGCAGCTCCGCGAGGCCAGCCGGATCGGCACGGCGGCCGAGGTCGGGACGGCGCAGATAATCGCCGCGCATTGCAGCCTGCGATCTCAGTTTGACGATGTGATACCCAGCAAGTCCTGCCGCCACCGCGTCGACATCAAGCCCCTCATGCACCGCATCGCGCGCCCTCGCGTGCGCAAGCTGGAAATCCAGCAGCGGCGTGGTGGGCAACGCGTCTCCCGCTCGTCCTAGCCCGATCCGCGCGGCGGTCGCGGCGCGCAGCGCGTCGTATCGCGTAGGATTTCCCGCGCTCACGGAGAAACCCCGTCCCAGCCGAGCATCGCCCCTCCGCGATCGAAGCTGATGGGGCGCACCCCGCCCTGACCATCCGACAGCTCGACGGCGTCGAGCCACGCCTCGAACTCGGGCGCCGGACGCAGGCCAAGCGCGCGCCGCACATAGAGAGCGTCGTGAAAGCTGGTGCTCTGGTAATTGAGCATGATGTCGTCGGCGCCGGGCACGCCGATGACGAAATTGACCCCAGCGACGCCCAACAGGGTCAGCAGCGCGTCCATGTCGTCCTGATCGGCCTCGGCATGGTTGGTGTAACAGACGTCGACTCCCATCGGCAGGCCGAGCAGCTTGCCGCAGAAATGATCCTCGAGCCCTGCGCGGATGATCTGCTTGCCGTCATAAAGATATTCGGGGCCGATGAAGCCGACCACGGAGTTGACGAGTAGCGGAGAAAACTCGCGCGCGACGGCATAGGCGCGGCATTCGAGCGTCTGCTGGTCGACGCCATGATGCGCGCCCGCCGACAGCGCCGAACCCTGGCCGGTCTCGAAATACATGACATTGTCGCCGACCGTGCCGCGGCGCAGCGACAGCGTCGCCTCATGCGCCTCGCGCAGCAGCGCCAGATCGACACCGAACCCCCGGTTAGCCGCCTGAGTCCCCGCCACCGACTGAAAGGTCAGGTCGACCGGCGCGCCGCGCTCGATCCCCAGGATCGTGCTGGTGACGTGCGACAGGACGCAACTTTGGGTAGGGATTGCGAAACGCAGGCGCAATTCGTCGATCAGCGTCAGCAGCGCGACGATATTGTCGATGCTGTCGGTGGCGGGGTTGATCCCGATCACCGCGTCGCCGCAGCCCATCAGCAGGCCGTCGAGGATGGCGGCAGCTACACCCTTTGGATCGTCGGTGGGGTGGTTCGGCTGCAACCGCACTGCCATCCGCCCCGGAAGACCAAGCGTGGTCCGAAACGCCGTTTCGACTCGGCATTTGCGCGCGGCGGCGATCAGGTCCTGATTGCGCATGATCTTCGACACCGCCGCAGCCATTTCGGGCGTCAGGCCCGGCGCCACCGACCCAAGATCGGCGGACGTCGCCTCCCCCAATAGCCATTCGCGAAAGCCGCCGACGGTCAGGTGCGCGACCGGCGCAAAGGCAGCGGCGTCGTGCCGGTCGACGATCAGCCGCGTAACCTCATCCTTCTCATAGGCGACCACCGCCTCGTCGAGGAAGGTCCGCAAGGGTAGATCGGCCAGCACAAAGCGCGCCGCCATCCGCTCGACATCGCTCGCCGCCGCGACACCCGCGAGCGCGTCGCCCGACCGCAACGGTGTCGCGGCGGCCATGACATGGGCCAAGTCGCGAAAGACATGGCGGGTTCCGACAAGGTCAGTGCGATAGGACGGCATCGCGGCGCTCCAGAAGCTCAGCTGGACAGTAACCCATCGAGGAAGTCGCCGAGAACCCGGAAATAGGCCTCCGGCTCTTCGTAAAAGGGCATGTGAGAACTGTGGTCGAAGATATGGATCCGCGAATTGGGCAGCGCGGCATGCATCTTGTGCGAACAGGCCGGGGTCAGCTCGTCATATTTGCCACAGAGGACAAGGCACGGCGCCTCGATCGCCGCCATCGCGGGCACCCGGTTCCATTCGCGCATATTACCGGTGTAAGTGAACTCGTTCGGCCCCTGCATCGTCTCATAGGGCCCCATGTTCCAGTCGGCGAGCGCGCTGGTCAGGCTTTCGGGCCATTCGGCCAAGCGGCACACGTGGCGATAATTGAGCAGCGTGATCGCCGCCTGATATTCGGGATGATCGATCGTCCCCGCCGCCTCGCGCCCGATCATCATGTTGACCGTCTCGCTGCCGAGTGCGCCGCGCAGGCGGTTGAGTTCGGCCACCAGATGCGGAATGTCGCACGCCCCGTCGGCGATGATATAACTCGCGACGCGGTCGGGGTGGGTCAGGCAATATTCGGTGCCCATCCAGCTGCCCCAACTGTGCCCCATGAAATGAATGCGCTCCGCGCCGATGAAGGCGCGCACCTGATCGGCCTCTGCGACATAGCGCTCGACAGTCCACAGCGCGGGGTCCGTGGGCCGATCGGATACGCCGCATCCCAACTGGTCCCACGCGACGACTCGAAAGCGGTGATCCGCTAGCCGCGCGTGTGGCTCGCGCAAATACAAGCTGGGCAATCCGGGCCCGCCATTCGCGAGCAGGATCGTCTCCGGCCCGTCGCCATAGATATAGACGGCGACCTCATAGCCCTCGACCAGCGTCAGGCGGCGCGTTTCCATCGGGACGGTCACAGGGTCTGCTCCTCCAAGGGCGTGCGGTCGAAGGTCATCGACGGAATCGACGCGCGGAACGCGGACACCTGTTGCAGGTCCAGGTCGGCGACGATCACGCCGGGTTCGTCACCCGCGTCGGCAATAACGCGGCCCCAGGGATCGATGATCAGTGAATGGCCGTGCGACCGTCGGCCGGGAAAATTGTCGCCGCACTGCGCCGGCGCGATCACATAACAACCCGTTTCGATCGCTCGCGCGCGCAGCAGCGGCTCCCAGTGCAGTGGCCCGGTAAAGCTGCTGAACGCCGCGGGAACCGCGATGATCGCCGCCCCCGCCTGCGCAAAGCCGCGATAGAGATATGGAAAGCGCATGTCGTAACAGATGCTCATTCCCATCAGTCCCCAGGGAGTGTGGGCGACGACACGGCGCTTTCCCGCGCGATAGAAATCGGATTCGCGAATGGGCTCGCCATCGGGCAGATCGACGTCGAACAGATGGACCTTGTCGTAATAGGCGCAGATATTTCCCGCCGGGTCGACGAGCAGCGAGCGATTGACCGGCACGCCGTCTTCCGCCCGCATCGAAACCGACCCGAGCAGAATCCAAACGCCAAGCTCGGCCGCCAGCACACACATCTGGCGTGTCGCGAGATGTGCGTGGGCGGGCTTCGCATAGGCGTGAACCTCCGCCGGGGTCGGCGCGAGATAGTCGAACGCTTCGGGCAAGGCGATCAATTCAGCGCCCTGAGCAGCGGCAGAACGGATCAGCGTCTCGACGCTGGCCAGTGTGGCATCGGGGTCAGTCGTCGCGGTGTTCTGGACACAAGCGACGCGCAAGCTGGTGGACATGGGACATCTCTGCCAGAGCATCAGGGAAGGACGACGACTGCGTGCGCGCGGTCGAAGGTGGCGTAGACTTCGGCCTGATCGAAGGCGTCCTCGGTCTCCGCCGCGATCGATGTACCCGCTGCCTCGAGCGCATATTGATAGCGAGCGCCGAGGTAGCTGCGCCCGGTGATCCGGCTCGGCAGCATGTTGTAATCGTCGTTCGCGGGTCGCGCGATCGCAAGACGGATATGTTCGGGCCGTACCGCGACCAGTACGTCGCTGCCCGGCCTCACATCGGGCGCCCAGATGGCGCTAATCATCGTCCCGCCATCAAGCGTCACCTCGGCGGTTCCGTTGGCATCGCGGCGCGCCATCTTGCCCTTGATGAAATTCGACGACCCGATGAAGTCGGCGACGAACGCCCCCGCGGGCCGGGTGTAGATTTCCTGCGGCGTCGCGAGCTGGACCATCTCGCCCTTGTTCATCACCGCGATCCGGTCGCTCATCGCCAACGCCTCGATCTGGTCGTGCGTGACATAGATGGTCGTGATCTTCAGCCTCTGCTGCAACTCCTTGAGCCAGTTGCGCGCCCGGATGCGCAGCTTGGCGTCGAGGTTCGACAGCGGTTCGTCGAGCAGCAGCAGCGTCGGTTCGAACACTAGCGTCCGCGCCAGCGCGACGCGCTGTTGCTGGCCACCCGACAGTTCGTGCGGGTAGCGTTTGGTATAGGGACCCATCTCGACCAGTTCGAGCGCTTCGGCGATACGCCGCGCGCGGGCTGCGGCGCCGACTTTCCGGATCTTCAGCGGAAAGGCAAGATTCTGTTCGACCGTCATGTGCGGCCACAGCGCATAGGATTGGAACACCAGCCCGCAGTTGCGCTTTTCGGGCGGCACCAGGATGCCCTTCGCGCTGTCGAAGAAGGTTTCACTGCCCGCGCGGATGACGCCGCCGGTCGGCGTATCAAGTCCCGCGATTGCAAACAGCGTCGTCGACTTGCCGCAGCCGCTGGGGCCCAGAAGGGTAAGGAATTCGCCGTCGGCTACGGTCAGGTTGATGCCGTCAATCGCGCGCACATCGCCGAAATGCTTCGACAGGTTTTCGAGAATAAGCTCAGACATCTTGATAACTCCGCAGAATTTTGCGCGCGGCAAAGACGAAAATCACGGTCAGCGCGAGCTGGATGACCGAGAGGGCGGCAACGGGTCCGGTGTCGCCGTTCGCCCAGAAGGAGAGCATCGTCGTGCCGATGATCTCGTTGCCCGGAGAGAAGAGGAAGACCGCCGAGCTATATTCCTTGAGGAAGGACAGGAAGAGCAGGACATAGGCGCTGAAGATCGCGGGTTTGAGCAAGGGCAGAATGATGGTCCGGCACGCTGTCCACCAGTCGGCCCCGCACGACCGCGCGCTCTTGTCGAGTTCCTCGCTGATCTGCATCAGCGCGGGCGAGATGGCGCCGAACGCCGTCGGAATGCTGCGCATCGTGAAGGCGAGGACCATGATCCAGATCGTGCCGTGCATCCAGCCAATGCCCGGAATGACCAGCATCGCCCAGAACAGCCCGATGCCTGCGACGATCCCCGGAATGGCGCGGGGATAGAGCGCGACGAATTCCAGATGGCGCCTGAACGGGAAGTTCGAGCGATGGACTACGAGCGTCACCAGCGCGACGAAGACCGTCGCGATCGCACCACCAACCGTCGAGATAATCAGGCTGTTGGTGATCGATCGGACATAGGCGTCATAGGAAAAAATCAGCTGGAAATTATCCCATGTCAGCAGGTCGAACGGCGTCATCAGCGGCGTCAGGAAGGTCGTCACCGAGCGCAGCGCGATGCCGATGAGCGGGATCGCCAGGATGATGAGGTTATAGAGGAGGAAGAAGGCGAAGACCGGCCAGCGCGCCGCCCCGAGATCGGCAAGCTTCTGCCGCTGTGCCTTGCCCTTCAGCGTCACGAACCGGCCAGCCTTGCGGAGCAGCATACCCTGGAAGACCAGCAGGATGGTGATGATGACCAGCAGGATCGCTGCTGCGGCGCCCAGAATGCCATAGTCGGGCTCGATTCCGCCCAGCCCGTGGCTATAGAGATAGGTGGTGAAAAATTCGATCCCGACGGGCCGCCCGAACACCAGCGGCACCGACAACATTTCGAGCGAACTGATGAAGGTCAGCAGCGCGCTGTAGATGATCGCGGGCCGCATCAGCGGGATCGAAATCGACCACAGCACGCGCAGCGAACTCGCACCCATCGTGCGCCCGGCATCTTCCAGCGTCGCATCGACCCGCTTCGCCGAGCTGGCACAGAACAGATAGACGAGCGGCGCCATGCCGGTTCCGCCGACCGCAGCCATTCCCCATATGGTATAAAGATTCCATGGCGCATCGCCAAAGAGCTGCTGCGTCAGCAGCGTCACATATCCTGATGGCCCGTACATGACGAACCAAGAGAAAGCGATGACGAGCTGCGACACATACATCGGCCACAACACGATCGATCTCAGCGTCTTGCGAAACGGCAGGTTCGTGCGTTCGAGGAAGATGGCGAACCCAACCCCGAGGACGCAGGCGATCAAAGTGGTCGCAAGCGCCAGCAGGATCGAGTTCGATATCACGCTGTAAAAGACGCTGTCGCCGAACAGCCGGACATAGTTGTCGAGCGTCAGTATCCCCCCATCTTCGTACAGCGGCCGGCTGACGACCGACTGATAGAGGATGGGAACAAGCGGCGCCGCGACTAGGATCAGGGCGCTCGCCCCGATCAGCGACTGGATCACCAGCGCCCGGTTCAGCCGGTCATCGCCGCGCCGGACGGGTGCCGAGAAGGGGTTCGATGCCATCGCCGCTTGCTCCCCTGCGCTCACTTCTTCGCCTTGAAGATGCCGCCCCAGCGCTTGTTGAACGCCTCATAGTCGGTCAGCAGGTGCGAGTCGTAGCCAATGCGGACCATATTCTGTTCACCACCGACCGCCGTCGCGATCTTGTTATAGGTCTCATAGGGGACTTCATTGTCGGCGACGTCGGGACGATAGGGGGTCATACCGCCCTTGCCCGCATTCACCTGACCCTCATGCGACAGCATATAATCGAGCAGCAGCTTGGCCGCATTCTTGTTCTGCGAACCCGACGTAACCGCCATGCCGCGCATCATCATGGGCACACCATCCTTCGGCAGCGCCCAGCCGAGGATCTTGTCGCGGCCCGGATCCTTCATCCGCGGGAAGACGGTGATGCCAGAGGTGTAGAAGGACGCAAGATATTCGCCCGTCATCACCTTGTCGAGCATGGTCGAACCGCCCGTTTCGGGGCGCGTGAACGGCCCCAGCTTCTCAAAGGTGCTCCACCCGCCCATCTTGCCATGATCGATCGCAGCCCAGTGGATGGCATAAGCGAAGGAGTGGCTGGTCGAGTCATAGGTCGTCAGCTTGTTACGAAAGCGCGCGGGATCGGCCGCGGCGATCGCCGCCAACTTGGCGAGGCTGTCGGGATATTCGGCGGGCTTCAACAGCGCCTTGTTGTAGATGATGACCATCGGGTCGATCGCGAGGGTGTATACGCCGGGGAACGGACGGGTCCATTCGGGCACCTTGTCGGTTTCGGGGCTGGCATATTTTTCTGGCCCGTCATTCTTCACGAAACGCTGCCACGCATCAGGCGCCGCGACGACCAGAAGGTCGGCCGAACGCTTGCCCGATTTCACCTCCGAATAATAACGCTCGAACGTTTCCGTCGGGCCCAGGTCGAGCGCCTGAACCTTGATCCACGGATATTTTCGCTTGAAGCCGTCGAGGATGTCACGCCAATTATACTCCGCGACGTTCGAATAGATCAGCAGCTCCTTTTCGCCGCGCGCCGCCTCGACCAGCTTTGCGTAGTCGGCGGGATAATAGCCGGGGTATTGCGGCCCGGCGGCTGCACCATCGCCAGCGATCTGGCCCGCTTCCTTGTTGCCGCTGCCACAGGCGGACAGCGTAAGCGCCGCACCGATCAGCCCTACCATCGCCTGCCGGCGCGAGTAGAATTTGAACTTGTTACGCATAGCCTACCTCCCTGTGGATTCCCTGAACGGCGGAAAGTGCTCCGGCCCGCAGCAAGCCGACATCGCTGGTCGCGGTGACGAACAGATAGTCGCGCGCGAACAGGCGCGGCGCGTCGTGCCCCGGCAAGGCAGCGCCCCCCAAGGCAGCGCCGCTCTCGACGATGCGGCGCTCGGCGGCATCGAGGAGTTCGACAAATTCGGGGTGCGCATAATCGCCCATGCGGCCGATGCTCGCCGACAGGTCGAGAGGACCGATGAAGAACATGTCGACTTGGCCGACCTTCCCCATGTCGGGGATCGCGTCGACGCCGGTCGCGGATTCGATCATCGCGATGACAAGCGTCTCGGACGCGGCATGCGCGGGATAGGCTTCGGTATCGGCACCCCAGCCCGCCGCACGCGACATGGTGAAATGGGCGCCGCGCCTGCCGACGGGCGGGTAATAGGCGGCCTGGACGACCGCCTCGACCTCGGCGACCTCTTCGGCATTGGCGGCGAGTATGCCTTCGACACCCATGTCGAGCAGGCGCTTCACGGGAGCAGCCGAATTCTGGTCGATCCGCGCAAGGATCGTCGCCGGACTGCCCGCCGCTGCCCGAAGTTGTTCGACGGTGGTTTCGATACCGCCCGGCGAATGTTCATGATCGATCAGCAGTGCGTCGAAGCCGCATCCCGCCAATATTTCGGTCGCGACTGGACTGCCGCCGAACAGCCAGCAGCCCAGCGACGGGGCGCCGACGTGCAACCGCTGTTTGAGCCGGTTAGGCCTAAGCATCGCTCGGCTCGAGCGGTTGGCCAACCAGCCGTTTGGCAAAGAACGCCGACGCTGCATAAGCCAGCGGAGTGCATTCATGCGCCACGCCCGGCAGGATTTCGGTCACGACGTCGAGACCGTTGCCGACCAGATTGTCGGACAGCGTCTGCAGCCGGTCGGCGCGCGTCGCACCGCTGTCGTTTGCACCTGGCATCCAATATCGTCCGCCGGGGGCATGGGTGATCTCGCTGGTATCGCGATCGTCGTCACCCACCGCCAGATGGACCGCGATCCGCCGCATCGCGCGAACGTCTACCGGCGTCCCGAAGCGTTCCTCGATATCGCGGATGCCCAGCCACCAGTCCCTGGTCTGGTCGAGCAGGGTCGGCGATCCGGGGGCGCAGGCCGACACGGCGGTCAGGCGATGTGGGTGCAGGTAGATCATGCGATGCGCCAGATGCGCGCCGCCCGAAAAGCCGAAGATCGAGAATGTGTCGGCCGGGACGCCATATTTGCGGGCGACCTCGTCGACCATGGCAAGCAATATAGTGTCGAACCTGATGCCCTCGAATTCGACATATTTGTAATTGTCGCGATCGTCGGGATCGATGATGCCTGACGGGAACAGCGGCGCGAGGACGATCAGGCCGAGACTGTCAGCCAGCGAAACGAACAGATCCCGCACGACCTGATTGCCGCGCCCGGTACCGTGAATCGCCACCAAAATCCGCGCTTCGGACAGACGGTCCTGATCGACGAGCGCCTGCGGCACGTACAGGCAATAGGAGAAGCGCTGATCCGCTTGGCAAGCGATCGCTCCCGTCCGCCCGATGTCATATGCTGAGAATTTCGGCACTGCGCCCTTTCCTGTTTCGACTGTCATCGCCATTTCTCTAGATGCCGCAACGGCGGATTCCGGCTTTCACATCACCCGATCGCCCCCTTTCCGGCCGCTTTCGCGACCCGCTTCGGGTCCGACCCAAGGATATGAAAATGCCGTCGTTCGCGTCGCATTCCCTTGTGACGCCAAAATAGTAGCCAATTTTGTCTCACTAAGTAAAGCCAATTTATATCACAAAATTAAATTATTATTTTTCAATGTGTTATAGTGAGCTGTGCCAGTGTGCGGTTTAATTGCCGCTTGATGCAGCCCGCAACCGCACGCTAGGGGATCGCAGAGAGGAGCCAATCTTGGCGAAAGTGATACCGATGACCGATTCGGAACAGGGAGAAACGAGTCTGGTTGCCCGGATCGAAGCCGATCTGATCGGGGGCAATTTCAGACCGGGCGAATGGCTCAAGCAAGCCGACGTCGAGGAGAGCTATAACGCGAACCGCTTCGACGTTCGCATGGCCTTGCTCGACCTAAAGGCGCGCCAGCTCATAGAGCATATTCCCAATCGCGGCTTTCGCGTCATCAACCTCAGCGAACGCGAACGCGAGGCCTTGTTCGAAACGCGCGTCATCCTGGAAACCGCAGCGGCACGCCTTGCCGCAGCGCGCATCGCGGACGACACGATCAAGGAACTGGAGGCGATCGTGCTCACCTTTCGCGATCATATGGAGACCGCGGACCAGGATTACCTGCGCGCGCTAAACGGGCAGTTCCACGACCTGCTTTATCAATCGAGCCGCAATCCGGTGCTGGCGGAGGAGATCAAAGCGCTGCGCCAGCGCGGCCTGCCCGGAACGCGGGGGGGCCTGCGCTGGCGGACGATGGCCGGAATCCAGCACAGCCACGACGAGCATGTCAGAATGATCGAGCTTTTACGCGACCGCGACGGCGAAAAGCTCGCGGCGACGATCGACGAGCATCTGAACGGCTGGCGCCGCTACCTGCCCTGATCGCTATCAGCCGGCGTGGTCAGCCCGATCGAGGGCCGCAAGTTCGGCCTTGTCGAACACCCGCCCACGCGTCAGGAAACGCCGCTCGCGTCCGTTGTCGAGGCTGAACATTCCGCCGCGACCCGGCACGACATCAAGGATCAGCTGGGTATGCGCCCACGCCTGTCCCTGCGCGCGCCCGATGTAGACGGGAACTCCCCCAACCTCGCCAAGCCATAGGTCGCTATCGCCGATGCGGAACTCGCCCACCGGATAGCACATCGGCGACGAACCGTCACAGCAGCCGCCCGACTGATGAAATAGTATCGCGCCATAGTCGGCTTCGATCTCGACGATCAGGTCAAGCGCGGCCTTTGTCGCGACGACTCGCGGTGGTGCATCGACCATCTAACACCTTCCGAAATTTTGCGCCCTGCCCGTGGGGAGCGGTGCGCGGAGGGGAGAGAGCGTCAGAAAAAGCCCAGTTTCTTGGGGCTATAGCTCACCAGCATATTCTTGGTCTGCTGGTAATGGTCGAGCATCATCTTGTGCGTCTCGCGCCCGATACCCGACTGTTTATAGCCGCCGAACGCCGCATGCGCGGGATAGGCGTGATAGCAGTTGGTCCATACGCGCCCGGCCTGGATCGCGCGCCCGAAGCGATAACAGGTGTTGGCATCGCGGCTCCACACCCCGGCGCCTAGGCCATAAAGCGTGTCATTGGCAATCGCGAGCGCCTCGTCCTCGTCCTTGAAGGTTGTGACCGACACGACGGGGCCGAAGATCTCCTCCTGAAATATCCGCATCTTGTTGTGGCCCTTGAACACGGTCGGCTGGACATAATAGCCACCCGACAGCTCACCGCCCGGATCGCTCGCGCCGCCTCCGATCAGCAGTTCGGCGCCTTCCTGCTTGCCAATGTCGAAATAGGACAGAATCTTCTCGCGCTGTTCGGACGACGCCTGTGCGCCGATCATCGTCGCGGGGTCGAGCGGGTTACCCTGAACGATTGCCGCGACGCGCTGCAGCGCGCGTTCCATGAAACGGTCATAGATGCTTTCGTGGATCAGCGCGCGGCTCGGGCAGGTGCAGACCTCGCCCTGGTTGAGCGCGAACATGACGAAGCCCTCGATCGCCTTGTCGAAGAAATCATCATCGGCGCGGACGACGTCATCGAAGAAGATGTTCGGCGACTTGCCGCCCAGTTCCAGCGTCACCGGGATCAGATTCTCGCTGGCATATTGCATGATCAGGCGGCCGGTCGTCGTCTCGCCGGTGAAGGCGATCTTGGCGATGCGGTTCGACGAGGCGAGCGGCTTGCCCGCCTCCAGCCCGAAGCCGTTGACGATATTGAGCACGCCCGGCGGCAGTAGATCGCCGATCAGGTTGATCCACACCATGATCGACGCCGGTGTCTGTTCGGCGGGTTTCAGCACGACGCAATTGCCGGCCGCGAGTGCGGGCGCGAGTTTCCAGCAGGCCATCAGCAGCGGGAAGTTCCATGGGATGATCTGCCCCACGACGCCGAGCGGTTCGTGGAAATGATAGGCGACCGTGTCATGGTCGATCTCGCCGATCGAGCCTTCCTGGCCGCGAATCACGCCCGCGAAATAACGGAAATGATCGATCGCGAGCGGCACGTCGGCGGCCATCGTCTCGCGGATCGGCTTGCCATTGTCCCAGGTCTCGGCCAGCGCCAGCGCCTCGAGATTGGCCTCCATGCGGTCGGCGATGCGATTGAGGATCAGCGCGCGCTCAGCGACCGAAGCGTGGCCCCAGCTGTGCTTGGCGGCATGGGCAGCGTCGAGCGCAGCATCGATGTCGGCGGCGTCGGAGCGAGCGATTTCGCCCACCACCTTGCCGGTGATCGGGGAGACATTCTCGAAATAGCGCCCCGCTTTCGGCGCGACCCATTGGCCGCCAATGAAATTGTCATAGCGCGCCGCGAACGGCGCCTTCAGCGCGGCTTCAGGACGGTCTTCGATGAGCGTGGTCATGTTTGGATCCTCTTCCATGGGGGGGTGCCGTTCGCGCGGCATCTGGAAGAGACAGCTACGCACGCCGGATGGATCGGAAAAGCGCGGACGCCCGCGCCAGGCGCCAACCTGTCTCGCTATCGAGACAGGTTGCGCTACCAATCTCAGTGCCGAAGGCCAGCGCGCGCGAGACGCCGGTACAGCGTCGCGCGGCCGATACCGAGCTGGCGCGCAGCCTCGCTCGCATTGCCGCCAGCGCGCGCCAGCGCCTGTCGCAACACGGCGCGGTCACCATCCTCAAAGGACGGCGGGGCGTCCGCACCCAATAGCCGGTCGAGCGGCTGCGGGTCGCCCAGCACCATGTGGTCGAGCCCCAGCCACAGCTGCGCGGCACGGCTCGCGCCAACGACCAGATTGTCGCGGTCGGCCGCGAGCAGTGCGGTCCCCGTCGCCGCATCATCGGCTAGGAAGATGATCCGCTGCCCTTCGAAGTGGCGGCAGAAATAGTCGCGCTCGATCCGTCGTGCGGCATCGCGCACCAGCGCCGCGATCATATCGACCATCGCGGGCCCGTGATCGTCCCGGCAGGTCGACACGTCGAGCGCCGCGATCAACCGCCCCTCGGGATCGTGGACCGGCGCATCAATACAGCTAATCCCGACGTTACGGCTGGCGAAATGCTGATCGCGATGGATGACGACGGGGCGGTTTTCGACAAGGCAGGTGCCGATGCCGTTGGTGCCCTCGTCGGCCTCCCCCCAGCGCGCGCCCTCGGCCAGGCCGCCGCGATCGAAGTCGGGTTCGTCCCCCGCCCCGATCCGGCGTTCCAGGATCACGCCCTGTGCATCGCTCAGGATCACGCCGCATCCAGATTGTCCGACCAAACGATACATCTGATCCAGCACCGGATTGGCGACGTCAAGCAGGGCGCAATGTTCCTCGCGTAGCTGCTGCAGCTGGGATGTATCGACAAATTCGCGCCGGTTGTTTTCTTCAGGATTCAGCCCATGATGGAACGCCGATCGGCACCACGAGGCGGCAATCGAAGACACTGCAGCACCTTGCGGCGAGCGAACGGTATCCATCACGAGGTCAGCATGAAGGTTGCGATTTCGATCCATACGCACTCCCGCCGTGAAGCTGGGCAAGCGCCGTGCTGAAGTCAAGACCGACAATGTAGCGGCCATCACACCCTGCGTTGCAACCGAGATAGTTGCGGCTCATTCAGCACGCTGCACATCGCGATGCTCGAATGGATGCCTTCGACGCCGGGCAGGCGCGACAGGATATTCTTGTGGATCCCCTCATAAACCGCCGCGCTCGGCGCTGAGCGCGGAGCAGATAATCGGCATCGCGCGTCATCAGGTAGCGTTCGTCTATCTCGGGATGCTGGCCCACCGCTCCCTCGAACCTGTTGAGATAGGCCTCGGTCTGCGGTTCCGAGGTGATCCGCAAGATCGCGATCAACTCGCCTCCTCCGGCGCCGCGGCGATCGCAGTATAGCCGCGGATCACGCCGCGCGCCCACAGATTGCCGACGCGGCGCAGACAGGCCGATGGGAAGAGGCCGACTTCGGCCGCCGATTCGCTGATAGGAATGCGCCCGTTGAGGTGCAGAATGCGGGTGATGTTGCGGTCGATCGTATCCATGATTCAATGTCGGCCGCGTTCGGAGCGTTAGGTTTTAGGCGACTACGACTTAATCAGGCGCGTTTCTGACGCGGTGTGGCTACAATCGCGAACGTCTGGCTTCAGCCAGCCTCCTCGCGGCCGACTACGACTTAGATTGGGCGCGTAGCGGTCGCTGACCTCTACCTCTATCCCCCGGACCGCGTAGTGGCAACGGAACACCGAGCTGCTCGACCAAATTCAGCAACTACCAATGCTTAGATGGCTGAAATTCGTCTGATCTTGCAGCAAACCCACGAGATCATAGTATCTGCTAGATCGATAGGAGCTGACTTAACTTGCAGCGCCGCATAGCATTAGCTTGCAACGTCAGAGCTCTGGATGCCCCGCGAGGATTATAACTTTTAGTCTCAACCAGTCCAAACTGGTGCCAAATCCTAAGAAAAACCGTAGGTTTTCTGCCATTTTCTGCTACCATGCAATCCCACCGAAACCCGTCGTAGCCAGCCCAAAATGAGGGAGGAAATGAGGGAGGAGATTCGGGGTCATTAGTAGAGAATGTATGGCCGGTCTCACTGCTAAATTTGTTCAGAATGCAAAAGAAGGTCGTCATTGCGACGGCAAGGGCCTCTACTTGCTCGTTGGAAGAACGGGCTGCCGCTCCTGGATCTTGCGCGTGCAAGTCAGGGGCAAGCGACGCGATATCGGTCTTGGCGGCGTCATCTTCACGGTGTTTGGAAGACGTTCGGAAGTCGGCGACGACGTTCCGCTCGAGGGCCGGACCCATTTGACGCTCGCGGAAGCTCGCGAGCTTTCGATCAGATTGCGGAACGCCGCAAAGGCCGGCAAGGACCCCGCCGCGGAACTCAAGCGCGATCGCAAGCTCGCTCCGACGTTCAAGGAAGCGGTGGACGCAACTCATGCAGCCCAATCTCATGGATGGAACGTGTCGGTAGGCGTACAATCCGGGACCCCACCGTCCTTTCAAACAGATTGCGGATAATGTGTCCTTTTTTGCTCACCTGAGGGGTCCCGATGGACGCCGATCCCAGGACCGATCCAGCCGTAAGTCTAGCGCAATTTCAGTGTGATAGCTCAAATTGGCCGGGATCCCGCTTTGGGTGCCGATTCACACCTCTGGGGATAAAATCGCCATGCGCGCCGCCATGCTGTGAACGGACAAAGAACACTGCATCCGACACCCCACGCCAATTCACCTGACCGACAAAATTCTCTGCACCGGCGTTATTTCCTGACACCCTTCAACATACGCGCCGCCGCGTTGGACGACGGAGC
>Ga0209941_1000884_pt1 | contig 26720 bp, 25 predicted proteins | sample ThiBiot_300_plan_FD_183945 | JGI IMG/M metagenome (GOLD analysis project Ga0209941, IMG submission 183945) | Wastewater bioreactor microbial communities from Cape Town, South Africa - Thiocy_solids_1 (SPAdes) | ecosystem: Engineered > Bioremediation > Thiocyanate > Unclassified | place: South... | reverse complement strand
GGCACCCTCACAGCAAAACCGCCACGTTCGCGCCGGCGGCAACCGTCCTACGGGCTTTCGAGAGGGAGCGAGGGGCAAGGGCGGGGCTTAATATTTGCTGTATTGCCAGCAATAAGGCATTTAAGCAAAAATTCTTGCCGTCAATGCGGTTTGCTGCTATGCCAGCAATATGAAAACAATCGCCATAGTCAGCCAAAAAGGCGGGGCTGGAAAAACCACCCTCGCCTTGCACCTTGCTACGGCCGCCGAGGCGGCCGGGCTTCCCGCCGCTATCATCGACCTTGACCCCCAGGCAAGCGCCGCCGGATGGGGCGATAGCCGACAAGGTGAGGCCCCGGTTGTCGTCGCGCTTCCTCACACTCGTTTGCCGCAAGGCTTGCAGGCCGCGACCGATGGCGGGGCCGAGCTGGTCGTGATCGACACCGCGCCGCACTCGGAAGCGGCCGCAATGGCGGCAACGCGATCGTCCGACATGGTGTTGATCCCGTGCCGAGCCGGAATCCTCGATCTTCGCGCGATCGGAAGCACGGCCGAGCTGGTGAAACTCGCCCAAAAGCCGGCCTTTGTCGTTTTGAACGCCGTGCCGCCGCGTGCCACGCAGCTTCTGGCCGATGCGCGGGAAGCCGTTCAGGTTCACGGCTTGGAGGTTGCCCCCGTCGCCTTCCAGCAGCGGGCGGCTTTCGGACATGCGCTCACGGCCGGCAAAACCGCTCCGGAGTATGAGCCGGCCGGCAAAGCCAGCGAGGAAGTGTCCGAATTGCTGACCTGGCTTAGAGGCCAATTGCTGATTTGACGGCAAGCTGTATTGCCAGCAATAAGGCATAATGGTATTGCTGGCAAACTGGCAGTTTGATGGGATAAAACCATGTCGAAAAGACCGAGTTTAGCCGCGAGCATGAAGGCCGTGGGCGCGCAGACCACGCCGCCTGTTGCGCCTATCGCGGAATCCGCCCCCGCGCCGACCCCGGATCGTGCCGAGGGTAAGCGTTACCATGCCGCCACGCGGGCCGGAATGAAGCGGGTGACAGTCGTGGTCGAGCCGGAGGAACATCGCCGGGTTAAGCGGCTGTCAGCCGACACCGACCGCTCCATTGAAGACCTCATGCGCGAGGCGCTTGCTGACTTGCTGGCAAAACATAGTGCTTGATTGCCAGCAAAGCGGCGATGCGGTAAGGGCCTTGAAGTGTAACGCTATGTGTCATACATTCAGGGGCGAGGAAGTCGCGTGAGGGTTTTCAAAAACAGCCGGTTTCACAAGTTTGCCCGAAAGGAGAAAATCTCTGACGCGATGCTTTGTGAGGCTGTAGAGCGGGCTGAGCGCGGCCAGATCGACGCCGATCTAGGGGCCGGCCTTATCAAGCAACGAGTAGCGCGGCCCGGCGCTGGAAAGTCTGGCGGCTTCCGAACGCTGGTTTTCTTCCGCGCGGAGACGAGGGCGGTTTTCGCGTTCGGGTTTGCCAAGAGCGATATGGCGAACCTTGATGATGCGGAAGAAGCCTACTTGAAGAAGGCCGCAAAGCTGGTCTTGGGGTTTGCAGATGCGCAGATGGACGCGGAAGTTGCTGCGGGTCGAATGTTCGAGGTGAATTGCGATGAGCAAGACTTACAAGAGTGAAGCTCTGGCGGCCGTCCATGAGATGATGGAAGGCTTCTATGAGTCCGGCGCGATCGACAAGCAGACGATGCGCGAATTTGACGAGGGGTGTCTGACAACCGTTGAGCCGCTGACCCCCGAGGAAATCCGTTCTATTCGTGAGCGTGAGCGTATCTCGCAGCCTGTCTTTGCCCGCTATCTCAACGTGAGTAAGGGGCTGGTGTCAGATTGGGAACGTGGGGTGAAGAAGCCCGGCGGCCCGGCGCTGCGGCTGCTGACCGTTATTCAGAAAAGGGGCCTTGAGGCGATTGCCTGATTGCTGGCAAGTTGGCAAACAAGCAATTTGGCAAGTTGTCTGCCTGCATCCCGCCCCCGGCCGTCCCTACGGCCCTAGATGATGAGAGCGGGACGGCCGGGGGCTAGCGTCGCGGGTGTGGCCTGGTTGAGCGATGCCGGCGAGCAGCCGGCCCCGGCCCGGAGGGAACGCGCTCCCACATAGCGCCGAAGTGACCGGAGGGCCGCAAGAGAGAAGCCCCGGTGCGTCAGCGCCGGGACCGCTTTTCCCATCTGGCCGGCTCGGGCAGGGGGGCTTCGCGCTTTTCGCGCAGTAGGGCTTTCATTTCTTCCATCGAAATACCCGGTCGGGAATCATCGGCCGCCACCTGTATGCGGCGCTTGAGTAGTTCCCGGCGCAGATCGGCATGGGGTGCCAGCTCCTTATGCTCGCCCAGGATCACGAACACGGCTTCGGACGGATCAAGGAACGTGTCCTGTTCGATCAGATCGAGCAGCCACAGGGCCAGCGACGGCGGCAGATAGGCTTCAAACCGCAAGCCGCCCTTGGCGGCCTGGTCACGGAGCTGCTTGGCCTGTTCAACGGCATGGGCCTTGTCGGCGGGATCGGGCCATTCGGGCGCATCGGTGTCGGTCATGGTTTCATCCTTTATGCTTGGTCGAACAGCCCCCGGAATTCTGCATCGGCGTAATAGGCGAGCTTGCCGGCGACGATCGGCCGTTGCCCGGCGAGGAACAGCAATTCGACATGCTGCGGCAGGTTGCGGACCTCATCGGGGGTCAGCAGCGGCCGGGCCGTGTGTTGCTCGCCATAGGAGAGGCCGGATTTTTCGGAATCGAGCGCCCGGCTCATGGTCTGGAACACCACGGTTTCCTGCCCGAGCAGATCGGAGACAAGCCGGGCGCTGTCGTGATCGTTGACACCGAACACCTGTAGGACGCCGGCGTTTGACAGGAAGGTGCCGGCGCGCTGCCCGTAGGTGGCGCGGAGCTGGTGAACGTCTTGCAGGATCGGCCAGAGCTGGACGCCATAGCCGGCCATGAGGCCCATTGCGCGCTCGACGGGGGCGAGGTGGCCGAGGGCGGCGAACTCATCCAGCAGGTAGAGGACCGGCACGGCCGGCTTGGCGGGGTCGCGCGCCATGTCGGTCAGGCTTTGCGCGACGAGCAGACGCAGCCAGCGGGAATAGGTGGCGAGGCGATCGGGCGGCAGGACGAGGAACACCGAGGCGTTGCGGCGCTTGAGATTGGCAAAGCGGAAATCGGATCGGCCGAGGACCGCGACCATGCGGGGGCTGTCGAGGAAATGGGTATGGCGCTGCGCGGCCGAGAGGACGCCGGCCGCTTCCCGGTCGGATTTGCCGAGGTGGCGGTTTGCGGCGCGGGCGATCAGGCCGCCGGCGGCCGTTGACGCCTGCATGTCCTTCAGGAGCGCCGCGAAGGCTTCAGGGGCGAGGGTGAGAGCTTCGCGCAGGGTAGCGAGGTTTCGCCTGTCGCGCGGCTCGCTGGCGGCAATATGGAGGATCAGGCCGGCAATGAGCGCCTTGGCTTCCTCGTTCCAATGCGCCTCGCCGGCCATGCCCGGTTCATCGAACACGAGGGCGTCGGCCAAGGTGCTTGCATCTTCCGCGACATCGAGGCCGGCCGGGTCGAGCTGGTCGAGAGGATTGAAGGCGGCCGAGGGCTGGCCGGTGACGCCGAAGGGGTCGAGGACGTGGACCGGGCCGAAGGTCTGGCGGGCGTGGCCGGCGATCTTGGCATTTTCGCCCTTGGGGTCGATGCAGATCACGGAGCGGTCGGCCGTGAGCAGGTTAGGGATGATGGTTCCCACCCCTTTGCCGGTGCGCGTCGGGGCCATCGTCAGCAGGTGGGCCGGGCCGTCATAGCGCAGGAGCTTTCCCGTTTTGCCGTCGCGGCCGATCAGCAGGCCGGAATCGGCGCGGGCAAGGGCGGCGGTTTCCTTGTCGGTGGCGAAGCGGGCCGAGCCGTGGGTTTCGCCGTCCATATCCCCGAAATGGATAATCAGCGGATTGGTGACGAGCCGGAAGGTGATCGCGGCCAGCACCAGCAGCGTGACGAGATCGAGCGCGATGAAGGGAACCGAGCCGGGGCCGAAGCCCATTTGTTCGAGGAAGAACCGGCCGCCGAAGCCGGCCACGAACAGGGTTATGATGAGGATGAACAGAAGCCCGAGAAGCGGTTTCCAGATGCGGAAGGGCAGGGCGAGCAGGGATAGGAACGCCCATAGCGGATCACGCGCAGCCTGCCGCATCATGTTCTTGAACGCGGCCCAGGCTAACGTCGCCTGATTCATGAGGCGGCCCCCCCGGCGCTGTCTGTTGTCTCCCTGGCCGGCGCGTTGGCGATCAGATCGGCAAAGAGTTCCTTATCGCCAGGGCGCGTCAGGAAGTCGGGCAGCTCGCGCTTGAGCCATTCGCGGAGGCGTCGGGAAAATTCGTCATCCTTGCCGCTTTCGAGGCGATGCAGAACGAGCGCGCCGAGCAGCACCTTGCGGCGGGTATCGTTGGCGCGCTCCTGTTTGCCGAGCCGGGCCTTGAGCGTGGCGCGCTGCGCATCCAGCTCGGCCAACCGCTGTTCGATCGTCTTGCGCGCCATGTGTCGTTTCCTTCTATCTAGCGGGGCGAGGGGTTGGCCCGCCCTTGAGGCGAACCATGATAATTTTCGGATTTTCGCCAATGCGCTCGACCTCGACAATGCCCGACGCCTCGACCAGATCGGAGAGGCGGGGAAAGCCATAGTTACGGGCGTCGAAATCCGGCGATTGTTTCGCCAGGTGCGCGCCGACGCGGGCCAGATTGGCGCGGCCGTCTTCGTCGGCCGAGGCGGTGACAGCTTTCGCCAGCATGTCGAGGGCAGCGCGATCGAGTGCCGCTTTCGCCGGTGCAGGCTTGGCGGCGGCCGCTTTAGGCGCGGTGACGGCTTCCGCTTCCTTCTGTTCCCCGGCCGTGTTGAGCACGTCGAAATAGACGAACTTGTCGCAAGCGGTGATGAAGGGGCGGGGCGTCTTGCGCTCCCCGAACCCATAGACGATGACGCCTTGCTCACGGATGCGCGCGGCCAGGCGGGCAAAGTCGCTATCACTTGAGACGATGCAGAAACCGGAGAAGCGGCCGGTATAGAGCAAGTCCATCGCGTCGATAATCATCGCGCCGTCCGTTGCGTTCTTCCCGGTCGTATAGGCGAATTGCTGGACCGGCTGAATCGAGTGTTCCAGCAGGCACTCTTTCCAGCCGTTGAGGTTCGGCTTGGTCCAATCGCCATAGATGCGCTTGACGCTGGCGGTGCCATAGTTGGCGATCTCAGCCAGCAGCCCGGTTATGATTTTCGGGGTGGCATTATCGCCGTCGATCAGCAACGCAAGTGTTCCGGCGCTGTCTATTGCCATCGGTCTGCACTCCCATTTGAGCCGAAGTCTATCCGATGCAAGCAGCGTCACCAAACACGATTATGCGCTACCTTGAATTTTTGGCAGCTTTTCAGCACAATCAGGGCCTCAGTTCATCGCATCGACCTTGCCGCAAGCGCCACACCGAGCGACGAAAGAGCGAAGCGATTGAGTTGATAAGGGCGCACTTACGAGTTGCTACGCAACTCAGCGCGCCGCCAGCCTCCAAGCTGGCGGGAAAAGCGGAAACAGGATCGAGGCAACGGGTTGGCGATCTACCATTTCAGCATGAAGCCAGTTTCGCGGGCGAAGGGCCGTAGCGCCGTCGCCTCAATGGCTTATCGTGCCGGGGAGAAGCTGACCAACGAGCGCGACGGGATCACACACGACTACACGGCCAAGCAGGGCGTGGAACATGCCGAGATCGTCTTGCCGGAAGGCGTCAACGCGGATTGGGCGCGTGATCGGTCGGACTTGTGGAACGCCGCCGAGTTTGCCGAGAAGCGGAAGGACGCCCGCGTTGCGCGAGAGTTCGAGGTTGCCTTGCCGCATGAGCTATCGGCCGAGGAACGGCTAGAGGCTACGCGGGAGATGGCGCAGGAGCTGGCCGACCGCTACGGCGCGGCTGTGGACTTCGCCATTCATGCGCCGCACGAGGCGAGCGACGTTCGCAATCACCATGCCCATATCCTCATGACCACGCGGCAGGTGACGGAGAACGGGCTAGGCGAAAAGACTTACCTTGAGCGCGAAAACAAATGGCTGCTGGCGAACGATCTTCCGACGACCGACATGCAGCTCCGCGACCTTCGCCAGCGTTGGGAGGGGATCGCCAACGAGCGCCTTGCTATGGCCGGGCTTGATATTCGGATCGACCATCGTTCGCATATGGAGCGCGGGCTAGAGATCGCGCCGACCGAGCATATGGGTGTCCATGCCTCGCAGATGGAGCGGCGCGGCCTTGACGTGTCGCGGTCGCGGCTGGACGAGGATGCGGCCCGGCGCAATGCCGAGCTGATCCGCGAGAAGCCCGAGCAGGTTCTTACCCTCATCACCGGGGAAAAGAGCGTGTTCGACCGGCACGACGTTGCGCGGGCGCTGCATCGCTATATCAACGACGACCCGCAGGAGTTCCAGAGCGCCTTTGCGAAGGTCATGGCCTCGCCGACGCTGGTGGAGTTGCAGGCCGAGCGGGCGGACCCGGCAACGGGCGAGATCGAGCTTGCGCGCTATTCGACCCGCGAAATGGTCGAGATCGAATCCGGCATAATCGAGAGCGCGCAGCGGATGCACGACGCGCATGGTCATGGCGTCGATCGCCGGCATGTCGAGCGGGCGATAGAGCGGCAGGACGCCGCCATTCAGCGCAGCGCCGGCGATGCTTCCGCCCGGCTGTCGGATGAGCAGCGCCGGGCGATCGAGCATATCACCGGCCCGGAGAGGATCGCGGCCGTTGTCGGTTATGCCGGCGCTGGCAAGTCCACAATGCTCGCGGCCGCGCGCGAGGCGTGGGAGGCCGAGGGCTATCAGGTCCACGGCGCGGCCCTGTCGGGCAAGGCGGCCGAGGGCTTGGAGGAAAGTTCCGGCATCCAGAGCCGCACCCTCGCGTCATGGTCCCGCGGTTGGGAGAACGACCGCGGCACGATCGGCCGCGGCGACGTGTTCGTGATCGACGAGGCCGGCATGGTCGGCTCGCGCCAGCTCGCCCGTTTCGTTGGCGAGGCCGAGGTGCGCGGGGCGAAGATCGTCCTTGTAGGCGACCATGAGCAGCTACAGGCGATCGGGGCCGGCGCACCGTTCCGGGCGATCACGGAGGAAATCGGCCATGCCGAGCTGTCCGAGATTCGCCGGCAGCGGGTGGACTGGCAGCGCGAGGCGTCGGTTGACTTCGCCACGCACCGGACGGCCGAGGGGCTGGCAGCCTATCGGGATCACGGCAACATCAGCTTTGCCGAAACCGGCGAGGACGCGCGCGGCCAGATCGTGCGGGATTATCTTGCCGATCGCGACGAGCGGCCGGAGGGAACCCGCGTAGCGATGGCGCATCGCCGGGCCGATGTTCGCGCCATCAATGACACGATCCGGGCCGAACTACAGGACCGGGGCGAGCTGGCGCAGGGCGAGGACGCCGGCGCGCTGACCTTCCAGACCAATGACGGAAAGCGGGAGTTCGCGCCCGGCGACCGCATCGTGTTCTTGGAGAACAACCGCGACCTTGGCGTGAAAAACGGGATGCTTGGCACGGTCGAGCATGTCGAGGAAGGCCGGATCATCGCCACGCTGGACGGCGGCCGGGAGCGTAGCGTTTCCGTGCCGATGGGCGACTATCAGGCGATCGACCACGGCTATGCGACGACGATTCACAAAAATCAGGGTGCGACGGTCGATCGGTCCTATGTGATGGCGTCGGGGACGATGGACCGGCACCTAACCTATGTCGCCATGACCCGGCATCGTGATGGTATGCAGCTCTACGCCGCACAGGACGAGTTCGCCAATGCCGGCCGGCTGGTCGAGCATGGGGCCGCCCCGTTCGAGCATGACCCGCAGAAATCCGGCAGCTATTTCGTGACGCTGGAAAACGACAAGGGCGAGCAGCGCACCCTATGGGGCGTCGATCTAGAGCGCGCCATGAAGGAGGCCGCGCCGGAGATCGGGGAGAAGATCGGCCTACAGCATGAGGGTTCCACCCCCGTCACCTTGCCGGATGGGACGCAGACGCACCGCAACACATGGAAGGTTCAGGACGCCGGGGAGCTGGCCTATAGCCAGCTAGAGCGCCGCCTGTCCCGGTCGGGCGTGAAAGAAACCACGCTCGATTATACTCGCGACTTTGCCGAGCGGCGCGGGATCGCGGAGCAAATGGGCATCCGCAGCGAGATCGAGATTCCGGCCGAGCGCGCGGCCGAGCGCGCGGCCGGGCTACGTGCGGAGCGGGAGTCGACGGCCGGGGATCATGCGCTTGATCGCAGATCCTCGCAAAAAGTTGGCGCGGATCTCGCGCAGGATCTCCGTGCAGATCCGCGCGAGGATCTCGCCGGCGATCGACAGCAGCGCCGCAATCCGTTCGAGGGCCTGAAACTCGGGCGCGGCGCGGCGGCCGAGAGCCGCGAGCCAGACCGCGCCGGCGAGGACGGCCCACAGATCGACCAGAACAGGCCGCAGCAGGCCGAGAAGCAGCGGCGCGGTATGTTCGCCGGCCTCAAGCTCAATGCGCGTCCTGCCGCCTCTCAGGAGCGCAGCGAGCGGCCGGAAAGGGAAGGGAGCTTGCGGCCGGCGCCGGCGCCCGACCGGCTGGCCGAGCGGGCGCGGGGGCCGTCGCCGCTTGAGACGGCCGTTGACCGATATTCGCGGGCCTATCAGTCGATCGACCAGCACCGGCGCGAGGGCCTGCCCGTTCTCGACATGCAGCGGCAGGAAATGCGCGATGCCGGCCAGCAGCTCGACCAGGTGCGCGGCGGCATGAAAGATTTGATGCGCTCGACGCTGGAAAACGACCCGGCGACGGCGCGCGCCATGACCGAGCTTTCCGGCCGGGAGCGTGTCGCGCATGTCATCGACGGAATGAAGCGCGAAAACGCCGCGCTGCAAGACCCGAATATCAGGGCCGAGCGGTTCGTTGAACGCTGGCAGGAGCTACAGGGCCAGCGCCGGGAGCTTCGCGGCTGGCAGCACGACGACGCCCGCGCCAAGGTCGAAAGCCAGATGAACGGTATGACCAAGAGCCTTGAGCGTGACCCGCAGGTAGATTCCATCCTGCGCAATCGCCGGCAGGAACTCGGAATCGGGCAGCAGCAGCGCCGGGGGCAGAGCATCGCCCACGAGCTGCAAGAGGAAATGTCACGCAGCCACCGGCTTAGCCGGGGCATCGGCATGGAAAGGTAGGCACGGAGAACATGGCGGAGCTGGACGACGACAGGGAAGGAATCGAGCCGGAAGCACTGGACGAGGACGCCGGCGACCCGGCCGCCGCGTTCGACGCGCTACGGCGCACGATCGAGACGCAGGGCGCGCAGATCGGCGCGGAAATGACCGTGATGCGGCGCGGGCTGGAAGCGGCTTTCGACCAGCTCGAAAAGATCGAGCCGGCGCAGGACTACAAGCCCCAGCTCGCCCAGCTCGTGCAGGCGCTCGACAATGCTGCGGAGCGGATGCACGGCGTAGAGCAGTCACCCATTCTCCGGCAGGGCGCGCAGCACTATGCGGCGGTCCTCGAGCGCAGCGGCGAGGCCCTTATACGCACCGCCGCGCAGCAGCTCGAGCGGCAGGCGTCCGACCTCGAGCGCGCCGGCCGCAATCTTTCGGCGCACGTCGCCAGCGCGCGGGAGCGCGATCGGCAAAATTGGTGGCTTGTCGTCGCCTTCGCTGTCGGCCTGCTCGCCGGCGCGCTGGTGATGCTGTTCCTTCCGCGCCTGTTGCCGTTCTCGGCCGCGCCGCGTGTCGCCAGCGTCGTCATGGGCGAAAGGCCGTGGCAGGCCGGCATGAGCCTCATGGCGTTCGGCAGCCCGGAAGCATGGCAGCGGGTGGCGTCGGCCGATCAGCTTGTTGAGGCGAACAGGGAGGCGGTAGCGGCTTGTTGGGAGGCCGCGCGCACGGCCGGCGAGGATCAGCGTTGCACCATCACCGTGAAAGCGCCGGGGCAATAGATTGCTGCCCCGGCGTGAAGTTCAGAAGGCGAACTTGGCTTGGCCTTTGTCTTCGACAGGGCGCAGCCGGGCATAGGCAAGAAGATCAGCGATCGAGCCGCCCTTGTCCCGCCAGCCATAGAAGGTGTCTTCCCCGAGAAGGACATAGTGCCATTCGGAATCGCTACGCTGTTCCGGAGGAAGGGCGTTGATCCGGTCGCACCATGAAACGGCGGCCTTGCGCTTGCGCAGCACGTTCGGGCTGGTGAGCTGGCCTTGTGCCTTTGTTTCCACCAGATAAATCGCGCCGCCTGCTCTCACGAAGAAATCCGGCGAATAGAACGCCGGAAGCCCATCTTCCTTGATGTATCGCAGGCGCGCGAAGGTGTGTTTCTGCTCGTTGATCTTGCAGAAGGCTTCAACGCTGGCGTCACGCTCGCAGGTTTCCATAAATGCCAGTTCAAGGCCGCCGTTCCGCGAGGGATAGGGAAGGCGCAGATAGATAGCTTTCTCGACGGCCAGCGATGATCCTTCCCGCATGGCGAGCTTGGGCACTTCCGAAAGACGCCGATGCGCGACCTCGGCATTGGCGACAATCACGCTGTCTTCCGCTTCGAGAATGGCGCGCGCCCACACCTTGATAATGTGCTCCGTCACCGGGTCGATCAGCAGGACGCGCCAGTTCTCATCCGTGAGAGGGTCCAGCTCCTGGCCGAACAGGTGCCGACGAATGAAGGTGTCGATGCCCTCGGCCATCTCGGCCCGGTTTATCTGGATGTAGGGGAACTTGCTGGCGTTGGCGAAAGCCTTCGAGCTGTTTGTGGTATCCGTCAGGGTGACGGCTTCCGTGATCCGGCGCGTGATCCGGGCCAGGTAGTCATTATATCCCGTCGCGGTCATCACGCCGCCATGCACGCGATAGTCGCCAAAGCGCGTTTTATCGGCGCTCAACTGGGTCTGGCTGGTGACGAGCTCTTACCCTATGCAGCGCGGCGTCAAACTCGGCAGCAACATCTGAAGGCACTTCGCGCCATTTACGGTTACCGGATGTTCTCCGGTCGTGGTGCGCGTGATCTGAAGGACTGGCTTGAACGCGAGGCAGAGACTGCCCGATCCAATGAAGACCTTGCCCGGCGCTTTATCGAGGAATGCCGACGCACCCAGACAGTCCTGCCCGGCGTATCTGTCATCGAACGGCTTTGTGCTGACGCCCTCGTCGCCGCCGAGCGCCAGATTGAAAGCCGGATCGCTGACCGGCTGGATGATATGATGAAGGGTCGGTTGGATGATCTGTTAACGGAGATGGTCGATGGCACTGTCAGCCGGTTCATCTGGCTTCGGCAGTTTGAGGTTGGCAAAAACTCAGCGGGGGCCAGCCGTCTTCTGGATCGCCTGGAGTTTTTACAGGGAATCGGGTTATCGCCCGATATTTTGGATGGTCTGCCGCCCCACCGGGTTACGCAACTGCGCCGCCAGGGTGAACGGTATTTTGCCGATGGCCTGCGAGACATCACCAGCGACCGGCGTCTCGCCATTCTGGCGGTCTGTGCGGTGGAATGGCACGCGGGGATTGCTGATGCGGTGGTCGAGACCCATGACCGGATAGTGGGCAAGACCTGGCAGGATGCGAAGAGGTTGTGCGATGCGCGCATCGCGGATGCAAAATCTGCTCTGCACGATACGCTTTGCTCCTTCAAAAATCTGGGCGCTGCCCTTCTGGAAGCCAAGGGTGATGAGGCCTCTCTTCATACCGCGACCGAAACGTCCTGTGGTTGGCTTCAGCTTGAAGGCCTTGTGGCAACCGCGGCCGAACTGACGGATACGATGTCCGCTGACCCTATCGCTCATGTCGTACAGGGGTATCATCGATTCCGGCGATATGCACCGCGCATGCTGCGGGCGCTTGATATCCAATCGGCCACCGTGGCCTTGCCCTTGGTAGAGGCGGCACGGGGCGTTGCTGATAATCGGAATGGCAGATCCCGGTCCACCAGCTTCCTGCGGCGTGGTTCCAAGTGGCACCGCCACTTTAACGCTCAGGCGGCCGATGATCTCCGGCTCTGGGAGGTGGCCGTTCTGTCCCATCTCCGCGAAGCGTTTCGATCGGGCGATATCTGGCTGGCCCATTCACGTCGCTATGCAGATCTGAAACAGGCCTTGGTTCCGGTTGAAGCTGCACAGGCCACGCCCAGATTGACCGTTCAGTTTGATCCGGAAAGCTGGCTTGAAGACCGCAAGGCGCGACTGACAGATGGGCTGGACCGTTTGGCTAAGGCGGCACGGTCGGGTGCCATCCCCGGCGGCTCCATCGAAAACGGCGTTCTGAAAATAGACCGGCTAACCTCAGCGGTGCCAGAGGCGGCCGAGGCTCTGGTTCTCGATCTCTATGACCGTCTGCCCGCTGTGCGCATCACCGATCTGCTGCTGGAGGTCGACGATGCAACCGGCTTCACGGACGCCTTCACAAACGTGCGCACCGGTTCACCATGCAAGGATCGCATCGGGTTGTTGAACGTGTTGTTGGCCGAGGGCCTGAACCTTGGACTGAGCAAGATGGCCGAGGCCACCAACACCCACGACTACTTGCAGCTGTCGCGCTTGTCTCGCTGGCACATCGAAAGCGACGCCATCAACCGGGCGCTTGCCATGGTGATTGAAGCGCAATCGCGTTTACCCATGGCCAGGTTCTGGGGTGCCGGCGTCACTGCGTCCAGTGACGGGCAATTTTTCCCCGCCGCGCGGCAGGGCGAGGCGATGAATCTTATCAACGCCAAATACGGTTCTGAGCCGGGCTTAAAGGCCTATACGCATATCTCCGATCAGTTTGGACCCTTCGCAACGCAAAACATCCCCGCCACCGTGAGTGAGGCGCCTTACATCCTCGACGGGCTCTTGATGAATGAAACAGGCCGCAACATCAAAGAGCAGTATGCCGACACCGGCGGCTTCACCGACCATGTCTTTGCCGTCACCTCCCTGCTGGCCTTTAGGTTCATTCCACGCATCCGCGACTTGCCCTCGAAGCGGCTCTATCTCTTCGAACCCGCCGCAGCGTCCAAAGAGCTGCGCGGCCTGATCGGCGGCAAAATAAGGGAGGGCCTCATCGTCCAAAACTGGCCGGATATCCTGCGGGCCGTGGCCACGATGGCGGCGGGCATCATGCCGCCCAGTCAGTTGCTCAAGAAATTTGCGGCCTATCCACGCCAGCATGAGCTTGCACTTGCCCTGCGTGAAATCGGTCGCATCGAGCGCACGCTCTTCATCATCGATTGGCTGCTTGATGCCGACATGCAGCGCCGTGCCCAGATCGGTTTAAACAAGGGCGAAGCCCATCATGCCCTAAAAAACGCCCTGCGCATCGGGCGGCAGGGCGAAATCCGCGATCGGACCGTCGAAGGTCAGCACTACCGTATGGCAGGGCTGAACCTGCTGGCCGCCATCATCATCTACTGGAACACCAAGCACCTCGGGCAGGCTGTCACACGGCGCCAACACGTCGGATTAGACAGTCCATCCGATCTCCTGGGGCACATCTCGCCTCTCGGATGGGCACACATCCTCCTCACAGGCGAGTATAAGTGGAAAAAACGATGAAGGGCTGGCTTAGGGTGTCATTCTGCCCCCTACCGGAATCCACCCCCACTTGAATTCGGTCTAAAGCGCCACTGTATCGCGGCTGGGGCCGTGACCACCCGCCGCGCTTATGGTGATATCGAGACGCTGCTTAATTCCGGGAATGCGGAGCGAATGGCCGAGCCGCTGGCAGGCTAGGATAGCAAGATCACCACTTTGACCGACTGGCACAAAACCGCGCCTTAAGTCACCCGGGAAACACTCCCGCGAACAGCCCCATCAGCGCCGTGACCAACGCGGTCACACCTAGCACAACCAACAACGGCAGCGCGACCTCTGCCCGAACCGCTTCGCCATCGCGCGCCTGATACATCGGCACCACGATGCGCAGATAGACCGCCAGCGCCAGCACGCTGTTAAGGATCCCGATCACCGCCAGCCAAAGATAGCCCGCCTCGATCGCGGCTCCGAACAGCAGCACCTTGCCGACAAAGCCGAAGAGCGGCGGAATACCGGTCAGCGACAGCAGGAACACGACCATCGCCACACCGATCAATGGGCGCGCGCGGCCGAAGCCCTTGAAGTCGTCCAGATTGCGGCCCGCGATCACTATGACTGCAAAGGCTCCAAGGTTCATCGCCACATAGGCCGCGCCGAACACGATCACCGAAGGCAGGGCCAACGGACTGGTGCCAAGCGCCACAATCCCCAGCATGAAATAGCCCGCCTGCGCCACCGAGGAATAGGCCAGCAGCCGCACGACATTGCTCTGCACCAGGGCGGCCAGATAGCCGAATGACATCGTCACCGCCGCGATCAGCGCGACGACGACGGGCCAGCCGGTAGCGACAGGCAGATCGCGCAGCACCTGCGCAAAGGCAAAAATCGCCGCCACCTTGGTGATCACCGACAGAAAAGCCGCGACCGATACCGGCGCGCCGTCATAGGCGTCGGGTGCCCAGAACTGGAACGGCACCAGCGCCGCCTTGTAGCCCAGTCCGATCAGCACCGCGACCAGCCCCGCCAGCGCGATCAGCGGCTTGCTTTGAAGCGCACCAAGCTCGGAAAAAAGCGTCGATCCGGCACCACCGAACCAGAAGGTCAGCCCGTAGATCATCACCGATCCGGTGACGGCGCCGAACACCAGATATTTCATCGCCGCCTCGGTCGCCGCATCGTCGCGCGGCCAGGCTACCATCGCGAAGGAGCCCAGACCCGTCAGCACCACGCCCAGCACCAGCAGCATCATGTCGCCACCGCCCGCCAGCATCAGCGCCCCAAGCGTCACAAGACAAAGCAGCGTATAGACACTTCCCTCGCGGTCCTTCCCGGCAATCTCGGCCCGCGTCATCAGAAGCGCCAGCGCGGTGCCTGGCAGCAGGATCAGCTTGGCCCAGCCCGACAGCAGATCGACTCGGTAGGTGCCGCCAAAGACGCTGGTGTCGGCCTCCAGCAGCGGCAACGTCAGCGCGGTGGACAGGCCCAGCCCGATCAGCCCGAATGTCAGTGCCAGACGCGGCGCACGCAGCATCTCGGCCACCAGCATCAGCACGACCGTCGAGGCCAACATCAGTTCGGGAAACAGAAAGGACAGGTCGCGCGCCATCAGAGTTGCAGCGCCCGCATCGTCACGTCGATCATGTTCAGCAACCAAGACGGCGCCACCCCGATCAGGATGATGAGGACAAGCAGCGGCACGATGGCCAGCATCTCGCCCCGGTCCAGATCGGGCATCGCCGCCCATTTCTCGTTTCGCTCGCCCAGAAATACCGCCGCGATCGCGCGCAGATAAAGCCCCGCCGTCACCACGATGGCGATGATCGCCACGATGGCCCAGGGCTGGGCATTCAGTGTGGCCAGGAAGATCTGAAATTCAGCCGGGAAATGCGCCAACCCCGGCAGCCCGAGCGAGGCAAAGGCCGACAGCACGAAGGCCCAGCCCAGCCATGGCACCTGCCCCAGCAGCCCGCCGAACGCGGTCATCTCGCGTTCGTGGGCGCGCGACTGCAACATGCCGACGAGAAAGAACAACGCCCCGGTGACGATGCCGTGGCTGACCATCTGCAAGGTCGCACCATTGAGCGCGACCGCCCGCAAGTCAGGGTCCAGCGTCAGCGCCGCCACCGCGACGCCGATCACCACATAGCCCATGTGGTTCACCGACGTATAGGCGATCATCTTCTTCAGATCTGACTGCGCCAGCGCCACGAAGGCACCGTAAAGGGCGCTGAATACGCCAAAGGCCAGCACCACCTGACCGGCCTGCGCAAAGGCGTCGGGCGTCATCTGTAAGGCGAAACGCACAAGGCCGTATGTGCCGAATTTCAGCATCACCCCGGCGAGGATCACGCTGCCCACGGTCGGGGCCTGCACGTGGGCCGCGGGCAGCCAAGTATGCACTGGAAAGGACGGGATCTTGACCGCGAAGGTGAACAGCATCGCGATCAGCGCCAGCATCGCCGCCAGCCCAGTCAGTGGCGGCGCCTCGATCCACAGCCGCATGTCAAAACTTCCCGTGGCCAGATACAGCCCGATGATCGCCAGCAACAGCGGCAGCGAGCCTAGCAGCGTGTAGATGAAGAACATCAGCCCGGCGCGCTGGCGTTCTTCATAGCCCCAGCCGACGATCATGAAGTACATGCCGACCAGCGACACTTCAAAGAAGACGTAGAACAGGAGCGCGTCCAGCGCCGCGAAGGTGCCGATCGACGCGGTCTCCAGCATCAGCATCAGCGCGACAAAGACCGCCGGGCGGTCGGTGATCCGCGCCGCATAGATTGCCGACAGGAAAAACAGCAGCGAGGTCAGCAGGATCAGCGGCAGGCTCAGCCCGTCGACGCCAACCCGGAAGGCGGCACCAATGGCCGGGATCCAGGCGATTTCCTCGACCTGCGCGAAACCGTCCGGCAGCGTGCCCCGCGCCCAGATCGCCAGCGTCACAACGAAGGTCAGCCCGGTGGTGGCGATGGAAACGCCATGGGCGATGCGCGCCGACTTGTTTGGCAGGGCCATCAGCAGCACGCCACCAAGAAGCGGTAGAAAGACGGAGATCGAGAGAAGGGGCATGGCGGGGTCGTCTTTCTTCAGGAGGACATCGGTAAGATCAGCAGCACCGCCGCGATGACGGCAATGCCCATGACTGTCAGGGCGAGTTCGCGGTGGATCAGCCCGCTTTGCAGCAGGCGCAGGCGGCGGCCGGCGGCGATTGTCCGGGCGACAAGGCCGAAGATCAGCCCGTCGATGCCATGGGTGTCGGTGTTTTCGGCGCCGTCGCCAAGGCGCAGGTTCATCCGGCCCACCTGAAGGGTCGCGGCATAAAGCCGTTTGTCTGAACGCTCGGCACTGGATGCGGTGCCAAGGCTCAAGATCCGCACAAGGCCAAGTTGCGACGCCAGCAGACGCCGTTCGAATCCTTCACAGGCGGCGGCAAAAGCCAGCGACGGGCGCAGCACCAGCCCGTCCATACCGCCCGCGACGGCAAAGCCGCGCTGCGCCATCGGCAGAACCGGCCCCATCAGGCGGGCAGGTTGGATGAACCAGCCCAGCACCAGGCCGCTCAGCGCGGCGGCAAGCCCGAGGATCATCGCGGCCCCTTCCGTCGGCAGCTCGGACTCCAGCAGATGTTCCAGCGGCGCGAAGGCGAACCCAAGCCCCGCCGCCAGCGCCGTCAGCACCGCCATGCCCGCAGACATCCAGCCCATGCCCTTGCCGGAAACCGGCTGTGCCTCGCCGCCCCACAACACCCGCAGTGCGCGCGCCATATAGGCGCCGGTCAAAACTGTACCCGCCAGCGCTAGGGGCGCCAGCCAGATCGCACCCGGAGCGGCCAGAGCGGCGGCGATGATCGCGTCCTTGGAAAAGAACCCGGCCAGCGGCGGAATACCCGCCAGCGCCAGCGCGGCAATGCCGAAGGCAGCAAGGATCAGCGGGCGCGTCCGGCCCGCGCCCGCGACCGCCTCCATATCGGTGCCGTCGCGATCATGCTGGAACACGCCCGCGCCCAGAAACAGCGTGCTCTTGATCGCCGCGTGGGCAATCAGGTGCAGCAGCGCCGCCGCCGGCACACCCGCGCCAATGGCCAACAACATCAGCCCGTACTGGCTGGAGGTCGAGGCCGCCAGCAGCCGCTTCAGGTCCCGCTCGGCCAGCGCGATCAGCCCGGTGACAACCGCCGTTATGCCGCCCACCAGGCCAACGGCCAGAAGCGCACCCGACGGCAGCATCGGCGCCACGCGGATCAGCAGGATCGCCCCCGCCGCCACCAGAGTCGCGGAATGCAGCAAAGCGGAGACCGGCGTCGGGCCGGCCATGGCGCGCTGCAACCAGTCCTGCAACGGCACCTGCGCCGACTTGCCCATCGCGCCGATCAGCAACAGCAACCCGGCGACCAGTGCGGGCGTGCCGCTAATCGCCAATGTAGCCGAGATTTCCGAGGTGCCGGCCCAGCCGATCAGCACAAAAATCCCCAGATAAAGGCCCAGATCGGCGCTGCGGGTGTACAGAAACGCCCGTATCGCGGCATTGGGCACGCCGTCGCGGCCATGCCAGAAGCCGATCAGCAGATAGCTGGAAAAGCCGATCAGTTCCCACGCGGCCAGCACGGTGATCCAGTCGCCCGCCAGCACCAGCGCCTGCATCGCCGCGACAAACAGCAGCAGGATGCCGAAAAAGCGCGGCCTTTCGGGGTCGCTGCGCATGTAACCCACGGCATAGACCACCACAAAAGCCGCCACCGTCGCCACCATGGCCGAAACGATCGCCGTCAGCGGCGTCGCGACCAGCCGCAGCGGCATTTGCGGCAGGCCCGGCAGGACCATCTGCACCGCATTGCCCGCAATCGCACCCGCTAGAACCGCCATCGCCGCGAGGAACCCGAGGCCGACGCCCGCAAGCGCAATCGCTTCGGGTGCGCGGCGCAGCGCCAGCGCCACAAGCCCCGCCAGAAGCGGCGCGAGGAGGGTGAGTGCCAGCATCGTCATCCCTTCAACTCCCGCGCTTCTTCCATCTCGACCGATCCGCGCACCCGGAACCGCGCGATGGCAATGGCAAAGCCGACCGCCATTTCGACCGCCATCACCGCCATCACGATCAGCACGAACATCTGACCGGCAGGTTCATCGGGGTGCAGATAGCGCCAGAAGGCCACCAGATTGACCAGTGCTGCGGCCAAAATCAGCTCGACCCCCATGATGATCATCACCAGGTTGGTCTGGCTGAGCGCGCCGTAGAGCCCGACACCAAACAGCCCCGCGCCGACGCCGAGCGCGATCATCAGCTCCAGGATCATTTGCGCTGCTCCGCGTTGGGGACAATGGCCACCATCGTGGCCGCGATCATCGCCGTGAGGATGGTCAGCCCCGCCGACTGGAAAATGAACATCGACCGGCCCAGCAATTCGCGCCCCAGATCGGCGGCCTGTTCATGCGCGCCGGGCACCGACAGGGCGACCGGACCCCAATCTGGCAGCCAGACCAGCAGCAAGGCGGCCAGCAGCCCAATGCCCCCGGCCCAGAGCGACAGGCGTTTCTGGTGGGTCATGTCCATCTTGCCCAGGCCACCCGGATCCATCATGAACATCACCATGAAAATCGCCATCACGCTCATTTCCGTGGCCATCATCATGATCTGCAACACGCCCAGAAACTCGGCCTGCATGACCAGGAACATCGCCCCGATCGCGGTCTGCGAGAACAGCAGAGCCAACGCCGAGCGCACCATCGAATGGGTGCGAAAGACCACGACGCCGAACCACATCGCCGCGCCGCCGAAGAACGCCAGAAAGATCATCTGAACCGTCATATCGGCACCACCAGGGCGATCACGCCCACGACAAAGACATTGGCCAGCGCCAGCGAGATCCCTAGCTTCCAGCTCAGCGCCAGATAGCGCGCCTCGCGGATGCGCGGCATGTAGCGTCCGACACTCAGCATAGCCGCAGCCACGGCCAGGATCTTGATCGCGCTCCAGGCCCAGGCGGGCAGCCACGGGCCCAGCCAGCCGCCCAAATAGAAGGTCACCGTCGCCCCCGCCAGCGCCAGGATAATGACCATCCGCGCCAGCCGCAGCACCGCCAGCCGCACGCCGGTATATTCTGCCTCGACCCCGCCGGCCAATTCGCCGGTAGCATCGGGCAGGTCCAGCGGCGGCAGCCAGGCCAGCCCCATCGCCGCCACGACGAACAGGACAAACCCCATCGGCTGGTACAGCACGTTCCAGAGCTGCGCCTGCGAGGCGACGATCTCAACCGTCGAGAGCGACTCCGCCCGCATGGCGACGGCGGTGATCGGCATCACGATCAGCATGGCATAGGCAATGAACTGGCCCAGGAACCGCCAGCCCGCAATCATTGCGTAGGCCCCGTTCGGCCCCCAGCCCGCCATGATCAGCGCCACCAGCACATAGGCCAGCGCAGCGTTCAAAAACAGCGCCCCGGTGGCCAGATCGGTAATGATAAGCTCCGGTGCCAGCGGGATCACCGCCACCGCCATCAGCCCCGCCACCAACAGCAGCACCGGCCCAAGCTCAAAGAACAACCAGTCAGATTTGCGCGCCAGCAGCGATTCCTGCCCCATAAGCGCCAGGGCGGCCCAGGCCGGACCCGTCAGGCTCAGGTGTCCATGCACGGCCCATCGTTCGATGACGGCCAGCGCATAGGCCCCGGCGGCGAGCGACAGGAGAACGACAAGAATGCTCATCCACGCACCTCCCAGGGCGACAGGTCGAGCGAGGCGACGGCGCTCAGGGCATCGCCCAGTTCCCGCTGCGCCGTCACCGTTTCGACAAGGGCGATGTTCACGTCTGTCGGCGTGTCGAGATCGGCCTCGACCACCTTGCCATTGGCCAGCTTCACGCGCAGCGACGCCGTGCCGCGCGGTGTTTCGATGCGAGCCTCGCCCTCGCCCGACACCCTGTCCACATCCGGCACCTGCGGCACAGCAATCATCCCGGCGGCCGCGATCAGGTCGAGGCTTTGGGCGATCTCGTCGCAGCGCAGCCGCAGCCGCGCCAGCGCATCGCCGCCGTTGCGGACGCGCATTTCGAACCCGAGATCCTTCAGCGTTGGATCACCCGTACGGGCATCCGATCCGCCACCCCGCGCCCGGTCCACCGGGCCGCTCGCCGGGGTGTCCTTGCCGATGCGCGCAATCCGTCCCAGCCGCATCCGCATCAGCGGCGCTGCCTCGACCCGGCGGATCAGCCGCCGGATCGCCAGGGCCTGCGCGGCGATCCCGTCAATGTCAGCGTCCCGCACCGCCAGTTGCAACGCCCCGGCCCGCGCGGCAAGCCAGAGAAACCCCGACTGCGTGCCGAACTCGGCCAGCCAGCCCAGATGGCTGACGATCCGCTCGCGTTCCCCCGCGGCGGCGCGGCCACGGCGCGCGTTCTGGCCGGGGTCGACGCGGGCGGCCTCCTCGATCGATGCGCAGGCGAGAATGCGATAGGCCACGGGGCTGAGCGGCATCATCGCGGCCAGACGCTCGACGAAATCGACCACCGCCATCGGCGGACCATCCACCAGTTCCGCCCTGCCCACAAGGCTCCTGACCTCGCTGGCCGCCACGGTATCGCCGTCCAGCGTCAGGGTCAGGCGCAGCCCTGCGGGCAGGCCCGGAAAGAACGGCCCGAACGGCACCTCGATCCAGTCCATCTGCAACCCGTCGCTGCTGCGCGGCTGGCCTTCCGTCAGTTCGACCATCGACATGAAATGCGGCTCGATCCCGTCGATAGTGGCCTTGGAGTGGCCGCCATGTCCGGCATGCCCATCGTGGCCGGAATGGTCCTGCTGTTTGCCATGCCCGCCGTGACCGCCATGCCCGTGACCGTGACCGGGACCGTGGCTTTCCACCTCCTCCGCCTTCACCAGGTTCATGCCGCATTTAGGGCACTTGCCCGGTGCATCGCTGATCACCTCGGGGTGCATCGGGCAACTATATGCCCCCGACCCGCCCGCCTTGTCGTCGTGACCGGCATGATCGCCATGCGCGGAGGGCGCGTGGCTTGCGTGCCCATGCCCATGCCCGTGACCGTGGCTTTCCACCTCCTCCGCCTTCGCCAGGTTCATGCCGCATTTGGGGCACTTGCCTGATGCGTCGCTGATCACCTCGGGGTGCATCGGGCAAGTGTATGCCCCCGACCCGCCCGCGTCGTGAGCGTGGCCCGCATGTGCGTGATCGGCGGGGTTTGGCCTGTCCTCCCGGGGCATGTCGTGGCCACCGTGCCCACCATGTCCATCGGACGCTGTTTCGCGCGGCACCAGCGTCATGCCACATTTGGGGCAGTCTCCGGGGGCGTCGCGGACAATCTCGGGATGCATTGGGCAGGTGTATTCCACGCGCACCTCAAGAGCGGCGGCGGTAAACTCCCCGGTGTTTGCGCGAAACGCGCCTGCCGCGACAACGCGGCGCAGATCGGCCAACCCAGAGTGCAGCCCGGCCTGTGTCAGTGGTGCCGAGACGTCCGCATCGGGCAACGGGGCGATGTCGCCCGCGCCCAGTGCAAGGATCGTGCGCGGACGCGGCATCTGTGCATAGGCCACGGCGGCCGCATCGCGCAGCCCTACGTCCAAGGGGCCCGCAATAATCAGCACGTTCGCATGGCGCGGGGTGCCCACAATCCGCAGGTGCGCATTGGCAAGGTCGATCCCCATCGACCGCGCGACAGACGGGCCGGGCAGCACAAAGGCCGTCAGATCGCGCGCCATGGCCGCCGCGACCGCCCGCCTGATCCCGTACATCGCGCCCTCTCGCGCCCCGGCTATGGTCATTGCCGCCTCAACGCGCCCTGGCTCCAGCCATAGAGCAGGCCCAGGAACAGGATTGAGAGGAAAACGCCCATGTCGAGCAATGCGATCAGCCCTTCTTCGCGGTAGACGACCGCCCACGGATACATGAACGCCATCTCCATATCAAAGGCCAGAAACAGCAGCGCATAACCGGCATAGCGCGCATGATAGCGGACCCAGACCGGATCGCGCGACAAGGTACCGGCCGTGGCGGGCACGTCCTTGCCCGGTTCCGAGCGCGTGCGCCCGATGGCCCGGGCGAGCCCGTAGAGGCTGAGCACGAAACCGAACACACCGACACTCAGCCCGAAAAGGATCGCGTATTGGGAAAGCTCGCTCATCCGTGTTATCTCCTTCGGGTGCTCGACTCTCTAAAGTGTTAAGGGTTTAAGCAGAAAGGCACAATCAAACCAACGCCAGCGGCCATGCTGCCGTTATGCTAAGACGCGGCTCTGTTGCACAAATCGGGTGAGGGGTGGACCTCCCCTATCCCGAATAGACTTATCCTACGGCTTCCGTGACGGGAATGCCGAGCGCGGTGTAGCCGTTGAGGACGGCGACGCGGACCTGGAACTCCGCAACCTGACGGTCGAACTGGCGGGCAGACAGGCGCTGACCCAGCAGCTTGATGCAGTGCATCTTGGTCTCAGCGCGGCTTCGGCGGTGATATCCGCTCCATCGTCGCCAGATGGTCCTTCCGACGCGCTTCGATGTGCGCAGGATCTCGTTGCGGGCGACCGCCCCGGCGGTGTCGGGCTTCCAAGGCTTGGCGTTCTTGCGGGGCGGGATGATCGCGGCGGCACCACGCTCGGCGATGGCGTCATGGCACTTGCGGGTGTCGAAGGCCCCGTCTGCGGTAACGGTGGCGATCTCCTGACCAGGCGGGATCTGGTCCAGCAGCTCGGGCAACATCGGCGCGTCTCCGACGTCGCTGGTCGTGAACTCGGCCGCCCGGATCTCTAGTGTTTTCTCATCAATCCCGATGTGGATCTTGCGCCAGACGCGCCGTTTCGCGCCACCGTGCTTGCGGGCGTTCCACTCGCCCTCGCCCTCGATCTTGATCCCGGTGCTGTCGACCAGCAGGTGCAACGGGCCGTCTGAACCGCGATAGGGTATGTTCACCTTCAGGGTCTTCTGGCGACGCGACAGCGTGCTAAAGTCCGGCACGGCCCAGTCCAAGCCGATCAGCCCCAGTAGGCTCTCAACGAACCCAGTCGTTTGCCGTAGCGCCATGCCGAACAGGACTTTCATCGTCAGACAGGTTTGGACGGCAGCATCGCTGTAGACAGGCTGTCGGCCGCGCTTGCCGGTCGGCGCGGCATCCCAGGTCATGTCGGGGTCGAACCAGATTGTTAGCGAGCCCCGGCGCTTCAGCGCCTTGTTGTAGGCCGGCCAGTTCCGGGTCTTGTAGGCGGGGAGTGTGGGTCTGCTCATACTTCGCAGCTACCACCTTGGATTAACGAGATGAATCCCCTCAGACGATTTGTGCAACAGAGCCTCGGCATAGTACCGCTCGCCCTGCCTGCGCAGCCGCGTTGCGCGATGAGCGGGAACTCCAGTCAGCAGATCCTCGGGAAGATCGAGACGTTGCAGGTATTCTAGCCGGTCAAGAAGCCGATTCGCAGACAAAGAGTTCGAACCGGGCTCGAACTGCCGCAGCCAGACGAAACGGGTCACCCGATCGTCAACCGTGTCCTCGAGCAATGCCAACAACTGCTCCCGGATGGGCGGTGAAAGGCGGCCGGCAATTCTTGTCTCGATCCGCCGCTCAGCATCGACCAGAGCCGTGGCACAAAGCCGCTCGATCGTGGATGTCGCAGGGAGAACCGTGCGGGTGCGACGGCATTCGATTACGAAGCGACGGGCGATATCGTCGTTCGAAACCGCCAACTCGGCTTCCCGGAACAACCACTCCTTCAGTTCGCGCGCGCCGCGTCCGGCGAAGGTACGGAATCCGTAGAGCCCCCGCAATTCGGCAAGGTGCTCGTGTCGCGTCTCCTCGCGCGCGGCATAATCAACGAGATCGTCGGCGTGCAGACCAAGCTGCGCTCCGATGAACTCGATGACTTCCGCCGGAATCAGCTCACCCGGGGCCAGCACTCGCCCAGGATAACGGAGAACACATAATTGCAGGGCAAAGCCAAACCTGTTGTGCGGGCGGCGGCGCTGCCTGATATGCCCGAGATCCTCGTCGCTCAGCGTGTAGTGCTTGAGCAAATCCGCCTGCGAAGTCGGCAGGCGCAACAGCGCGTCCTTCTGCCGATCGGTTAAAGTGACACGACGCGGCATCCATGTTCCTTTTTCAAAATCAAATGATGTTCAAGATGCTTTGTTTATGAAGCTGGTTGAGATACATTTCCAGCGTACAGTCCAACCCCGGCTACTGCGCTGCCTCAAACCGCCGTTTAAGAAACATGCTGATTGGATACGCCCGTATCTCGAAGGCCGATGGTTCCCAGTCCCTTGACCTGCAGCACGATGCTCTGCGTGCCGCAGGCGTCGAACAGGACAATATCTATGAGGATCGCGCTTCAGGCAGCCGCGACGATCGTCCCGGACTGACCGCATGCCTCAAAGCGTTACGTGTCGGCGATGTACTGGTGGTCTGGAAGCTCGATCGCCTCGGGCGGTCGCTTGCCCATCTCGTCAACACCGTAAAGGGTCTATCAGACCAGAAGATCGGCCTGCGGGTGCTGACCGGAAAGGGCGCCGAAATCGACACTACGACCGCATCCGGCCGTATGGTCTTCGGCATCTTCGCAACCTTGGCCGAATTTGAGCGAGACCTGATCCGCGAGCGCACCATGGCCGGACTCGCAGCGGCCAGGGCGCGCGGCCGTAAAGGAGGCAGAAAATTCGCGCTCTCCAAGGCGCAGGTGCGCCTCGCTCAGGCCGCCATGGCGCAACGCGATACATCCGTCTCCGATCTCTGTAAGGAACTCGGGATCGAGCGCGTCACCCTTTATCGCTATGTCGGCCCCCAGGGCGAACTCAGGAGTTACGGAAAACGTGTTCTCGGCTTAGCGTAGGATTCCGCCCCCTCCCGCAAACGACCCCAAGTAGTGCCTTTCGCGGTTCCTTCCGCAAGGGATTGCAGAATCGGGCGAGTTCGTCCTTACTGCTAAGAATGAAGCGCGACTCGGAAAGGATTCGGAAGGACGTTGCCGCCCATCGGGCGCGGCAGCTTGCGGCCGGCCGTATCGCGCTGACCACGTATGTTCCGACTGATCTTCTCGCCCAAATCGACAAGATCAAGGAGCAGCGGGGCGTGCTTGGCCGCGCGCCGATCATCGAGGAAGCATTGAGGCTCTATATCGAAGCGAAGCAAGGGACATAACGGCAAAACGCCCGACCGCGCCAACGGTCGAGCGTTTTTGTAGGCCGTCAGACACACCGTAGAGACGGGGCCAAAGCTCTCCCCTTATCTACGCTACAGCACTCCAATCCGCAAGATTGATTCTTGCGGAAACAGGAAAGCCGTGCCTGCCGTCCGCGCCGTCATGTCCTTCAAATGGAAGGACGACAGGCATGTTGAGGACGCAGATCGCGGCCGCGATCGGCTGCGCGCGCGCAAGCGCGCTTGATGAGATCATGCGGGAGGTATGGACGCGCTACAGCGCCGGCCAGCTCACCGAGGAAGACGCCGGGCAGCTCTCCACGCTCGCCCATGAGCGCCGCGAGGCGTGGCGGGGATCGGGACAGGCCGGGCTTGGCCTGGTCATGCCCCCGGCCGAGCGATGCCCGACGCCAGTTCGCCGGCATAGTCATATCCGGGGCCGATCGGAGGGCCGGATATGGCGGCCGACGACGCGCAAGGACGTTCAGGCAATCTTGAAGGCGGCCGAAATCTACAATGAGGCCGGCTTGCACGAGAAGGGCGAGCGAAGCGGCCCGCTAGGATCGGTGGCGCTCGACGTGCTGCGGCTGTTCGTCAATCTCATAGACTTCCGCACCGGCCGGTTAGAGCCGTCAATCACCACGATCATGGATCGGCTAGGCCGGTCGCGCGATACGATCGTGCGGGCGCTGAAGAACCTGCGGGCGCATGGTTTCATCGACTGGCTGCGGCGCTACGAGCCGACCGGCAACGAGGGGCGCGGCCCACAGGTCCAGCAGACGAGCAACGCCTATCGCCTGTCCTTGCCGGAAAAGGCCCGTCAGTTTCTCGGCAGGTTCGGCAAGGCCCCGCCCCCGCCTGCTGATCATGGACAGGATCAGCAGGCATGGAGCGAGGCAATCGACGCCTACAAGACCACCCTGCCCCTCGATGAGCGGACGCAGCTCGACACCGGCGATAGCCCGCTCGGTAAGGCCCTCGTGATGCTGGCAAAGAGTGTGATGAAACGTGAGTCCGATAACCAGACTGAATCCCCATCTGATCTTTATCTAAGAGGGCAAACATAAGCGGTCGCCGCTGTTCGGGCTGCTTGCGCAGCCCTGCGGCGG
>Ga0209941_1000882_pt1 | contig 26768 bp, 28 predicted proteins | sample ThiBiot_300_plan_FD_183945 | JGI IMG/M metagenome (GOLD analysis project Ga0209941, IMG submission 183945) | Wastewater bioreactor microbial communities from Cape Town, South Africa - Thiocy_solids_1 (SPAdes) | ecosystem: Engineered > Bioremediation > Thiocyanate > Unclassified | place: South... | reverse complement strand
CTGCCCCGTGCGCTCGGTAGTCCGCGATGGCCACGGCGTGGTGGTGGAGAGTGCAGCCGGCAGTGAACGCTTCGACCAGATCGTGCTGGCCTGCCACAGCGACCAGGCGCTGGCGCTGCTGGCCGACGCCAGCGTCAACGAACGCGACGTCCTCGGTGCGATCGCCTACCAGCCCAACGAGGTGGTGCTGCACACCGATGCCAGCCTGCTGCCGCGCCACCGCAAGGCGTGGGCGGCGTGGAACGCCTTCGTGCCCAGCACGCCCGGCGCGCCCTGCACGGTGAGCTACTGCATGAACCTGCTGCAGGGCCTGCGTTCGCCCGAGCCCTTCGTGGTCACGCTGAACCGCAGCGAGGCCATCGACCCGGCCAAGGTGCTGCGCCGGCTGCGCTACCACCACCCGGTGTACGACGCGGCGTCGGTGGCGGCGCAGCAGCGCAAAGCCGCCATCCAAGGCCACAACCACACCTGGTTCGCCGGCGCTTACTGGGGATGGGGCTTCCACGAGGACGGCATGCGCAGCGCAGTGGAAGTCGCGGCCGGGCTGGGCGTGGCGTGGCCGCAGGGTGCGGCGGCATGAGCGCGCGGCTGCACAGCGCGGTTTACGAAGGCGTGGTCCGGCATCGCCGCAGCGCGCCGCGTCCGCATGCGTTCCGTTACCGGATGGCCCAGCTCTACCTCGACCTCGACGAGATCGACGATGTATTCCGCGGCCGCTGGTTGTGGTCGGTCGGGCGCCGCAACCTGGCCGAATTCCGCCGCGCCGATTTCCTCGGTCCGGCGGAGCAACCGCTGAAGGAAGCGGTCAAGGATCGCGTCGAAGCGGCCATCGGCGAACGCCCGGCCGGCCCGGTGCGCCTGCTCACGCACCTGCGCTATGCCGGCATGGCGTTCAACCCGGTCAGCTTCTACTACTGCTTCGACGCCGACGGTGAAACCCTGCACAGCATCGTCGCCGAAATCACCAACACGCCGTGGCTGGAGCGGCATGCATACGTGCTGCCGGTGGGTGCCGCCAGCGGCAATGGGCGGATGCTGCGCTGGGACTTCGACAAGACCTTCCATGTTTCCCCGTTCGTGGGCATGGCCCGCCGCTACGACTGGCGCTTCACGATCCCGGGCGACACCCTGCACGTCAACATGGCCGTGCTGGGCGCGCACGGCCGCGAGTTCGACGCACACCTGCAGCTGCAGCGTCGGCCGCTGGGCACCGCCACGCTGGCGCGGGTGCTGTGGCGCTATCCGCTGATGACCGCGCAGGTGATCGGCGCCATCTACTGGCAGGCGCTGCGGCTATGGCTCAAGCGCATCCCCTTCCACGACCATCCCCGACTTTCAGGAGGCCGTTCTTGAACGCCATCGTCCAGCCCGCACCGGCCAGCGCCTTCGGCGCCTTCGACCGGTTCCTGCGCCAGCGCCTGCTCGAACGCCTCTCCGGCTTCGGCCACGGCCATCTGGAGGTGCGCGACGCCCTCGGCACCATCGCCATCGGCCGCGCCGGCGATGGCCCCACGGTCACGCTGGAGGTGCTGGATCCGGGCTTCTATCGCGCGCTTGCCGGCAACGGCAGCGTGGGCGCCGGCGAGGCCTACATGGACGGGCTGTGGCGCTGCAGCGACCTGGTAGCGCTGGTGCGCCTGCTGGTGCGCAACCGCGATCTGCTGGACGGCATGGAAACCGGCAGCGCGCGGTTGGGCGGCCTGGCGATGAAGGCCATCCACCTGCTCCGCCGCAACACGCGCAGCGGCAGCCGGCGCAACATCGCCGCGCATTACGACCTGGGCAACGATTTCTTCCGCCTGTTCCTCTCCGAAGACCTGATGTATTCCTCGGCCTACTGGGCAGGCGCGGACGACACCCTGGAGGCGGCGTCCACCCGCAAGCTGGACCTGATCTGCCGCAAGCTGGCGCTGGGCCCGGACGACCACGTGGTGGAGATCGGCACCGGTTGGGGCGGGTTCGCCGTGCACGCCGCCAAGCACTACGGTTGCCGCGTCACCACCACCACCATTTCGCGCGAGCAGCATGACCTGGCCGCGGCGCGGATCCAGCAGGCGGGGCTGGGCGACCGCATCACCCTGCTGCAGTCCGACTATCGCGACCTCACCGGCCAGTACGACAAGCTGGTGTCGATCGAAATGATCGAGGCGGTGGGCGCTGATTTCCAGGACAGCTACTTCGCCCAGATCGGCCGCCTGCTGAAGCCGGAGGGGCTGGCGCTGGTGCAGGCCATCACCATCGAGGACCACCGCTACGAGCAGGCGCTGGCCTCGGTCGACTTCATCAAGCGCCACGTGTTCCCCGGCTGCTTCATTCCCTCGGTCAGCGCGATGCTGGCCTCGAAGACCCGCAGCAGCGACCTGGCACTGGTGGGCCTGGAGGATTTCGGGCTGTCCTATGCCCGCACCCTGCAGGCCTGGCGCGAGCGCTTCCTCGCGCAGCTGCCGGCGGTGCGTGCGCAGGGCTATGACGAGCGCTTCGTCCGCATGTGGGAGTTCTACCTTGCTTATTGCGAAGGCGGGTTCCGCGAGCGCTCCATCGGCGTGTCGCACCTGTTGATGGCCAAACCGGGCTGGCGCCCGGCGGACGCGGAGGCGGCATGACCTTCTGGCTGACCCTGCTGGCCTACCAGGCCACCTGGTTCGCGGCAGTGATCGGCGCCGGCCATGGCCTGTGGTGGCCGGGGGTTGCCGCCGCCGGCTTGTTCACGCTGTGGCGGTTGTCGGTGTCGTCGCACCGGGCGTTGGAGGCGCGGCTGGTGGTGGTCGCGCTGGCGTTGGGGTTGCTGCTCGAGAACCTGTGGGTGCGCACCGGCCTGCTCGACTACGCGGTGGCCTGGCCGTGGGCCGGGTCGCCGGCGTGGATCCTGGCGCTGTGGTGGGCGTTTGCCCTGTCCATCGTCCCGCTGCTGGGCTACCTGCGCCGGCGCCTGCTGCTGGCGGCGGTGTTCGGGGCCATCGGCGGCCCGCTGGCCTATCTCGGCGCCGCGCGCGGCTGGGACGTCGTCCAGTTCGCGCAGCCGCAGTGGCACAGCCTGCTGGCGCTGGCGGCGGGCTGGGCGGTGGCGATGCCGCTGCTGGCCTGGCTGGCACGTCGCGGCCTGCAATCCGACATTCCTGGAGGTGCCGCATGAGTCCCGCCCAACAACTGCTTTGGATCTGGCTGCTGGCCGCGGCGCTGATGGTGCTGGGCTGGTTGTGGCAGCGCCGCCGCGACAACGCCGGCATCGTGGACGTGCTGTGGTCCGCCGGTCTTGCCGGTGCGGCGCTACTGCTGGCGTTGACCGGAACGGGCGCGCCCGCCGCTCGCCTGCTGGTGGGTATCCTCGCCACCGCGTGGGCGCTGCGCCTTGCGCTGCATCTGTGGGTGCGCGTCCGCAGCGAGCCGGAGGATGGCCGCTACCGCGCCCTGCGTGAACACTGGCAGGGCAGCCAGCTGAAATTCTTCGGCTTCTTCCAGTTCCAGGCACTGCTGGTGCTGCTGTTCTCGCTGCCGCTGCTGGCGGTGGCAACGCATCCGGATCCTGCAGCGTGGCAACTGGGCGTGGCCATCGCCATCTGGCTGGTCTCGGTGTCGGGCGAATCGCTGGCGGACGCGCAGCTGGCGCGCTTCCGCGCCGATCCTGGCAACCGCGGCAGGACCTGCCGCAGCGGCCTGTGGCGGTATTCGCGCCATCCCAACTACTTCTTCGAATGGCTGCACTGGTGCGCGTACGCGGTCGCCGCCATCGGCGCGCCGCTGGCGTGGCTGGGCTGGCTGGGGCCGGTGGTGATGTACCTGTTCCTGCGCTACATCAGCGGCATCCCCTTCACCGAACAGCAGGCCCTGCGCAGCCGCGGCGACGACTACCGCGAGTACCAGCGCACCACCCCGATGCTGTTCCCGTGGTTCCCGAAATCCTGACCTAGCAACAAGGAGCGCGCGCATGACCACCGCCACCATGGACGGCAACGAACTCTCCCGCGACCGAGCCGCGCCCGGCCTGCTGGGGCTGGCCGAGCGCGGCCTGCTGCCCGACGCCGCCATCCGCGCCGGCATCCGCCGGTTGTGCGCGCAGCGCCTCGAGGACGAGCGCGCTGGCGGCGTCGAGCTCCAGTCGCTGCGCCAGCAGGAGCTGCTGGAGCTGCTGCGGCAGAGCCCCGTCGCCATCGAGACGGACGCCGCCAACGCCCAGCACTACGAGCTGCCGCCGGCGTTCTTCACCCATTGCCTGGGCCCGCGCCTGAAGTACTCCAGCTGCTACTACCCGCGCGGCAACGAGACCCTGGCCGAGGCGGAGGAAGCGATGCTGGCGCTGTACTGCGAGCGCGCCGGGCTGGCCGACGGCCAGGACATCCTGGAGCTGGGCTGCGGCTGGGGCTCGCTGACGCTGTGGATGGCGGAGCACTACCCGAACGCGCGCATCACCGCGGTGTCCAACTCCAACGGCCAGCGCGGTTTCATCGAAGCGCGCTGCCGCGAGCGCGGCCTGACCAACGTGCAGGTGCTGACCCGCGACGTGAACACCCTCGCCCTGCCCGCCGCCGGCTTCGATCGCTGCGTTTCGGTGGAGATGTTCGAGCACATGCGCAACTACGACAGCCTGCTGGGCCGTATCGGCAGCTGGCTGCGCCCGGGTGGCCGGCTGTTCGTGCACATCTTCGTCCACCGCACCCTGCTGTACCCGTTCGAGACGCAGGGCGAGGACAACTGGATGGGCCGGCATTTCTTCACCGGCGGCCTGATGCCGGCGGCCGACACCCTGCTGCATTTCCAAGGCGCGCTGGCGATCCGCCAGCAGTGGCTACTGGAGGGCAGCCACTACGAGAAGACCGCCAACCACTGGCTGCAACAGCAGGACGCGCATCGCGATAAGGTGATGGCGATCCTGCGCGAAGCTTATGGCGACGCCGCCGGCCTGTGGTTCCAGCGCTGGCGCATGTTCTGGATGGCCTGCGCCGAGCTGTTCGGCTACGCCGACGGCCAGGAGTGGATGGTGTCGCACTACCTGTTTGAGCGTCCCTGACCGGAGTACCACCATGCGCCTGCGACTGCCTGCACGACAGTGGTGGTTATCGGCCGCGCTGCTGTTCATCGGCAGCGTGGCCGCCAACCTGCCCGCCATCCGCCCGGTCGCGCACGTGGACCTGGCCCGCTTCATGGGTACCTGGTACCTGGTGGGCGGCATCCCCACCCGCTATGAACGCGATGCGTGGAATGCAGTGGAAACCTACACGCTGCGTCGCGACGGCAGCATCCGCACCACCCTGACCTTCAACCATGGCCGCGCCGACGGCCCGCGCAAGCACATCGAGGCGCCGGCACGGGTGCGCCCCGGCACCGGTAACGCGGTCTGGGACGTGCGCGTGTTCGGGCCGATGAAGGCGCAGTACGTGGTGGCCTGGCTGCGCGACGACTACAGCCTGATGGTGGTGGCCCGCGATGCCCGCGACTATGCGTGGGTGTTCGCGCGCTCGCCCGACGTGGCGGACGCGGAGCTGGAACGCGCGCGCCAGCGCCTGCGCGGACTGGGCTACGATCTGTCGAAGTGGCGGACGGTGCCGCATTCCGCCACCACTTTCGCGGACAACCGCTGACGGCGGCAGGCATCCCGCGCCAGCTCAGTAACCCCCGCAGACTGCGCGCACCTGTGTATCCAGTGCGCTGAGCTGGTCATAGCTGCGCTTCAGGCCGAGGCGCTGCAGCGATGCCTCGCGCTTGGCCTTGCCTGCCCGGCAGCGCTGGCTGGCGGTGGATGCGCTGCCCACGCGCAGGATGCGATTGCCGCCGCTGCCGTTCGCGTAGCGACGCGGCTGCCGTCGCGTTACCTCGGGGACTACCCCGGAACGCGCCACCACCGGTTCTGCCCGGTACTCCACCACCCGGTCCAGCCGCTGCCGTGCCGCGCAGGGTTGCGACTGGTAGCTCACCGCGCCGTCGCGGCCGAGGCAGCGGTACAGGCTCTCCGCATGCGCGTGCGGCAGCAGGACACAGAGCAGGCCGATCAGCAGCAGCGGTCGCATGGCGTGGCTCCACGGGGCGATGCGGGCAGCCTCCTGCAATCGCACTGACGGGCCAATCGCCGGAGGGCGCGCGCACGGGTCGGGGAATGCCGCATCCCGGCGACGGACTTCCCGCTTGCCTACGGCGGTCCGCGTCGCCGTGCCAGCGCCATCTGTCAGGACGCCAGATCGTCCAGGATCGGACAGGTCGGCCGGCCATCGCCGTGGCAGCGCCGCGCCAGGGTTTCCAGCGTGCGCTGCATCGCCTGCAGTTCGCGGATCTTCTCGCCCAGCTCGGCGGCGTGCGCGCGTGCCAGCTGCTTGACCTCGGCACTGGCGCGCTGCGGGTCGTCCCACAACGCCAGCAGCGCTTCGATCTGCTTGATCGCAAACCCCAGCGAGCGCGCGCGCTTGATGAAGCGCAGCCGGTGCAGGTCGGCTTCGTTGTACAGGCGGTAGTTGGCGAAGGTGCGCGCAGCCGGCGCGATCAGTCCGATGCTTTCGTAGTGGCGGATCATCTTCGCCGACACGCCGGTGAGCGCCGCGGCCTGGCCGATGTTGTGCAGGCCCGCCTCCAGCGCGTCGGCCAGTTCCGGGCGGATGGTCGTGGATGCCATGTCGTTCTCCTTGCGGATCAGTCGCGCGCCCGCGGCGACCAGCGCCGCAGCAGCAGGGCATTGCCCACCACACTGACGCTGGACAGCGCCATCGCCGCGCCGGCGATCACCGGGTCCAGCAGGCCCAGCGCCGCAAGCGGGATGCCGATGACGTTGTAGATGAAGGCCCAGAACAGGTTCTGGTGGATCTTGCGCACGCTGCGGCGGGAGATGTCGATGGCGTCGGCCACCAGCCGTGGGTCCGGCCGCATCAGGGTGATGCCGGCGGCGTGCATCGCCACGTCGGTGCCGCTGCCCATCGCGAACCCCACCGTGGCCGCGGCCAGCGCCGGCGCATCGTTGAGCCCGTCGCCCACCATGCCCACCGGGCCCTGCGCCGCGAGTGCGCGGATCGCCTCCACCTTGTCGGCCGGCAGCAGTTCGGCGCGCACCTCGTCGTCGGCCAGCCCCAATTGGGCCCCCACCGCGCGGGCGGCGGCGCGGTTGTCGCCGGACAGCATCAGCGGGCGGATGCCCATCGCGTGCAGGGCCTTGATCGCTTCCGCCGACTGCGGCCGCACTGCGTCACCGAAGGCCAGCAGGCCCAGCAGGCGCCAGCCCGCATCGGTTTCCCGAGCCAGCCACGACTGCGTCTGCCCGGCGTTCGATGCCGCATCCGTCTGCGCCTGTGCGGGCGACAGGTCGATGCCCAGCTCGCCCATCCAGCGGGCATGCCCCAGCACCACGCGGAACCGCCCCGCCCTGCCTTCGACGCCGCGACCGGTGACCGCCGCAATGTCGGTGACTTCGGCCGTCGCGATGCCGCGTTCGCGTGCGGCCGCAAGCACAGCCTTTGCCAGCGGATGTTCGCTGCCCTGCTGCAGGCCCGCGGCCAGCGCCAGCAGCGCCTTCTCGTCACCATCCAGCGCGTGCAGCTGCATCAGCGCGGGCTTGCCCATGGTCAACGTGCCGGTCTTGTCGAAGGCCACGCTGCGCAGCTGGCGCGTGGTTTCCAGCGCTTCCACGTCCTTCACCAGGATGCCGGCACGTGCGGCCACGCCGGTGCCGGCCATTACCGCGGCCGGCGTGGCCAGCCCCAGCGCGCACGGGCAGGCGATCACCAGCACCGCGACCGCGTTGAGCAGCGCCTGCGCCCAGTCGCCCTTGGCAAAGCCCCAGCCCAGCAAGGTGAGCAGCGCGATGGCGATGACCACCGGCACGAATACCGCGCTGACCCGGTCCACGATGCGCTGGATCGGCGCCTTCTTCGCCTGTGCGTCCTCCACCAGTCGCACGATATGCGCCAGCACCGATTCGGTACCCACCGCGGTGGTGCGCACCAGCAGCCGGCCCTCGCCGTTCACGGCGCCGCCGGTGACCGCATCGCCGGGTGCCTTCGGCACCGGCAGCGACTCGCCGGTGAGCAGGGATTCGTCGCCGTGGCTGCGACCTTCCATCACCACGCCGTCCACCGGCACGCGCTCGCCGGGACGGATCACCACCAAGTCGTCCACCACGACTTCGGCCAGCGCCAGTTCCACCTCCGCGCCATCGCGCAGCACCCGCGCGGTGGCTGGCCGCAGCGCCTGCAGGGCGCGGATGGCGTCGCTGGCCTGGCGCTTGGCGCGCGCCTCCAGCCACTTGCCCAGCAGGATCAGGGTGATGACCACCGCCGAGGATTCGAAATACAGCGGCGGCGCGTGGTGGCCGGACGCGGGCGCCAGCAGGTGGAACACGCTCAGGCCGTAGGCCGCGCTGGTACCCAGCGCCACCAGCTGGTCCATGTTGCCGCTGCGCGCCCGCAGCGCGGCGAAGCCGGCGCGGTAGAAGCGCGCGCCCAGCCAGAACTGCACCGGCGTGGCCAGCAGCCACTGCACCCAGCCCGGCAACTGCCAGTGCACCCCCAGCGCCATCAGCAGCATCGGCAATACCAGCGGCAGCGACAGCGCCGCGGCCAGCAGCACATGCCGCAACTCTTTCGACATACCGGTAGCCGGCGCGGCCTGCGTCGCCTCCTCGCGCACCCGGTAGCCGGCCTTCACCACCGCCGCCTGCAACGCCGACACCGGGGTGCTGGCCAGGTGCCGCACCTGCGCGGTTTCGGTGGCGAGGTTCACGCTGGCGGACAGCACGCCCGGCACCTTGCCCAACGCCTTTTCCACCCGGCCCACGCAGGACGCGCAGGTCATGCCCTCGATGGCCAGGTGCGTCTCATCGGCGGCCACGCCGTAGCCGGCGCGCTCCACCGCCTGCACCAGCTGCGCCAGCGGCAGGCCTGGTGCGCTCACCGAGGCCACCTCGGTGGCCAGGTTCACCGACGCCTCTTCCACCCCGTCCAGCTTGCGCAGCGCCTTCTCCACCCGGCCCGCGCAGCTGGCGCAGGTCATCCCGGTGATGCCCAGCTGGATTGTGGAGTCGGTAGTCATGACGGCCTCGCTGCGATGATGTCCGCGGCCAGCTTCCACCTTCCCAACATGGGAAGGTCAAGCGCGCAGCCTAGGCTTGACCTTGCCACCGTGGCAAGGCCGACACTGCCCGCATCCACCACACCGGGAGACATCCATGCTGTTCAAGGTCGAAAACATGAGCTGCCAGCACTGCGTCAACGCCGTCACCCGCGCCCTGCAGGCGCTGGACCCCGCCGCGCAGGTGCGCGTGGACCTGGCCAGGGGCGAAGTGGAAGCCAGCGGCGCCTTCAGCGCCGACGCCGCCATCGCCGCGCTGGCGGAAGAGGACTACCCGGCGCAGCGCCTCGACGCCTGAGCCTTACGCGGGGCGCGGCCGGCAACGCCTCCCGCCCTCGCCCGCTTCATGGCCAGCACACAGTCCGCCGGCACATTGCCCGCCTGCAAAGGCAGGAGACACAGATGACACCGAAGACACTGAAAACGGCATCGCTGGCAGTGGCCGCGCTTGGCCTGGCGCTGCTGGTGATGATGGTCACCACCGAAGGCGAACCGGGGGCGTTGCCGCTGGGGCTGGTGTCGGCGGGAGTTGCTGGTTATGCAACCGCGTGGCTACGTGGGCGGCGCGCGGATCAATAAGTCGACGCGGCCCCATCTTTCCTCAGGCATCGCGATTGGAATGACGGAAGATCAACGGGCTTTGCCAGCGCGGCGGCTCTTCCCGGAACGGCGGGTGGCTCTCTCGCAGGACCACGCCACCAGTTCAAGCAGATAGTCTTCCGGTACCGAGGCCACGTCCACGATCGTGACCCAGTGGAACCGGGCCATGTAGCGGGCGGGCTTGATGCCGGGCACGTCCGTCAATTCCAGGAAGCGCTCCGGGGTGACCCGGACGCTGAAACGCCACTTCTCCGGCTCGCTGGTCTTGAAGTACGCGAACTTGCGGCCGCCGACGTAGTAAACCAGCACGTTGCTGGGCGGGTCGTACAACTTCGACGAAACGCTTGCGTAGCTGCTGCAGAGGGCTTTTACCGCGGCGACGTCCATTGGATTTTCTTTGACCGATCTTGCGTTGAGGCAGGCCTCACCAAGGAGCACCTTCGATTTTGGTATATCCCCACCCTCGCCGTCTGGTCAAGCTGAACTCCAGCGCGGGTTTGGCCCCTTGCTCCGCCCATTCGGCGGCGTGGATGTCCTTTTCGAACAGGCTCGCCGACTGGGGCTGATCGCCATCCGCCGCTCTCCCGTGTCGAAAGGCACTCCCGCCCCCGCCCCCGCCTGCCGAGAATCCAGCGTTGGCAGCACGGTCGGCGCTGCGGGGAGAGACAGATGCAACGACGCGAATTCCTGGCACTGTCCGGCTTCGGCCTGGCCGGGCTTATGCTGCCGCACGCGCGGCTGATTGCCGCCGAGCAGCTGCTGATGCCGGCCGATGCGGCCAAAAACAAGACGCTGGCGGATGCGGTGCTGGCGCAGGCGCGGGCGGGCGGCGCGAGTTATTGCGACGTACGGATCGGGCGCTATCTCAACCAGGCCATCCAGACTCGCGAAGACCGGGTGCTGAACGTGACCAACAGCGAGTCGTCGGGCGTCGGCATCCGGGTGATCGTGGATGGTGCCTGGGGCTTTGCCGCCACTCATCGGCAGACCGCCGACGGCATGCGTGAGGCCGTGGCGCGGGCGCTGGCGGTGGCACGCGCCAATGCGCGGCTGCGCGAACAGCCGGTACAGCTGGCGCCGCAGGCCGGCGTGGGCGAGGTGCGCTGGCAGACGCCGATCCGCAAGAACGCGATGGCGGTGCCGGTCAAGGACAAGACCGCGCTGCTGCTGGCGGTGAATGCCGCCGCGCGCAATGCCGGCGCCGACTTCATCAATTCGCAGCTGTTCCTGGTCAACGAGCAGAAATACTTCGCCTCCAGCGATGGATCGTGGATCGACCAGGACGTGCACCGCATCTGGTTGCCGTTCACCGTCACCGCCATCGACAAGGCCAGCGGCAAGTTCCGCACCCGCAACGGACTGTCCTCGCCGATGGGCATGGGCTGGGAGTTCCTGGATGGCGATGCCGCCGGCAGGTTCCAGCTGCCCGGCGGCGTGGTCGGCTACGGCCACTCCTACGATCCGGTGGAGGACGCCATCGCTGCCGCGAAACAGGCGCGCGCCAAGCTCAAGGCGCCGTCGGTGCAGCCTGGCAAGTACGACCTGGTGCTGGATCCGTCGAACCTGTTCCTGACCATCCACGAAAACGTGGGCCACCCGCTGGAGCTGGACCGCGTGCTGGGCTACGAGGCCAATTACGCCGGCACCAGCTTCGCCACTCTGGACAAGCGCGAGGCCGGTTTCCGCTGGGGCAGCGACATCGTCAACTTCACCGCCGACAAGACCGAGCCCTACAGCTTGGGCGCGGTGGGCTACGACGACGAGGGCGTGAAGACGCGCAAGTGGGATCTGGTGAAGGACGGCGTGCTGGTCAATTACCAGGCCACCCGCGACGAAGTGCACATCCTCGGCGAGGACGCTTCGCACGGCTGCAGCTATGCCGATTCGTGGAAGAGCGTGCAGTTCCAGCGCATGGCCAACGTGTCGCTGGCGCCGGGCAAGGCGCCGCTGACGCCGGCGCAGATGGTCAAGGACGTGGAGGACGGCCTGTACATCCACGGCCGCGGCTCCTACTCCATCGACCAGCAGCGCTACAACGCGCAGTTCGGTGGGCAGCTCTACTACCGCATCCGCAACGGCGAGATCAAAGAGATGGTGGAGGACGCCGCCTACCAGATCCGCACGCCGGAGTTCTGGAACGCCTGCAGCGCGATCTGCGATGCGCGCGACTTCCGCCTGGGAGGTTCGTTCTTCGACGGCAAGGGCCAGCCCAGCCAGGTCTCGGCGGTCTCGCACGGGTCCGCCACCGCCCGTTTCGACGGCATCAACATCATCAACACCGCACGCAGCCTGGGCTGAGCCGCGCGCCATGCCGAAAGTCATTTGCGCGGCCTGCGCCCGGCCCGCAAGAATCGGGATGGATCCACCCTGCCCCATCGCCGCACCGCCCATCCCGTTTCCACCAGGAGAGCCGCCTTGCAACGACGTGAATTCCTCGCCCTGACCGGGCTTGCCGCTGGCGGCCTGCTGCTGCCGTCGTTCTTCGGGAATGCCATTGCGGCGGAGCAGCTGCTGATCCCGCTGGACCCGGCGCTGAAGAAGCGCCTGGCCGACGAGGCGATGGGCGCCGCCCGCGCCGCCGGCGCCAGCTATTGCGACGTGCGCATCGGCCGCTACCTGCGGCAGGCGGTGATGACCCGCGAGAACAAGGTGCAGAGCGTGATGAACGGCGAGTCCACCGGCGTGGGCATCCGCGTCATCGCCAATGGCGCCTGGGGCTTTGCCGCCACCAACAACCTGACCCCCGACGGCGTGGCCAAGGCCGCGCGCCAGGCCACCGCGATTGCCAAGGCCAACGCGAAGATCCAGAGCGCGCCGGTGCAGCTGGCGAAGGCGCCTGGCTACGGCGAGGTCAGCTGGCGTACGCCGATCCTGAAGAACGCGATGGAAGTGCCGGTGAAGGACAAGGCCGACCTGCTGCTGGGCGTGAACGCCGCGGCGATGGCGGCCGGCGCCAGCTTCGTCAATTCCACCCTGTTCGCGATCAACGAGCAGAAGTACTTCGCCTCCACCGACGGTTCCTACATCGACCAGGACGTGCACCGGATCTGGGCGCCGATGAGCGTGACCGTGATCGACAAGGCCAGCGGCAAGTTCCGCAGCCGCTCCGGCCTGTCCTCCCCGATGGGCATGGGCTTCGAATACCTGGACGGCAACGCCGCCGACAAGACCGTGCTGCCGAATGGCGTGACCGTGTACGGCAAGAGCTACGACATGCGCGAGGACGCCATCGCCGCCGCCAAGCACGCGCAGGAAAAGCTCAAGGCCGCCTCGGTGAAGCCGGGCAAGTACGACCTGGTGCTGGACCCCTCGCACACCTGGCTGACCATCCACGAATCGGTGGGCCACCCGCTGGAGCTGGACCGCGTGCTGGGCTACGAGGCCAACTACGCCGGCACCAGTTTCGCCACGCTGGAGAAGCGCGAACAGCGCTTCCAGTACGGCAGCGAGCTGGTCAACATCTTCGCCGACAAGGTCCAGCCCGGCAGCCTGGGCGCGGTGGGCTTCGACGACGAGGGCGTGAAGTGCAAGCGCTGGGACCTGATCCAGGCCGGCAAGCTGGTGGACTACCAGACCATCCGCGACCAGGCCCACATTCTCGGCAAGACCGAGTCGGACGGCTGCTGCTACGCCGATTCCTGGTCCAGCGTGCAGTTCCAGCGCATGGCCAACGTCTCGATGGCGCCCGGCACGCAGAAGCTCTCCGTGGACGAACTGGTGAAGGACGTCGAGAACGGCATCTACATCGTCGGTGACGGCTCGTTCTCGATCGACCAGCAGCGCTACAACGCACAGTTCGGTGGCCAGCTGTTCTACGAGATCAAGAACGGCAAGGTGACCCGCCCGCTGGAGGACGTGGCCTACCAGATCCGCACGCCGGAGTTCTGGAACGCCTGCGCGGCCGTGGCCGACGAGCGCGATTACCGCCTGGGCGGTTCGTTCTTCGACGGCAAGGGACAGCCTGGCCAGGTGTCGGCGGTGTCGCATGGTTCGTCCACGGCCCGCTTCAACGGCATCAACATCATCAACACCGCGCGCAACCTGGGTTGAACCCTGCAGGGCCGGGCCTGCCCGGCTGCATCGGATCGTCGATTCCACCCCATCACGAAAAGCCGCGGAGCCCGCTCCGCGCTGCAAGGAGAAGCACCTACATGAGCATCCTCACCGAAGCGCAGGCCAAGGCCATCCTGGACAAGGTCATCGCCCTCTCCAAGGCCGACGAATGCAGCGCCTCGCTGTCCGGCTCGGTCGAAGGCAACATCCGCTTCGCCCTGAACAACGTGTCCACCAGCGGCATCGTCGAGGACACCAGCCTGTCGGTGTCGGTGGCGTTCGGCAAGCGCGTGGGCATGGCCAGCATCAACGAGTTCGACGACGCCGCGCTGGAGCGGGTGGTGCGTCGCGCCGAGGATCTGGCCCGGCTGGCGCCGGAAAACCCGGAGTACATGCCGATCCTCGACAAGCAGAGCTACCGCGCCAGCCCGACCTTCAGCGAGTCCACCGCCGCCATCGACCCGGAGTTCCGCGCCCAGGTGGCCGCCGATTCCATCGCCCCGTGCAAGGCCGAAAAGCTGATCGCCGCGGGCTTCCTGGAGGACGGCCAGAGCTTCGTCGCCTTCGCCAACAGCAAGGGCAACTTCGGCTACCAGCGCGCCACCGGCTTCAACTACACCTGCACCGTGCGCACCGAGGACGGCCGCGGCTCCGGCTGGGTCGGCCGCAACCTCAAGGACGCCGCCGACTTCCGCGCCTCGCAGGACATCGAGATCGCCAAGCGCAAGGCGCTGGCTTCGGCCGACGCCAAGGCGCTGGAGCCGGGCAAGTACACGGTGATCCTGGAGCCGGCCGCTGCGGCCGGCCTGATCAGCTTCATGATGAATTTCTTCGACGCGCGCAGCGCCGACGAAGGCCGCAGCTTCCTGTCGAAGAAGGGGGGCGGCAACAAGCTGGGCGAGCTGGTCTACGACCCGCGCGTCAACCTGCATTCCGACCCCTGGCATCCGGAGGCGCCGGTGCTGCCGTGGGATGGCGAAGGCCTGCCGCGCGAGCGCATGGACATCATCAAGGACGGCCGCATCGCCAATCTCAACTACTCGCGCTACTGGGCGGACAAGCAGGGCAAGACCGCCAACGCGCGTCCCGGCAACCTGCTGATGGGCGGCGGCGACAAGTCCATCGCCGACCTGGTCAAGGGCACCCAGAAGGGCATCCTGGTGACCCGCACCTGGTACATCCGCATGGTCGATCCGCAGACCGTGCTGCTCACCGGCCTGACCCGCGACGGCACGTTCTACATCGAGAACGGGCAGATCAAGCACCCGGTGAAGAACTTCCGCTTCAACGAATCGCCGGTGATCATGCTCAACAACATCGACGAGCTGGGCAAGCCGGTGCGCGTGGCCGGCGACGAATCCAGCTTCGTGATGATGATCCCGCCGATGCGCCTGCGCGACTTCACCTTCTCCTCGCTGTCGGATGCGGTCTGAGCCGGGCCATGCCATGACCCGCGCCGGGTTCCTGCGGCTGCTGCTGGGCGCAGCCGCGGGGGCCCTGGTGCCGCCGGTGTTCGCCCAGTCCGGCCGCTACGATTTCTGGTTCACCCGCCTGAAGTACGACTCCGGCGACTGGGACGTGGATGCGCGGATGCCGTCCAACCTGATCACCTCGCTGATCGACTACACCTCGCTGCGGGTGGACACGAAGGAACACGTGGTCGAACTGGCCGACCCGAAGATGCTGCAGGCGCCTTTCTGCTACCTCGCCGGGCACAAGCTGGTGGAGTTCAACCCGGCCGAGCGGCGCAATTTCGAACGCTACCTGCGCAACGGCGGCTTCGTGTTCGTGGACGACTGCAACCACGACATCGACGGGCTGTTCGCCAAGTCGTTCGAGGCGCAGATGGCGGCGATCTTCGGCAAGGACGCGCTGAAGAAGCTGCCCAATACGCACCCGCTGTATTCGAGTTTCTTCAAGTTCCCGGAAGGCCCGCCGGCCACCGGCTTCGAGCTCAACGGCTGGGGCGACGACCTGGTCCACGACTACCTGCAGGGCATCGAGTTCAACGGCCGCCTGGGCCTGCTTTACAGCAACAAGGACTACGGCTGCGAGTGGGACTACGACTGGCGCAACAAGCGTTTCCTGGCCGAAGACAACACCCGCTTCGGCGTCAATATCGTGATGTATGCCCTGCTGTCCTGAACCGGAAAACGCCATGACCCTTGCCGCAAGCGAAGCCAGCCTCCAGCAGCAGTTCCACCGCCTCGACCGGCTGCGCGAGGCCATCGGCCAGGCCGTGGTGGGCCAGCAGGCGGTGGTGGAGCAACTGCTGATCGGCCTGCTGGCCTCCGGCCACTGCCTGCTGGAAGGCGTGCCCGGCCTCGGCAAGACCCTGCTGGTGCGCTCGCTGGGACAGGCGCTGGCGCTGCAGTTCCGGCGCGTGCAGTTCACTCCCGACCTGATGCCCAGCGACATCCTCGGCACCGAGCTGCTGGAGGAAGACCACGGCACCGGCCGGCGCGCGTTCCGCTTCCAGCAGGGCCCCGTGTTCACCAACCTGCTGCTGGCCGACGAACTCAACCGCACCCCGCCCAAGACCCAGGCCGCGCTGCTGGAGGCGATGGCCGAACGCACCGTCAGTTATGCCGGTACCACCTACCCGCTGCCGGCGCCGTTCTTCGTGCTGGCCACCCAGAACCCGCTGGAACAGGCCGGCACGTACCCGCTGCCGGAAGCGCAGCTGGACCGCTTCCTGCTGCACGTGAAGGTGGACTATCCCGACGCCGCCGAGGAGCGCGCGATCATCGCCCAGACCACCGGCAGCGCCAGCGCGCAGGTGCCGATGGTGATGGACGGCAGCGAGGTGCTGGCGCTGCAGGCGCTGGTGCGCGAGGTGCATCTGGGCGACGACCTGTTGGACTGGATCACCCGGCTGGTGCGCGCCAGCCGCCCACGCGATCCGGCCGCGCCGGAAGACGTGCGCAAGTACGTGCGTTGGGGTGCCGGCCCGCGTGCGGGGCAGTCGCTGGTGCTGGCCTCGAAGGCACGCGCCCTGCTGCACGGCCGCCTGGCCGCGACCCGCGACGACGTGATCGCGCTGGCCGCGCCGGTGATGCGCCACCGCCTGCTGCTGTCGTTCGTGGCCGAGGCGGAGCAGAAGACCGCCGACGACGTGGTCGCCCTGCTGCTGCGCGACGTGCCCTACGCCGCCTGATTCCCGCCGATGGTCGCGCCGCTGATCCCGCCTGACGTCCGCAGCCGGCTGCAGTTCCTGCGCCTGCAGGTGCGGCGTGCGCGCGGCGAACGCGGCATCGGCGCGCATCGCAGCCCCAGCCGCGGCGCCGGATTGGAGTTCGCGCAGTACCGCGGCTACGAGCCGGGCGACGAACCGCGCCAGATCGACTGGAAGCTGTACGCACGCGCCGACCGCTTCTTCGTCCGCGAGGCCGAACGCGAAAGCCCGCTGACCGTGTGGCTGCTGCTGGACGCCAGCGCCTCGATGGCGCAAGCCGACCAGGCCAACCCCGACTGGCGCCGGCTGGACGCGGCGAAATCGCTGGCTGCCTGCATCGCCGAGCTGGCATTGGCGCAGGGCGACCGCTTCGGCCTGGTGGTGCTGGCCGAAGACGGCCTGCAGCTGCTGCCGCCCGGCCACGGCCCGCGCGGACGCGACCGTTTGTGGCTGGCGCTGCACGCGGTGCAGGCGCGCGGCGGGTTCCCGCAGGGCGATCGCCTCGCCCCGCTGTGGGAACGGATCGGCGGCCATGACCTGGTGGTGCTGCTCAGCGACGGTTTCGACGAAGGCGCGGTTGCGCTGGCCGAGACGCTGGCCAAGGCCGGTCGCGAGGTGCTGTTCCTGCAGCTGCTGACGGCGGAGGAGCGCGACTTCCCGTTCACCGATGGCCACCTGTTCCGCGACCCCGAAACCGGTGAACAGCTGCCCGGCGACGGTCGCCTGCTGCGCGAGGATTACCTGCGCCGCTTCGCCGAGGCCCAGCGCCAGCTGGATGCGCGCCTCGACGCCGCCGGCGTCGTCCACGCCCGCCACGTGCTGGACGAGCCGCTGGACCAGCCGCTGCGGCAGCTGTTCGCGCCGGGGCGGTCTTGAGCCTGTCCCTGCTCCTGCCCGCCGCGCTGGCGGCACTGGCCAGCCTGCTGCTGCCACTGCTGCTGCACCTGGCGCGGCGCGACAGCGTGCGCCCGCTGGACTTCGCCGCACTGCGCTGGCTGCGCGCCCGCCCGCGTCCGCGCCGGCGGCTGCGCTTCGACGAATGGCCGCTGTTGCTGCTCCGCCTGCTGTTGCTCGCGCTGCTGGCGCTGTGGCTGGCACGGCCGGTGCTGCACGGCGCACCGGACCTGCGACCGATGGTGGTGGTGATGCCGGGCGTGCCGGCTTCCGCCCTGCCCGCGCAGAAGCTGCCGGAAAACGCGCATCGCCACTGGCTGGCGCAGGGACTGCCAGCGCTCGATGCGCCACCGCCCGCCACGCCGCAGCCCATCGCCAGCCTGCTGCGTGAACTGGATGCGGACCTGCCGGCCGGCGTGCCGCTGGTGGTGCTGGCCACGGCCCGTTTTGACGGCGCTGATGGGCGCGTTCCGCAGCTGTCGCGCGAAATGGACTGGCGGGTCATCGATTCGGTGCCGGCCGCATCGAAACCGGCTGACGAACCACCGCCACCGACGCTTTACCTGCATGCGGATGCCGGGCACGCAGCCGCCCTACGCCCGCTGCGCGCGGCGGCGCATGCGTGGCAGGGAAAGGTTTTCGACCTTGGCGCCGGCGCCGCCCCACCGGACACCACCGCGATCGCGGGCTGGCTGTCTTCCACGTCGATGCCTGGCGCACTGCGGGATTGGGTTGCGCGCGGCGGCCGCGTGCTGCTGGCCCACGACGCACCACTGCCGCCCGACATCGCGCTGACGCCGGCCATGCGCGACGCCAGCGGCGCACCGCTGCTGGAAAGCGGCAGCCTCGGCCGCGGGCGCCTGCTGCGCTTCCGCCAGCCGCTGCGCCCGGCGGACATGCCGCTGCTGCTGGAAGCCGAATTCCCGCAGCGCCTGCGCGAGGCGCTGGCACCGGCGATGCAGCCGCCCGCCCGCGCCGTTGCCCGCGCCTTCGCACCCACCACCGGCGCCCGCGCGCAGCCAACGGCGCCGCGCGACCTGCAGCCGTGGCTGGCCGTGCTGATCGCGCTGCTGTTCGCCATTGAACGCTGGCTGGCCACCGCCCGCCGCCGCGGAGCCAGTGCATGAGTGCCGACGCGCTGCCGCATGCCGCCTGGCGCGCCGCACGGCTTCGCGCGCTCGCCATCATTGCTGCGTTCGCACTGCCGTGGCTGGCGGCGCTGGTCGCCATCGCGCAGCGCTTCGGCGGACGCACGCTGGCGATGCTGGTGGTCGGCATCGCCCTGTTGCTGCTCGCCTTCGTCGCCGGCCTGCAATGGCGGCGCCTGGACGTGCGCTGGCTGCTGCGCGCGCTCAATGCGCGAAGCGACATGGAGGACAGCGCCGACCTGCTCGCCGCACCGCCCGCGGCCGGTACGCTGCGACAGCTGCAGCGGCAGCGCCTGCAGCAGCGGCTGGCGGCAAAGCCTGCCGAGTTGCGCCCTGTATGGCCGTGGCTGCGGCTGGCGGTATCGACGCTGGCGGCTGCACTGCTGCTGGCTGCTGCGTTGTTGTGGCCGCCGCGCCCAGCAGAATTGCCGGTCGGTGTCGTGCCAGCCGCTCCGGCCGCGACCTCACCCCTGCGCCTGACCTCCAGCCAGCTGCAGCTCACGCCCCCGCGCTATACCGGCCTGCCCCCGCGCCGCGTCAGCGCACTGTCTGCCTCCGCACTGCAGGGCACGCAGCTGCGCTGGACGCTGGCATTCAACGGCACGCCGGATCGTGTCGCGCTGGTCTTCCTCGATGGCCGGCGCCTGCCGCTGCAACAACGCGACGGCGGCTGGCATGCCGGGCAGCGGCTGGATGCCTCGGCGCTGTACCGGATCGAGCTGGACGGCCGCCTGCTGGATGCCGGCAAGCCGCATCGTCTCGATGCCCTGCCCGACCGCCCGCCGCAGCTCAAGGTGCTGGCACCGGCGCGTAGCCTGAGCCTCGCGCCACCGACGCAATCCGGCTGGGAGCTGGCCTTCGAGGTGGAGGACGACTACGGCGTCGCCACGCAGGCCACGCTGCAGCTCACGCTCGCGCAGGGCAGCGGCGAGAACATCACCTTCCGCGAAATCAGCCTGCCGCTGCAGGGCCAGGGCGCGTCGCTGCGCCGCCGCTTCAGCCATCGCGTGGCGCTGGGCGCTCTCGGCCTGCAGGCAGGCGACGACCTGATCGCCCGACTGGTGGCGGGGGACAACCGCAGCCCGCAGCCACAGGTCGTGCGCAGCCCCGCGCTGATCCTGCGCCTGCAGGCCGCCGCCAGCGAGGAGCCCAGCGGCATCGAAGGCGTGGTCAAGCGCGTCCTGCCCGCGTACTTCCGCAGCCAGCGGCAGATCATCCTCGACGCCGAAGCGCTGCTGAAGCAGAAGCCCAAGCTTGCCGCCGAACGCTACCTGCAGAAATCCGATGCGCTCGGGGTGGACCAGCGCATCCTGCGCCTGCGCTACGGCCAGTTCCTTGGCGAGGAGGCCGAAGATGGCCCGGCGCTGCCTACCGCCGATGCGGGCGGACACGAAGCAGACACCGGCGACCATGCCGGCCACGACTACCCCGCGCCTGCGCCCGCCACCACCTTCGGCCAGGACGTCGATCTGCTGGAAGCCTACGGGCATACCCACGACCATGCCGAAGCCGCCACCCTGCTCGACCCGCAGACCCGCGCCACCCTGAAGCTGGCGCTGGACCAGATGTGGCAGTCCGAACTGCAGCTGCGCCAGGGCCATCCCGAGCGAGCGCTGCCGTTCGCTTACAAGGCGCTGGGCTACATCAAGCAGGTGCAGCAGGCCGAACGCATCTATCTGGCGCGGGTGGGCCCCCAGCTGCCGCCAATCGACGAGGGTCGCCGTCTTGGCGGCAAGCGCGAAGGACTGGCACCGCGCCCGGACCCGCTGCGCGCCGCGCCGCCAAGCGATGGCGATATCACCGCGCTGTGGCAGCAGCTGGACGCCGCGCCGGCGCGTGCGGTGCCCACGCAGTCCTTGGTCACGCTGCAGGCCTGGTTGCGCCGGCACGGCCAACGCGCCGCCGATCCACTGGCGCTGCAGGCCGCGCTTGATGAACTGCAGCGCGACCCTGCCTGCGCCGAGTGCCGCGAACGCCTGCGCGCCCAGCTGTGGCCGCTGCTGCCCACGCCGCCGGCAGCGGTCCGGCGCCGGCCGGCGCCGGACGCGCAGGGGCAGCGCTACCTCGACGCGCTGGATGGGGAGGCGAAGCGATGACCGCGGCCATGCCCGAAGTGCTTGCCGCCAGCCTGCTGGCGCTGGCCGCGCTGCTGACCTGCGCACGGTTGCTGCACGGCCACCTGCGCCGCGATCGCACGCAGCCCCCAACGCGCTGGAAGCTGCCGCTGCTGCTGATGGCGCAGCCGCTGCTGGCGGCGCTGCTGTTCTTCGGTCTGTTTCCGCCGGCGCGCCCGCTCGATGCCGGGGTGATGACCGTCTATACCGCCGGCGCGAATCCCGCTGCGGCCGATGCCGGCACGCTGCGCATTGCACTGCCGGAAGCGCCTGCAGGCACCGGCGCGGAGCTCGCGCCCGACCTTGCCACCGCCCTGCGCCGCCACCCCGGCATCCGCGGCCTTCGCATTGTCGGCAGCGGGCTGGACGTGCGCGACGTGGACGCGGCCCGCGGCCTCCCGCTGCGTTTCCATCCCGCACCGCGCCCGGCCGGCATCGTTGACCTGCAGGCGCCGGCGACGGTTGCGCCCGGCAATGCCTTCCGCGTGCATGGTCGGATTGGCGGTATCGAGGCCGGCACGCTGGAACTCCTGGACCCCGCGGTGCGTGTCATCGCACGCACGCCCGCCTCTGCAGACGGCGACTTCGCCCTGCAGGGCGTGGCGCGCAGCGTCGGTGCGTTCTCTTTCCAGCTACGCCTGCGCGATGCGAAAGGCCAGGTCCGCGACAGCCTTCCATTGCCGCTGCAGGTCATCGCGCCCGCTGCGCCGCGCTTGCTGATGCTGGCCGGTGCGCCCGATCCCGAACTGAAATACCTGCGCCGCTGGGCGCTGGATGCCGGCGTCGGCCTGCATACGCGGGTGAGTGTCGGTGCCGGACTGGTGCTGGGCGATGCGCCGGTGGCGCTGGAAGATGCCAGCCTGCGCCGGTTCGACGCCGTGCTGCTGGACACTCGCAGCCTGCAGGCACTGGGCGATGCCGAACAGCGCGCGCTCACCCGCGCCATCCGCGATGGCCTGGGCCTGCTGCTGCGGCTGGATGCGCCGCTGTCGCCGGTTGTGCGCTCCCGACTGCGGGGCTGGGGCTATGCGGTGGATGCAGGCACCCGCAGCGCGCCGGTGCAGCTGGCGAACACGACCCTGCAATCGGCTGGCGAGCCCGCCCTGCCCGGCCTGAGCCGAACCGTGGCGGCCGTGCAGGCCGGTGATGCATTGCCGCTGCTGCGCGACGTGCAGGCGCAGCCGCTGGCATGGTGGCGTCCGCTGGGACGCGGCCGGGTCGGACTGGTGGCACTGACCGACAGCTACCGGCTGCCACTGGCTGGCCACGCCGCCATCCATGCACGCGTGTGGAGCGAGATGCTGGCGGGCATCGCCCGCCCCGCCACTGCTGCCACGCCGACACCGCCTGCCGGTCCGATCTGGGCTGGCCAGCGTGCGGTGGTGTGCGGCGTCGATGGGAACGCCGCGGTGATCGCTCCCAACGGCAACCGCGTGACCTTGGCCATCGATCCGGCAAGCGGTGCGCGCAATTGCGCCGCGTTCTGGCCGCGCATCTCCGGCTGGCACCGGTTGCAGGCGCGCAACACGCAAACCGCATTCGTGGTTCTGCCGGCCGGCGTGGGACTGGCCTGGCACGCGCAGCGGCGCTTCGATGCCACCGCGGCGATGGCCGCGCAGTCGCCCACGGTGCAGGCAGCGCGCGCTACCGCGGTTCAACGCGGCGCGTCATGGCCATGGCTGGCCGCGTGGCTGGCGCTCGCAGCGCTGACGTGGTGGTTGGAGCGGCGGCGGACAACGCCGCAGGCGCAGTGATTCAGCGCTTCTTGCGGACGTACAGCACCAGCGCGTGATCGGCGATCTCGTAGCCGTGTTCGGCAGCGATCTTCTGCTGCAGCTGCTCGATTTCGTCGCTGTGGAACTCGATCACCTTGCCGCTATCGAGATCGACCATGTGGTCGTGGTGTTCGCCGCGATCCAGCTCGTAGACGGCGGTGCCGCCCTCGAAGTTGTGCTTGAGCACCAGGCCGGCGGATTCGAACTGGGTCAACACGCGATAGATGGTGGCAAGGCCGATCTCCTCGGACTCGGCCAGCAGCTGGCGGTAGATGTCCTCCGCGGTCATGTGGCGGGGCTTGGCGTGCTCCAGCAGCTCCAGGATGCGCAGCCGCGGATGGGTGACCTTGAGCCCGGCCTTGCGAAGATCCTGCGACATCGACATCTCTCCGTGAATCAATCCAGTGCCGCCTGCCGGCATGTGAACGCCGCCGCCGCGTCTCGCGGCAATGCGGGTTGCGGCGGGTCGATGCGACGTGCCGGGAGTGTATCATCGGCACTTCCGCCACTGCCCCGCCCTGCCGATGCGCAAGCTGCTCGTACTCCTCCTTGCAACCCTGCTGGTCAGCGGCTGCGGCCTGCTGTACCGGCAACCGGTGTTCCAGGGCAACCTGCTCGACAAGACCGCGGTGGACCAGCTGCAGGCGGGCATGGACCGGCAACAGGTGATGGTGCTGCTGGGCACGCCGTCGATCCGCGACCCCTTCCACCACGACCGCTGGGATTACGTCGCCAGCCAGCGCATCGGCCGCACCGGCAAGCCGGAGGTGAAGGCCATGACGCTGTGGTTCGAGAACGGCCAGTTGTCGCGCTGGGAAGGCGAATATTTCCCCGAACAGGATTCCGAGCTGTCGCGCGACGCGATCCGCTACTTCGGCCCGAACCTGGCCAAGGACAAGAACAAGCGCCGCCGCTGAGACGGCGTCAACTGCGCTGGCGCCCGCGTGGCGCCGCGCTCCCGGCGCGCTGCCTGCGCGCCTGCTTGGGGTCGCACTGCAGGGCGCGCAGCAATTCGATCCGGTCGCCTGCATGCAGGCGCGTCTGCAACGTCGCCGCCTGCCCGAATACCGCCAGCGCGACGAACTCGCCCTCCAGCCGCCAGCCGGCCACATCCAGCGCATCGCCGACACAGGCGCCCGCGTCCAGTTCCAGGTCGATGTACTCGGCGTGATGCGGCCACGCGCGCGCCAGTTGCACGCGCATCAGTCTTCCCTCTTGTCCGCCTCGCGCACGAAGTCGTCCACCATGCGGTCGGCCAGTCCCTGCATGCCCAGCTGCAGCGCGGGCGCCAGCAGGCGGTTCTGCGGCTCGAAATCCAGGCGCAGCGACACCTTGCAGGCCGACTCGTCCAGCGCATGGAACTCCCAGCGCCCCTGCAGGCGCCGGAACGGCCCGTCGCGCAGCGCCATGTCGATGTGGTGCGGCGGGCTGAGCTGGTTCTCGGTAGTGAACCAGGTGTAGAAGCCGCCGACGCCCAGATCCAGCCGCGCTACCAGACGCCCTTCCCCCTCCTCCAGCAACTGCGCCTGCCGGCACCAGTCGAACCGGCGCGGGTAAGCGGCGACATCGTTGACAAGGGTGAACATCCGGGAGGCTGAATGTTCCACGAGGGCACTGCGCAGAATGACGGGCATCGAAAGATCCGGGCCGCGTGGACGCACCGCGGCGCGTCCGGATCGGCGAGAATGGCGGGATGAGCAAGAAGAACGGCAAGGATAAGCCAAACGGCGGCGGCACCATCGCCCTCAACAAGCGCGCGCGCCACGAATACAGCTTCGAACAGAAGTTCGAGGCCGGGTTGTCGCTGCAGGGCTGGGAGCTGAAGGCGATCCGCGCCGGGCGCGCCAACATCGGCGATGCCTACGCGGTGGTGCTGCAGGGCGAACTGTTCCTGATCGGCGCGCAGATCACCCCGCTGATCCAGGCATCCACCCACGTCATCGCCAACGACCGCCGCACCCGCAAGCTGCTGTTGCACCGGCACGAGATCGACACGCTGATGGGCCGCATCCAGCGTGACGGCTACACCCTGGTGCCGACCGCGCTTTATTGGAAAGGCAACAAGGTGAAGGTCGAGCTGGCGCTGGCGAAGGGCAAGCAGACCCACGACAAGCGTGAAGCCAGTAAGGAGCGCGACTGGAACCGCGAGAAGCAGCGGCTGATGCGCCGACACAACAAGGACGCCTGAGCTGCGCGCCACGAGGCGCGCCTTGTGGCGCGCCAACGCATGCGAAGGAAGCGCACAAACGAAAACGGCCGCCACTGGGGCGACCGCTTGCGTGTGTTGCGACGTCTACCGATTCCGAAGGTGGCGTCCCCACGGGGATTCGAACCCCGGTCGCTACCGTGAAAGGGTAATGTCCTAGGCCTCTAGACGATGGGGACAGAACCGGAAACGCTTTGAAAAATGGTGGAGCCAGGCGGGATCGAACCGCCGACCTCCTGCATGCCATGCAGGCGCTCTCCCAGCTGAGCTATGGCCCCACGGGGCTGGAAAGACGCGCATTCTGGGGGTGAAATCAGGAACCGTCAAGCGTTTTTTCAATAATTTTTCAGCGCGTCTTCATCGGCATGCAGCGTGGCCACGCCATGCCCGCGTTCTGCGAGGTATTGCAGCCACTTGCCGAGGAAGGTGTTCATGCGCAGGCGGTGGTCGAGGATGCGCTGCGGAGGCGGATACATGCCGATCACGTCCTGCCAGCGGCTGCCGGCATAGCAGTGCGTGGCTTCCACCTGGCGCGCGTCGCGGTACAGGCGCAGGCTCGCCGACGGATCGGCCATGCCGGTCTGCGGATCGATCAGGCCGTAGCTCATGCGCAGCTCGCTGGTGTAGGCGTGCCGCTCCACCACCTCCAGTCGCACGTCGAGGCCGTCGCCGATCGAGGAGACATACGTACCGCAACCGAGATCGGACACTTCGAACAGCCGCTGCAGCTGCGCATGGTTTTCCGAATACAGGCCCATCAGCCAGCCGAAGCGGCTGATGGAAGGAAGGCGGGCGCGGCGTGCGAGTGCAGTGGTCATGGATCGATCGTACACGCGCACCGATGCCCGCGGCAGGATTGACGCCGGCATCGCGCAGGCACAGGCTGGTGGGGTTTTCCGTGGCGCGGAAATCGCTCAGTACATCTCGCGGTTGATGCCCAGGTGTTTCATCACCCGGCTGGAGATTTCCTCGATCGAGGCATTGGTGGTGCTGAGCAGTTCGATGCCCTCGCGGCGCAGCATCGTCTCGGCCTGCGCGACTTCGCGCCGGCAGGTGTCCAGTTGCGCATAGCGCGAATCCGGCCGCCGCTCCTGGCGGATCTGGTGCAGGCGCAGCGGATCGATGGTCAGGCCGAACAGCTTGCCGCGGTACTGGCGCAGCCTGGCCGGCAGGCGTTCGCTTTCCAGGTCCTCCGGGGTCAACGGGTAGTTGGCCGCCTTCACCCCGTGCTGCAGGGCGAGGTACACGCAGGTCGGCGTCTTGCCGGCGCGCGAGACCGCCACCAGGATCACGTCGGCATCCGAGTAGTCCGGCTTGACCCCATCGTCGTGGGTCAGCGCGTAGTTCATCGCGTTGATGCGCTGGTGGTAGATGTCGAAGTCCACGATGCCGTGCGCACGGCCGATCTGGGCCTCGCGGCTGCGCCCGAGCTCCTCCTCCAGGGGGGCAATGAACGGTGCGAACACATCCAGCATCAACGCCCCGCTCTCGGCGAGCAGGTAGTTGAGGTTGGGGTCGACGCAGGAATTGACCACGATCGGTCGCAGCCCCCGCGCCACGCCGGCGGCGCGGATGCGCTCGGCGGCCTCCATGGCCTTCTCCGGCGTATCCACGAACGGCAGCCGGTCGCTGGAGAAACGCAGGCCGCTGAACTGGGTCAGCAGGCTGTGGCCGATGGTTTCGGCGGTGATGCCGGTGCCGTCGGAGACGTAGAACACGGGTCGAGCGGATTCCATCGGGATTCCTCGCGGGCGCTCGGGG
>Ga0209941_1000874_pt1 | contig 26918 bp, 26 predicted proteins | sample ThiBiot_300_plan_FD_183945 | JGI IMG/M metagenome (GOLD analysis project Ga0209941, IMG submission 183945) | Wastewater bioreactor microbial communities from Cape Town, South Africa - Thiocy_solids_1 (SPAdes) | ecosystem: Engineered > Bioremediation > Thiocyanate > Unclassified | place: South... | reverse complement strand
CCGCTGGTGGCGAGACGACGGTAGAGGTCATCCGCTCGCGCCGCTCCGTAGCGCAAGGTCGCCTCGTTGACGGCCCTGGACTCGACCACGCTGAGGTGGTGCGGGCCGTTGAGTCGGCGCGCTGGGCGCCGAACCATAAGCGCACTGAGCCGTGGCGCTTCTATCGTCTAGACGGAGCGCGGCAGCGGCGCCTGGCCGACCTGTGGGCGGAGCAGCTCGAGAGGACGGGCTCCAAGCCGGAGCGTGTCGAGGCCAAGCGAACTCAGTGGGCGAGCGCGCCGGGAGTGGTGGTCGTCACCTGCACTAGTTCGGCCACGGCGGACGAGAAGACGCGGCTCGAGGACTACGCAGCCACCGCTTGCGCGGTGCAGAACTTCTGCCTGCACTTGTGGGCCAAGGAGATCGCAACCAAGTGGTCGACGGCAGCCGTCGAGGAGCACGAGGAGTTCTGGCGGCTCCTCGGTCATGACCACGAACCGGCCGACACGCGCGTTGTGGCGTTCGTGTTCTACGGGTTAGCCGCGGAACTACCCAAGGCGCACCGCAGGCTTGCCGCGCAGGATGTGCTCGTCGATTACCGCGCGTAGCCGAGGTGGGCTAGCGGTAGTAGCCTTCACGCAGCACTACGCCGTGCTCGACCCACGCCCTCAGGCCCAGCAGCATCCCGGTCCACCCCTCGCAGTTGCCGAAAGCCGACTTCGCCCCGGCCGGAGTGGGGAGCCACGCCGCCTCAGTGATGGTCACGAGCGTGCGTGTGTTGCCGTCGAGCGGCTCGAACTTGAAGTCGACTTGGTTGCTGCCCGACGGGTTGCTGCTGTGAGCACCGCCCCAGGCGATCGTCAGGCTCCGCGGCGGCTCGGCGGCCAGCACGGTCACCGGGAAGGCGCCCGGGAAGTCGTGGAAGTCCCACGTTACGGTCTTGCCGACCTCGAGCCGCCCAGAGGCGCCTCCGGTGGTGAAGTACTGCGAAAGCTTAGCTGGGTCGGCGACGCACTCGTAAACCTCTTCGCACGGCCTGGAAATGCGCCCCGTGACGGTGAACCGCAGGTCAGTCAACGCGCCTTGGTCCTTGGGTAGGTCTGCCATGGCCACTTTCTAGCACTAAAGCGCGCGTTCGCGCTGGCGGTATGGCGAACTAGCGGTCTGCCAGCGGCTCGATCACGCTGTCCAAACCCCGCACCACCCCAACGAGCGTTCCAACCCGCCGCACCGCTAACAGCGCCCCGTCGACGTACGGCTCCGCGCTTGGGCCAGCGTCGTGGCGGATGCTTAGGCGTTGGTCTGCCATGCCGAAGACGGCCTCGACCCCTACGGTGTAACCGGGCAGCCTGACCGAGTGAACCTGGGCGCCGCCGAGCGTCGCGCCGCGCGCGGCGTGCTCGCCTACCGTCTGGTCGACCGGAATGGGCGGTTCGTTGTGGCCGGCGGCCGCAAGGCGGCTGGCCAGTTCCCGCGCCGTTCCGCTTGGCGCGTCTTCCTTCAGGGCGCTTGCGTAGTCGATGATCTCCCAGTTGGGAATCAGCCGCGCTGCCATCTCAGCGAACTTCTGGAGCAGGACAACGGTGAGGGCGAAGTTGCCTACCGCAAGCACGCCGCGACCTGCGGCGGTGGCTGCCGCGTCGAGCTCCGCGTAATCGGCATCTGTCAGGCCAGAGGTGCCGATCACTACGTTGGCGCCGTACTCGAGCGCGGTCAGGACGTTCCCCTTCGCCACGCCCGGCTTCGTGTACTCGACGAACACGTCGCAGTGGTGCGCCGCCAGCGCCTCCCTTGCCGTGCCATAGACAGGCGCAACGATGGCGGGGTCTCCAAGTACGCTACCGAGCGGCGTGCCTGCGGCCGAACGCGCGACCGCGGCCACTAGCTGGAGGTCGGCGCTTCTCGTGATGGCGCGGGCGAGGGCCGAGCCAGCCCAACCGGTGGCGCCGGCGAGGCATACGCTGATGTGCGTCATGCCAGCTACCTTAGCGCGCCACCAGCGTGCCTAGTTGGACGCGCATGGGCTTGTTGGCAACACACGAATGTAGGCAGCACCGAGTAGAGTTGCTGGTCGGTGCGGGTAGGGAACCCCACCATCACCACTTAGTTGACGCGGCAGCTCGCGCTGGCGTCCGATAAAGGTCCGCATGAACAGCAGGTACACGTTAGGGCTTCTTCTGGCACTCTCCTCGGCCGCCGCCTTCGGCACTTCAGGCTCGTTCGCCAAAGGCCTGCTGGTGGCAGGCTGGACGCCGGCGGCCGCCGTGACTTGGCGAGTTGGCGTCGGCGCGCTGGCCTTGGCCATCCCGGCCATGATCGCCATGCGTGGCCGCTGGCACTTGCTGCGCCGCGGTTGGCCGACCATCGTCCTCTTCGGCTTGATCGCCGTTGCTGGCTGCCAGCTCGCCTACTTCCTCGCAGTCGAGCGCCTGTCGGTAGCCGTCGCGCTGCTCCTCGAGTACCTCGGCGTCGTGCTGGTCGTCGGGTGGTTGTGGTTGCGGCGCGGGCAGCGCCCAAGGCCGCTCACGGTGGTGGGCGCAGGCGTTGCCATCGTTGGCCTCGTGTTCGTTCTCGACGTCTTCGGCGCCATCTCCGTCGACCTGGTCGGCGTGTTCTGGGGCGTCGCGGCCGCGTTCGGACTCGCGACCTTCTTCGTGATCTCTGCCGATGAAAGCCATGGGTTGCCCGTGATAACGGTCTCGGCAGGTGGGCTGCTGGTCGGCGCAGTTGCCTTACTCGTCGCCGGCGCGCTGGGCGTCACCCCGATGGCGTGGAACACCGACCCCGTGCTCCTGGCGGGCGTGCAAGTGCCGTGGTGGCTCGACGTCGCTGGGCTCGGGTTGTTCGCTGCGGCCTTCGCGTACTTGGCTGGCGTGTTCGCCAGCAGGCGCCTAGGGTCCAAGCTCGCCTCGTTCGTCGGCCTCTCGGAAGTACTCTTCGCCGTGGTTTGGGCTTGGTTGTTGCTCGGTGAGTTGCCGCGGCTAGTGCAACTCCTCGGCGGCCTGCTCATCTTGGCCGGGGTGGTGCTGGTGAAACTCGACGAAGGCAACGCACCTGCCGAGGCAGCGCTCGCCGCTCCAACCGACGAAGCGGCCGTCGTCGCGGCGCCAGTCCGCGCCGGCTACCGCGAGTGAGCCTCCTCCAGAAACTCATAGGGGCGGGGCTTCGGCCGCACGTGAAGCGGCGTGCGCGCGGGGTGACCCTTGAGCAGGCGGCAGTCAACCTGGAGAAGTCACGCGACGAGCTGAGGCCGCGCATCATGAACGCAACCGACACGCCGGGCAACCGCGAGGCGCTCAACCACTGGATCGGCATCGAACGTTGGAGTCAGAACCGGCTGCGGGTGGCTCGAGGCGCACCGTTCGTCGAGGACCGCTACCGCGGCTACCGCATGCCAGAGGGAAGCTCGCTGACGGACTTGCAGGCGCAGTTCTTCGCCGTGCGTGACGATTCCATCGCCATGGCGCACGAGTTGGCCCGCACGGGGGTAGCCCCGACCCTCACGATCAAGCACAACGACCTCGGCGAACTGACGGTCGTCGAGTGGCTCACGTACATGGAAGACCACCCGCGCCGCGAGATCATCCGCCTGCGAGGACGCTAACTCCGGTCTGACGACGCCCGTGCCGCCGGTGCTAGATTAGGGGCGCAAGGCAAGTACCTCGCTACCCCGAAAGGTTGGTCCCCCCGATGACCTGGTTGAACCCCAAGCGCGTGCTGATCGTCCTCGCCGCCTTCCTGCTTGCCGCACCTGCGATCGCGCAAGACACGCCGGTCAAGGGCGGAACCGCCATCGTGGTGCTCGGCTCGGACCCGGAGCACCTCAACCCGGGCATCAGCACGAGTTATCCGGTCGGCGCCGTCGGCGTCAACGTCTTCAGCGGCCTGGTGCGCTTGGCGGCGGACGGTCGCCCAGAAGGCGATCTGGCAGCCAGCTGGACGGTGTCGAGCGACAACCTCGTCTACACCTTCACGCTGCGTGAAGCGAACTTCCACGACGGCACGCCCGTTACTAGCGCCGACGTCGTTTACTCCATGATCGAGGTCGAGGCCCCCAACCACGGCCGCTTCAAGACGGCGTACGACAAGATCGCCTCCATCGAGGCGCCAGACGCGGCGACCGTCGTCATCACCCTCAAGGAGCCGTTCGCGCCGCTCCTCAGCCTGCTGACGGTCTTCGACGCCGCCGTCCTGCCGAAGCACGTTTACGAGAACACCGACGCCCTGACCAACCCGGCCAACAACGCGCCGATCGGCAGCGGGCCGTTCAAGTTCGCCAACTGGGTCCGCGGCGAACGCGTCGAGATCGTGCGCAACGACGACTACTTCCTGGAACCAGCGCTGCTCGACAAGGTCATCTTCCGCATCGTTCCTCAGGACGTGGCTCGCTCCACTGCCCTCGAAGTCGGCGAAGCCGACTTGCTGTGGGGCTTCTACATGCCGCCAGCCGACCTTCCGCGCCTCGAGGCCGACCCGAACATCAACACGTGGACGGGCATCACCATCCCGGCGCTCTACTTCGTGTTCATCAACAACAACACCCCAGGGCTAGATGACGCGCGCGTGCGCCAGGCCATCATGTACGCCATCGACCGCGATCAGATCGTCGAGCAGGCGCAAGGCGGACTCGGCCAGGCTGGTTCCGGCCCGTTCGGCGCCGGCTTCGCTTACGCGTACGACGAGGCGACCGACTACCGCACCCTCTACCCGTACGACCCAACCAAGGCCAAGGAACTCCTCGCGGATGCCGGCGTGACCGACCTCAAGCTCCGCTACGTCTACGACTCCGCGCGCGGCGCCTTCGCTGCCGCAGGCGACATCATGCGCGACCAGCTGCGGCAGGTCGGCATCGACCTCGTGCTGCAACCGGCCGAACGCGCCGTCATGGTCGACCGCGTCTACAAGGGCGACTACGACCTCAGCATGCAGTCGTTCACGTCGGGCGGCGACCCAGCCATCGGTTACCACCGCATCTACCACAGCGCCGAAGCCGGCACGCCGTTCGTCAACGCGACCGGCTACGCCAACCCAGACGTGGACGCGTGGCTCGCGGAAGCGGGTGGCCTAGCAGATCAAGACGCCCGCGCCACGTACTACCGTCAGATCGACGAGGTGATCGCCGCGGACGTGCCCGTCATGGTCATGTTCGACGAGCTCGCCTCTGAGGCGTCCTCCGCTGGCCTACGCGGCATGCGCACCCTCCTCGACCAGCGCGACGGCCTCGAGTTCCTGTGGTTCGCCAAGCCTTGAGAGAGCTCGGGCGCTAGCTCAACAGTTGTGGCGGCCGAAGGCGGAGGCAACGGCTTAGCGGTATACGCGCTGCGGCGGGCGGTGAACGCCATCCCCTTGATCCTGGGGGTGGTCGTGGTCAACTTCGTGCTCATAGCGCTGGCGCCGGGCGACCCGGTCACCTCGCTGATAGGCGAGTACCCGGCCCCGCCTGAGTACGTCGAACGTGTCAGGCGAGACTTCGGCCTCGACCGCAGCCTGCCGGAGCGGCTTGGCCTCTACCTAGTGAACGTGGCGAAGGGGGACCTCGGGTTCTCCTTCGCCAACCGCCAACCCGTCCTCGACCTCCTACTCCAACGCCTCGGCCGCACCCTCGTCCTCATGCTGAGCACCGTGGTGGTAGCCACCGGTGTTGGCCTTCTGCTCGGCGTCCTCTCGGCGAGGAAGCCCGGCTCGCTAACGGACCGCGGCGCGACCGGCTTCGCGTTGCTCGGCTACGCCGTGCCGGAGTTCTGGCTAGGTCAACTACTTATCTTGGTGTTCGCCGTCTCGTTAGGTTGGCTGCCTGCCGGTGGGTTCAGGAGCGTGAGGGTCGATTACACGGGCTTCGCGGCCGTGCTCGACACCATGAAGCACATGATCCTGCCGATGGCGGCGCTGTCCTTCAGGTACATGGCCATAACCACGCGCCTCACGCGCGCCTCGCTCCTCGAGGTCATGAGCGCGCAGTACATCGTCGCGGCGCGCGGGCGGGGGCTCTCCGAGAACGCCGTGCTGTGGCGGCACGCGCTAAGGGCCGCCGCCCTCCCCGTAGTCACCGTCATCGGCTATAACTTCGCTTTCATCGTGGCAGGCTCTGCATTGGTCGAGACGGTGTTCGGTTGGCCAGGCATCGGGCGGCTCATGTACGACTCGATCTACACGCGCGACTACCCGGTGCTGCTAGGCATACTGCTCTTCGTATCTGTGACGGTCATCATCGTCAACCTCATCACGGACGCGCTCTACGCCGTTCTCGACCCGCGCGTGAGGTACTGATGGACGACGCAGCAAGAGCGGCCGCGGCCACCGAGGTCACTGAAGTTCGGCAAGCGGGGCGCTCTAACGCTTTCGCCGCCTGGCGCCGTTTCAGGCGCAGCAGTTCCGGCGTGTTCGGGCTGGTGGTAGTTGCGCTGCTGGTGCTGACCGCCATCCTCGCCCCACTGCTGGCGCCGCTCGATCCGCACAGCACGTCGCGGGCGGCGTTCGCGCCGCCCTTCGCCTCGGGCCACTTCCTCGGCACGGACAACCTCGGCCGCGACATCCTCAGCCAGGTCATCTGGGGCTCCCGCGTGTCGCTGCTCGTCGGCCTGGCCGCAGCGGCCACGGCCACGCTCATCGGTGTAGCCGTCGGCGCGCTAGCCGGCTACCTCGGCGGTTGGTTCGACGAGCTCCTCATGCGCGTCACGGAGTTCTTCCAAGTCATCCCGCGCTTCGTGCTTGCGCTCATCGTCGTAGCCTTCTTCGGCTCCGGCCTGCTCAACCTCATCCTCGTCATCGGCCTCCTAAGCTGGCCGCAAACGGCGCGGTTGGTGCGCAGCCAGTACCTCAGCCACAAGACCCTGCCGTACGTGGACGCTGGCCGGGCGTTGGGTATGCGCAACGCGCGGCTCATGTTCATGCAGATCCTCCCTAACGTCATGGGCCCCGTCCTCGTGGTGGCCTCACTCGACGTCGCCCAGGCGATACTCCTAGAGGCGAGCCTTGGGTTCTTCGGCCTAGGCGACCCGAACCTCACTAGTTGGGGCGGCATGCTGAACAGCGCTCAGACGTTCATCCGCCGCGCATGGTGGATGAGCGTGTTCCCAGGCATCGGCATAACGTTGGCCGTGCTTGGCTTCAACCTCTTCGGAGACGGCCTGACCGAGGCCTACGACCCGCGCATGGCGCCGCGCTGAACTGGCGCGCGTAGCGGGCGGTAAGGAGCAATAGTGATGTCGGACATTCAAAGGCACCTACGCGCCAAGACGGGCGACGTCGCACCGTACGTCCTCATCCCCGGCGATCCGGGCCGCGCCGAGCGCATAGCGGAGACGTTCGTCGACGCGCAGCTCATCGCACGCAACCGCGAGTACGTGATCTACACGGGCCGCACGCAGGCCGGGGCGCCGATCAGCGTCTGCTCGACTGGCATCGGCGGGCCATCGGCCTCCATCGCGCTTGAGGAGCTCGTGCGCATCGGCGCTACGCACTTCATCCGGGTAGGCTCGGCGGGCGGCAGGCAGCCCGCGACGCCCATCGGTTCCGTCGTGGTCGTGACCTCGGCGTTCCGCGGCGACGGCACCTCCCTCGATTACATCCCGCTCGGCTACCCAGCCGCCGCGGACATCGACGTCACGCTAGCCCTGCGCCACGCTGCCGCCGACTACCTCGGTCAGCGCGCCATCGAGGGCGTCGTCTTCACGCGCGACGCCTTCTACCGCCGCGACGACGGCCTCAACGCGCGCCTTACCGACGCCGGCATCGTGGCCGCCGAGCAGGAGTGCTCGACCGTCTTCGTCGTCGGCGCACTGCTCGGCGTGAAGGTCGGCGCCGTCCTAGGTACGGACTCGAACATCTACTTAGACCCGCAACCGACGCGCGAGGAGAAGGAAGCGCTATACAAGCGCGTCGAGATGGACACCATCCGCATCGCTACTGCTGCCGTCGACCGCCTCCACGCTGAACGATGAAGCCGTTCGCACCTAGCCTCACGGCTCGCGACCTGCTGGTGAAGAACGCCATGCTCGTCGACGTCGTTACGCAGTCGAGTTACCGCGGGTGGTTCACCGTCCAAGGCGGTCGCTTCGTCGAGGTTGAGGCAGGCGACCCAACGCCAGCCGACCTGGCCGGGCTGAGCATCGCTAAGCAGCGCGACCTCGGCGGGGCGTGGGTGCAGCCAGGCATGCTCGACGTTCACATGCACATCGAGAGCAGCCTCGTCACCCCACGCCGCTTCGCGGAGGCGGCGCTGCCTCACGGCACGACGACGGTGTTGCAGGACCCGCATGAGGTGGCCAACGTTGCGGGGGCCGCCGGTATCCGCTGGATGCTCGAGGCGAGCAGGGGACTGCCGCAGCGCATGTTCACCGCCATCTCGAGCTGCGTGCCTGCCACGTCGGCGGACATCGAGACCCCGAACGCCTCCATCACGCCGGCCGAAGTTAGCGAGTTGGCGAGCGAGCCGGAGGTCATCGCCCTGGGTGAGGTGATGGACTACCAGGGGTTAGTGGCTGGCGACGCCCACCTGCGCGCCATGGTGGCGGCGGCGACCGCCGCCGGGCTGAGCGTCGAGGGCCACGTGCCGAGCCTCAGCGGCGCAGCGCTCTCGCGTTACGTTGCCAACGGCGTGCGCTCCGATCACACCCTCGCCAGCCCAGCGAAGCTCATGGAAGAGTTGCGCAAGGGCCTGTGGGTGATGATCCAGGAGAAGTCCCTCACGCTGGAGGTCGTGCAGACGGTAACGGCGTTGCCTGACCGCAGCCGCATACTGCTGATAACGGACGACGTCATGCCTGACCGGCTGCTGACTGGCCACGTCAGCCGCCTGGTCGACCTGGCAGTCGACCTCGGCTGGCCCGTCCTGGACGCCATTGCGTCCGCGACCCTGCGGCCAGCTAGCTACCTTGGCATGCACGACCTCGGACTGCTGGCCCCGGGCGCACTCGCCGACTTCGTGGTCACGGACGATCTAGCTGCTTTTCCCCCACGCGAGGTTCACGTGGCAGGCAAGCTGGTGGCCGAGGGGGGCGAGGCCGTCGTGCCTTCCGTCTCGGCGGCTTCTCTGGCGAGTGCAGCAGTAGCGCGCCCCACGCTCGTGCCAGCCAACGTCAGCGCGGATGCGCTGCGGTTCGCGGCCCCGGCGGGCGCACCCTCGCTGTTGGCGCGAGTCATCAACGTGAACCTCGTCAACAGCTTCACGACGCTTAGCGAGCGGCGGGTCGAGCTACTAGACGGCGCGCCCGTCGACCCCGACATCGCGCTCGCGTGCGTGGTGCCGCGTGCGGCGTTGCAGCCCGGAGCCGGCAGCTATGAGCCCGCAGTCTGTCTCGTTGCTGGCACTGGCCTGCACCGCGGCGCGTACGCGTCGAGTTTCGCCCACGACAGTCATAACGTCTTCCTCTTCTGGCGCGACCCGCTGGCGCTCGCTAGATCACTCGCGGCGCTGGCTGGCGCCGGGGGTGGCATGGCGTTCACTGACGGCGTGGAGACGACGCTACTGCCGCTGCCGCTAGCTGGCCTGCTGTCGGATGAACCCGTAAGCGTGGTCGGAGCGCAGTTCCGCGCGCTCGAAGCGGCGGTGCGCGCTGCCGGGATGCACGTCAAGGCGCCTATCCTGCTTCTCACCCTCTTGCCGCTAAGCGTCAGCCCAGATTTCAAGGTGACGGACAAGGGCATCGTCGACGTGCAAGCGCGCCGCATCCTGGCGCCAGCGGTGGCCTCATGAGTAACGCCGAGGCCGCCACCACCGCCATGCAGCTGCGGCTGATCGACCTCTGCCGCGTGCCAAGCCCAAGTCGGCACGAGCGCCTCATCGCAGACCACCTACGCGCGGAGATGGTGGCCATCGGGTTGACGGTCACGGAGGACGACGCCGGAACCAGCACTGGCGGCGACGCGGGCAACCTCGTGGCGCTGCTGCCAGGCGGCCTTCCTGAGCGCATCGTGCTGGCGGCGCACATGGACACCGTGCCGCTAGTGCCGGGAGTGCCGTTGGCGCCAGAGGTCGAGGGGAGCGTCGTGCGGGCGGGCGGGCAGCAGATACTCGGGGCAGACGACAAGGCGGGCGTTAGCGTCGTGCTCAGCCTTCTCGAACGCGCGGCAGCTACGCCTTTCGCCCAGCGCCCAACGCTCATCGCCGTCATCACCGTCTGCGAAGAACTTGGCCTGCTCGGAGCGAAGCACCTCGACGTCGCTGCTCTCCGCGCGGATCACGCCTACTCGTTCGATGGCGAGGTGCCGGTCGGCGAACTGATAACCTCCGCCGTGTTCAAGGAGGACGTGACCATCACGGTCACCGGGCGGGCGGCACACGCCGCACTCGAACCTGAACGAGGTATTCACGCCATCAAGGCCGCCGCGGCCGTGGTGGAGGCGATTCCGTTAGGGCGCGTGGCCGAAGATCAGGTACTCAACATCGGCGCGATCACGGGCGGTGGCGCCACCAACGTCATTCCGGCCAGCGTGACCATGCGCGGCGAGTTGCGGGCGTTCAGCGCCGACCGGCTAGAGGAGTTGGCGGGGAACGTAAGCGCCCTTGCCACGGCCGCGGCCGCACGGCACGGTGCGACCGTCACGCTCGAGCGGCGCCACTTGTACGACGGTTACGCGCTGGCAGACGCCACGCCGCCCATCTTGCGGCTAGCGGCAGTAGCTGAGCGTCACGACGTGCAGCTCAAGACCGTCTCCTCGATAGGCGGGTCGGACACGAGCATCCTCAACCAGAAGGGCCTACCAACCGTGAACGTTGGCATCGGCATGCACGACATCCATTCGGTCAACGAGTGGATCGACGCGAGTGACTTGGTGCGCGTCGTCGAGTGGGTAGCGGCGGCGCTGGGGCTCGCAGAGAGTTGAGCGCCATCCGCCTCGGCGCGCTCGTCATCTCGGCGCCGCGCTTCTACGCCGCCCTGGCGCTGCTAGTGCTCGTGGCGGCGGCAGAACTCGCCGCCCGGCGGGCGCGCAGGCGGGCGCCCGACGAGGGCGCGGCGCCTGTGAGCGCCAACTGGGCGTGGAACGCCGCAGGCGTGGTTGTCTTGGGTGCGCGCGTGGGCTTCGTCATCGAGAACCTGGGGTACTTCTCCTCGCGGCCGCTCGAGGCGTTGGCGTTCTGGCAGGGCGGCTTCGCTCCGTGGTGGGGCATTGCGTCCGGGGCAGCGCTGGTGGCGTGGACGTTCAGGCCGCTTGGCGCCGTCCGTGCGGCACTGGTCCCGGCGGCGCTTGCCCTCGCCGTCTGGCTGGTGCTGCCGCCGCTCCTTACTCCCGCCCAAACTTCGGCGGTGACGCTGCCGCAGCTTGAACTGGAGCGCCTCACTGGTGGCGTCGTCGATTTGGAAGCGCTTGCGGCTGGCCCGCTCATCGTCAACACCTGGGCCACTTGGTGCCTGCCGTGCAGGCGCGAGATGCCGCAACTGGCACGCGCTGCCGCCGAGAACCCGAACGCGACTTTCCTGCTCGTCAACCAGGGTGAGAACCCGGAGGCGGTCCGCGAGTTCCTAGCTGACTACCCAGGCGTGAACCTGGACGACGTATTGCTAGACGGCGGCATGAAGGTGGCGGAGCACCTCGGCGGAGTTGGGCTGCCAACGACTTACTTCTTCGCCGCCGGCGGAGAGCTAGTCGCTACCCACGTCGGCGAGATCTCGGGGGCGGCCCTCGACCAGATGCTTAGACGCATGGCGCTCGACTAACTAGCTGGTCGCCTGAACGCCTGGCACTCACACACCACGCCACCCACTTCTGGCCCAGCCGCTTCCGCCGCCACGGGCCAGCGGCGTTGCTCTCGGCACCATGGTCGTGGCGCCGATCAGCGCACCCGTACCTGCGCCCCATGCACCAACCACGCGCGCTCGCGCAGGCTAGCGCCGAGCGCCCGCAGCCACGTGCTCGGGTCTTCGGTCGTTGGGAGGAGGTACTTGCTTGGCGCTTCCACCCGCCAAACCTCTGCGTCATGCTGCAGCCCGGCCAGCTCCTTGGCGCGCGCGACGGCCTGCGGTATGCCCCCGAGTTCGTCGACCAACCCAAGTCCGAGCGCGTCTGCTCCCGACCAGATGCGACCGCGGCCGATGTCGTTCACGCGCTCGGGGGTCAGTTTGCGGCCGCTGGCCACTCGTGCGACGAAGCGCTCGTACACCTCCCCGATGTAGCGCTCGAGCAGGGCGCGTTCGGCAGCGTCGAACGGCTTGGAGCTGAGCATCATGGTGGCGTAATTGCCGCGTTCGATGCTCTCTACGTTCACCCCGTAGCGGGCGTAGAGTTCCTCCAGCACCGGCTTGAGGGTCACCACGCCGATCGACCCCGTGAGGGTCGAAGCTTCGGCCAGTACGCGTGTTGCATGTGTCAGCACGTAGTAGCCGCCGCTGCCGGCCACGCTGCCCATGACCGCCACTACGGGCACGCGCCTGGCGAGGAGTTCGACCTCGCGCCCTATGAGGTCGGAGGCCAAGGCGGAGCCGCCGCCGGACTCGACGTGGAACACGACGGCCTTGGTGCGCTTGTCGCTACCGGCTTCGCGGAGCGCCCGCACGAGCGTCTCGGACCCTGCCGTTCTACCTCCGAGCAGGGGCACTGGTATGGGGGAATGGCGGCTCGGCCCCGTAACGATGGCGCCTTCGAGGGTGACGAGCGCAACGCGGCCAGGCTCCGTCGAGTTCCGCCTTCCCGGGAGGAACCGCTTGGCTGCAGCCAGCGGTTTGGCGTGCTTGTCGAGCAGCTCGTCTTCGTACTTGACGTCGTCGAGCATCCCTAGTTCGGCCGCCTGTCGTGCGGAGGTCACGCCAGCGTCGATCCACGCTCGCGCCTGACTTGGACTCCGCTCGCGGCCCGCGGCGATCCCCTCGACCGTCGTGGTGACGATGCTGTCGATGAAGGCCCCGTACTGTTCGCGCTGCGCTTCGCTCATGTGCGCCAACGCGAGTTGGTCGCCAGCGTTCTTGTACTCCTTGATGGCGAGCTTATCGAAGGACACGCCGGCCCGCCCGAGGGCGTCACCTAGGAAGGTGGTGGTCAATGCCCAGCCGTAAATTTGGAACTCGGCGCTCTCAGGCGCGACGATCCTGTCTGCAGCGCTGGCCAGATAGTAGCTGGCTCTGTCGAAGGTCGTCGCGTACACCTCCACGCGCTTTCCAGCGGCGCGCAGCCTCGCGAACTGCCGCCGCAAAGCGCTAGCGGTCGTGAGGTCAACGTTGAGGTCGGCGAACCTGAAGACTACCGTCCGCAGCCACGCCGCGCGCAGCAGCGCGTCGATCATCCGCTCCAACTCCTCCAACGACGAGGTGGTCGCTCCCATGTTCACGAGGCGAGCGGGGAACTTGCGGCGCTCCTTGAAGGCTGGGTAGGAACCGCTGAGCGAGACGACCAGCCGCTCTGGCCGCTCGCCAGGCAGCGCGTCCTTGACCAGGTCGGTGACCGCGACTAAGGAGTTGCGCACGCTAGCCATAACGCGCTGCATGCCCCGGCCAAGGTCTCTCGTCGAGTTCGCCATGCCTCAATCTTACGTGCGTCCTTGGCTGTTAGCTTGTAGCGGTAACATCCTGCCATGAGCCCAACTAACTCGCAGCAGACGGTCGGTGAGTTGTTCCTTGTCGAGGTCGAACGCGGTTACCGCGCGCAGAAGCTCCAGGCGGAACGCGCGTTTGAGCAGCTGGCAGAGGCCGATTGGCACCGCGCGCTGGACGAAGGCGGCAACTCGGTCGCGGTGATCGTCCGGCACTTGGCCGGCAACTTGCGCTCGCGGTGGCGCGACTTCCTCACGACGGACGGCGAGAAGGTCGACCGCCAACGCGACGACGAGTTCGAGGACGGCAGCCACGGCGTGGCCAGCATGCGCGCGGAGTGGGATGCCGCCTTCGAGGTCGTGTTCGCCAACCTCGCGGCGTTGACGCCAGCGGACCTCACCCGCACGGTCACCATCAGGGGCGAGGAGAACGGCGTTATCAGGGCCATCTTGCGCAACTTCGAGCACACTGGCCATCACGTGGGGCAGATCGTGATGCTTGCCAAACATTGGCGCGGCGCGGAGTGGAAGACGCTCTCCATCCCCAAGAAGCCGAAGGCCTGAGCTGATCAGCTTCCTGGCCGCAGGCCGCGCGCCGTGCGCTGCTCTTTGAGGGAGATCGCCACCCCAGCGCCGACCACGACGAGGATGCCTAGCCAACTGAGGGTGTCAGGCAAGTCGCCGTACGCCAGGTAGCCGTAGATGACGGCGGTGACCATCTCGAAGTAACCGACTGGCGCTAACCAAGTCGCCGGAGCGTGGTCGAACGCCTTGATGAGCAGGAAGTGCCCGCCTGCCGCGAGAATGCCGAGCAGCACCATGATCGCGAAGTCGGCCGGCGCGACCCTCACCCACACGAAAGGAGCGATGGCAGACATGGCTACCGCCCCGACAACCGCCGTGTAGCCGAGCGTGACGAGCGGCGGCGCGCTGCCCGCCAAGCGGCGCGTGAACAGCATGTAGAAGCCGTGCAGGACACCTGCGCCCAACGCCAAGGCGGCGCCGAGGCCGAACGCACCAGTGCCGGGCTTGAGGATGAGCATGATCCCGACGAAGCCGACCAAGACCGCAAGCACGCGCCAGCCGCCGACGCGCTCGCCGAGCAGCAGCGGCGCGAGCACGGTCACGACGAGCGGGGAGACGAAGAAGAGCGCCAGGGCAGTGGCTTGGGGCAGTAGCGAGAGGGCGAAGAAGAACAGAGATGTGCCTGCCAGCAGCAAGCTGCCCCGCGCGACTTGGAGCCCCACCTGTTTCGGCACGAGGCCGCGCGCCCCGAAGCGCCACAGCAGGATCGGCAACATGCACAGCAAGTGGAAGAGGTAGCGCGCCCACACGATCATCGGGACTGGGTAGCGCTCGCTAAGGCCCTTGGCGAGCCCGTCCATCATGGGGAGCAGCACCATCGCGGCTAGCATCAGCGCGGTACCGAGGAGCAGGTTGGTTCTCGGAGTCGCGCCGCGCAGTACCTGAGTGGTTTCGGTGCTCACAGGCGGGCGGCGAGCAACGTCTCGGGAACGTCGCCGATCAAACCGTCGACCCCCAAAGCAAGCATGCGCTGCGCCAAGTCGAGGTCATTGACCGTCCACGTGAAGACCGCAAGCCCGCGGGCTTGCCATGCTGCCATGCGCTGGGCGGTGACGAGCGAGAAGTGCGGGTGAACGGCCGCGACTGGCAGGCTGTCTAGCAGCTGCAGCGCGCTCGCCTCGTACGCGAGGAACGCGAGTGGCACGGGCGCACCCACGTCCGCCATGACGAGCAGCGCCAGCGGGTCGAAGCTCGAGACCCAGAGTCGGCTCGTCAACTCCGGCGACCAGCGCCCGAGTTCGGTGCAGAGCTCCCGGGCCCGCGCATCGTCGAACGGCGCAGCTGTCTTGAGTTCCAGGTTCACGCGCGCCTGCGGGTGCGCCTCTACTAAGCTCTTCAAGTCGGCGAGGGTGAGCAGGTGTGGCGCACGCCGCTTCACCTCAGCGAGGGTCATCTTCGCGATGAAGCTGCTCGGTGCGCCGCCCTCCCCCTCGAGATAGGGGTCGTGGCTGATTACGAGAACGCCGTCCAGCGTGCGTTGGAGGTCCGTCTCGAGCCCGTCGAGCCCAGCTGCCAGCGCGGCGGCGAAGGCGGCGGCGCTGTTCTCGTGCGCCACGCGCGGCGCGCCGCGGTGACCGAGGAGCATGGGTGAGCGGTCCGCCCAGGGTGTGTGCAGGTCGATGTCTGAGGGGCGGCGGTCCATGCCGCCGATGATAAGTGAAGCGCGCGACCGACGGCGCGTATCATCAGGCCTATGAGCAGTGCTTACCACTTGGTCGTCTACCACGAGCCCGCGGCGTTCGTGGAGGTGGCAGAGCCGTTCCTGCTAGAGCATGAGGTTGAGCACTGCTTGCTGCTGGGCCTCTTGCCAAGCCTGCTAACCGGTTTCGCGCCGGACGCCTTCATGGCGGTCGTCCACCTGGAAGACGGCGCGCCCACGCTAGTCGCGTTGCAGACGCCGCCGCACCGCGTGATCCTAAGCCGAGCGGCGGCCGGCCACGACCTTGGCGAGGTTCTGGCGCCGCTCATCGCGTCAGCCCCTCACGCGGCGGGAGTAGTCGGCGCGCCCGAACCTTCGGCCGCTTACGCGCGCGCGTTGGCTGCTGCGCACGCCACTACGGCGCGGCGCGCGCAGGCCGAGCGCGTCTACCAGTGCACGGCCGTCGTGCCGCCTAAAGCGGCAACCGGAAGCATGGTGCGCGCCGCCAACGACGACCGCGAGCTCCTTGTCGCGTGGCGCCTCGCCTTCATGGCGGAAGCGTCGCCGACTGATCCGCGCCTGTCGCTCGAGGGGGCGGGCGCGGCGGTAGATCGCGATCTGGCCACCGCAGACGGCGGCCTGTGGCTCTGGTGGGACGCCGGCCGCGCCGTCAGCCTCGCCGGCGCGCGTGGCCCTACGCGCAACGGCATCCGCATCGGGCCCGTTTACACGCCGCCGGAGGAACGTGGTCGAGGGTACGCCAGCGCGCTTACGGCGGCCCTCACGCAACAACTGTTAGCGAACGGCAAGGCCCACGTGACGCTCTTTACTGACCTGGCTAACCCGACCTCCAACGGCATCTATCAGGCCATCGGCTACCGGCCAGTAGCAGACCAGGACGTTTACGACTTCGGGTGAGTGCTTAGTTCGCGCTTTGGCCGCGCGCTTCGCTGGCCCCTGGAGTACCGACCTTGGTGTCCGCGAGTTCCGTGAGGAGGCGTCGCTCGCCTACGCGGGTGGCGAGCGCAGCAAGCATGCTGGTGGCGGCTTTCCGCATGGTCTCGTTAGCATGAACGGAGCCGTCGGCCTTGACGACCTCGGCCACGAACGGAACGTTGACGGCGACCTGCACCGGCTGCAGGCCTAGCGCAGCGACGACGGGCTGCAGGGCCACCAGCGCGCGCGTGCCGGCCGAGACCCCGCCGTAAGTGACGTACCCGAGCGGCTTTCCGGCCCATTCGAGGCTGAGGTAATCTAGCGCGTTCTTGAGGCCAGCCGGGTAGGAGTGGTTGTACTCCGGCGTGACGACCACGACGGCGGCTGCGCGCTCGACGCGTTGCGCCCAAGCCTTGGTGTAGTCGAACTCGTAACGCTGCATGCGCGGGTGGTGCGGTTCGTTCAGCAGCGGTAGGTCGAGGTCGGCGAGCTCGACGATGTCGGGTTCGAACGCCCCTTGCGCATTCGCTAAGTCCTGAAGCCAGGCCGCCAACGCGCTGCTCTTCCTCGAGGGTCTAGTGCTCGAGCTGATGATAAGTAGGACGGGGAGGCCCGCCTTCTGGGTGGGTGATGGCATCGGGCAAGCTTAGCCCGCCATGCCGCCAGCCGCGGTAGGGCGGGGTACCCGCAAGCCGAGCGGGTGATGCCAAGCGTCGTGCCGCGTTTCGTGAGCGCGGGCTACGATGGCCGCAGAGTACTTGCCCCGTCAGCGCAGGCGACGGGTGCACGCCACTCGACTAGACAGAGGAGGCAGACATGCCAATCACTAAGGCTGATGCGCGTTGGAGCGGCTCACTGAAAGAAGGTAAGGGCGAGATGCACATGGCGAGCGGCGCCTACTCTGGCCCGTTCTCGTTCGTGTCGCGCTTCGAGCGCGGGGCTAGCCCCGAGACTGGTACGAACCCGGAGGAGCTCCTGGCGGCTTCGCATGCTGGCTGCTTCTCCATGGCGCTCTCCGGTCAACTATCTGGCGCTGGCAACGTGCCCGACAGCATCGAGACGACCGCGGCCATCACCATGGAGCGCGTCGACGGCGCCATGACCATCAGCAAGAGCCATCTCGTCACCAAGGTCAAGGTCGCTGGCATCAGCGACGCCGACTTCCAGAAGTTCGTGCAGGCCGCTGCCGCCACGTGCCCGGTGTCGCGCGCGTTGGCTGGCGTGGCCATCACGGTCGAGGCGACGCTCATCTGAACTCTGGGTTAGGTGAGGTCTGGTCGGGCGCCTACGGGCGCCCGCCCTTTTGGGGTTGACCGTCTAGTTTCGTTGGAACGTGGAACACGTACCACACGCCGAACAGCGCGGTCGCGGCGATGAGCGCGCCAACTACGGTGTTGCCCCGCTGCACGCCAACCAACCAGGTGCTTACGGCCGACACGGCCAGGATCATGCTCGAGGCGTACCACTTCACCCACCCAGGTATGCCGCGACCAGCGCGGTAGTCGCGGATGAGCGGCCCGAACAGGCGGTGGTTGAGGACCCAGTTGTAGAAGCGCGGGCTCGACTGAGCGAAGAACCAGGTGGCGATGAGGAAGAACACCGTGCCCGGCATGCCCGGCACGAAGTAGCCGACCACTCCAAGACCGATCGCTACCAGGCCGCCTGCGATGAACAGGAGCCGCAGCGCCGGGTGCTTGAAGAGCCTTAGTTCTGCGCTGTAATCGACCCACTCCCGCGTGAGGGGCCGCGCGCTCGCTTCCGCTACGGCGGGCCGGTCAGCTGCTTCTTGCGCATCTGGCAACGGGAAGCCCGGGGTGGGGCTGGAAGGCCTAGCCATTCAAGCCGAGTGTACCCTCGCACCGCCCGGATGGATGGCTCCTGGCCATCGACCCAGTCATCGCCCGTCGGCGACGGAAACCAACCCGGGCGCTACCTGCGCGCGCCGCAGGCCCCTGAGTGAACTGCCTAGGTAGAACTCGCCTGCCTCCAACTCGGCAAGGCTCACGTCAGCCTCGACGCACCTGCCGCCCGCGATGAGTTCTCCGCGCAGCACGCCTGGCAGGGCGCCGGCCGCAAGCGGTGGCGTCACGAGCGCGTCGCCGCGGCGCACGAACACGTTGGAGATCGCGCCCTCCGCCACGGCGTCTTGGCGGTTCAAGAAGACGATGTCGGCCAACCCCAACTCGGCGGCGCGGGCGGTTGCGCGGTCGTATAGCCCTCGCGCGGTCGTCTTGTGGCGCCTAAGCGGGTCGCGTTCATCGCAACGCTCGAAGGCCAGGCCGACGCTAACTGGTTCGGGCGACTCGACGGGTACGGCTCCGGTGGTCACCTCTAGCTCGCCAGCGCGGGTGACCAGGAGCCTCACCCGCGTCGGAACCGGGCGGTCGGCGACCGTGCTCAGCAGCAGGTCGTGCGCCGCTTCGGGAGAGAACGCTATGCCGAGGTAGTGGCAGGCGCGCGCCAGCCGCGTGCAATGAGCGCTCAGGCGCACGATGCCGCCCGGACTACCTGGCTCGTAGCGCATGGTTTCGAACGGTTCTGGTGCGCGCTCGGTCATGACTGAGGTTAACTAGGTTCAGCACGTCGCGCATGACAGCGAGGTGAGCGCCGCGCAGTGCGAGAATACTCCGCGTGAAGCTAACTCTTGAGCCCGACAGCATTGGCAATGCGTAGATGTTCGAGGGTCGAGGTAGCAGACAGCCACCTAGAACTCCTGAACAAGCGGCGCCGATCTCGTTGCGCCAGCAGCTACGTGACTTAAGAACCACCCTAGGCCTGGTGCGGCAAGCAAGCCCGAGCTCGATGGCGGGCATGGTCGCCCTAAGCGCATTGCAGGCGCTGATGCCCGCCGCTAGCCTCTGGGTATCCAAGTTGCTGCTGGACGCCGTCGCCGCCGCCATCGCCGGCACGCTTGGCTCCGCTTCCGAGGCGCTGAGCCGCATGCTTGGCCTGCTGCTCCTCCAAGTGAGCCTCGTCGCGGCAACTAGCGTGATAGGCACGCTGCAGGGCGCCATCCGCGAACTCCTCGGTGACGCGTTGCAGAACCGTATCAGCCGCTTGATCCTCGCCAAGGCCGGTGAACTAGAACTAGCGCAGTTCGAGGATCCAACTAGTTATGACGCGCTTCAGAACGCCTACCGTGAGGTGGGGACGCGGCCACTTGGGGTGTTCACGCAGGTCGTCACGCTCGGCCAGTCGCTCCTCACCCTCGGTTCCATCAGTGCGCTCATGATTCAGCTGGGTTGGGCGGTAGTGCCGCTGGTTCTCGTCGCCTCCGTGCCCTCCGTCATCACCTCGTCGCGCTTCGGCACTGAGGGCTACCGCATGTTCAGGCGCTTCGCGACGGACGCCAGGCGCCAGAACTACCTTGGCCAACTGCTCACGAACGACCAGGCGGTCAAAGAGATCCGCCTCTTCGACTTCGGCGGTTACCTGATGGACCGTTGGCAGGAGTACTACCTCAAGTTCAGGCGCCAGCTCGTTTCGCTCATCAGGCGGCGGAGCGGCTGGGGCCTTGCGGCCTCGTTCTTCTCGACCGCCATGGTCGGCAGCGCCACCTACCTGGTGCTGCGGCGCGCCGCAGCTGGGCTCCTCACCGTCGGTGACTTCGGGATGTTCATACAGGGCATCTCGCAACTGCAGAGCCAGTTCTCGAACCTGCTGTCTGGGTTCAGCGGCATCTACCAGAACCTGCTGTACATGCGTAACCTCTTCGAGTTCCTCGAGTTGCCGACGACCGACCTCACGGCGGGCGAGACGTGGAGCGGTCCCATCACGGAGATCGAGTTGAAGGACGTGAGCTTCCGCTACCCGCTAACCGACGCCGACGTGCTCCACGGCGTGTCGTTCACGGTCAAGCGCGGTGAGACGCTCGCGCTAGTGGGGGAGAACGGGGCGGGCAAGTCGACGATCGTCAAGCTCATGACGGCCCTTTACCGCCCGACGCGCGGCACGATCCTGGTCAACGGCCAAGACGCGGCGCGGTTCAGCGCCGCGAGCTTGAGAACCGAGATGAGCACCGTGTTCCAGGACTTCGGGCAGTACCAGATGACGGTGCGCGAGAACATCGCCATCGGCAAGGTCGCGGACGGCATGCCGAGTCAGGGGGCTGGCGGTAGGGAAGCGGGGCTGGACGCCGCCGTGCATGCGGCCAGCGTGCGCGCCGGCGCTGACGAGTTCATCGGTCACCTGCCTGACGGTTACGACAACATGCTAGGGCGCTGGTTCGAAGGTGGCAGGCAGTTGTCCGGTGGCCAATGGCAACGCATCGCGCTCGCGCGTCTTTACTACCGCGGCGGCTCCGTGCTCATCTTCGACGAACCAACGAGCGCCCTCGACGCTGACGCCGAGTTCGAGGTCATCGAAACGCTCCGCGCCCAGGCGCGCACGCGCATCGCCGTCGTCGTTTCGCACCGTTTCAGCACGGTGCGCTTGGCCGAGCGCATAGTCGTGTTGACGGGTGGCCGCGTTACCGAGCGCGGCACGCACGAGGAACTCATCGAGCTGAACGGTAAGTACGCGCGCATGTTCAACCGCCAGGCGCGCGGTTACTTGGAGGGTTACGCGGAAGCGGCAGAGGTCGCTGGCGCCGACTGACCTAGTTCCACCGCCGCCTGCGCCTGCGCACGTGGAGGCGCGGCTCGTCACCGCTTGCGCGCACGCCGAGGTAGAACTCCTGGACGTTCTCGTTGGCGCGCAACTCCTCAGCGCTGCCCTCTAACACGAAGCGGCCGCCCTCGAGCACGTACCCGTAATCTGCGATGGCGAGTGCCTGGTTGGCGTTCTGCTCGACGAGCAAGATGCCCATGCCCTCCCGGTTGATCTCGCGGATGACGCCGAAGATCTCCTCGACGAGCATGGGCGCCAGGCCGAGGCTCGGCTCGTCGAGCATGAGGAGCTTAGGGCGGCTCATCAGGGCGCGCGCGATGGCGAGCATCTGCTGCTCACCGCCGGACAGCGTGCCTGAGTCTTGCTTCAAGCGCTCCGCTAGCCGCGGGAAGTAGCTGAACATGCGCTCGAGGTCGCTCTTGACCTCGGCTCTATTACCGCGGTGGAAGGCCCCGAGCTTGAGGCTCTCTGCCACGCTCAGGTCGGGGAACATCCCGCGGTCCTCGACCACGTATGCGATGCCAGCCTGCGAGATGCGCTCGGTGGCGGCGCGCGTCATGTTCTTGCCCATCACGAGCACGCTGCCCTTGCGCGGCTCGTCCTCCACCAGGCCCATGACGGTCTTGAGCATGGTGCTCTTGCCTGCGCCGTTCGAACCGAGCACCGCGACGCAGGTGCCGGACGCAACGCTCAGCGAAACGCCCTTAAGGACCCGTAGCTGCTTGTGGTAGCCGCTCTCGACGGTGCGCAGCTCGAGCAGGGGTTCGCTCATGACGCCACCGCCGCGTCCTCGACGTTAGAGGCGAGCTTGGTGCTGCCGAGGTAGGCGCTTACGACGGCGGGGTTGTCTTGCACCTCGCGCGGGGCGCCGTCAGCGATCTTCGTGCCGTGATCTAGCACCACTACGCGGTCGGCTAGGCGACTCACGACGCGCAAGTCGTGCTCGACGACGAGCATGGTGAGGTTGAGGTCGCGTCGCAGCCGCAGGAGGGTGACCATCATGTCGTCCTTCTCCTCCACGGTCATGCCAGCTGCCGGCTCGTCTAGGAGTAGTAGTTTCGGTTCGGCCGCCAGTGCCCGCGCTACCTCGATGAGTTTCTGCACGCCATACGGCAACGCCCCTACGTGCTGATCGCGGTACGCCTGCAGGTCGAGTAGGTCCATGAGTTCCTCAGCGCGTCTGCGCTGCGCCACCTCGTCGCGCACCCAGGCGCGCGTCGCGAACATGGCCGAGACGAAGTTCGACTTCACGTGCAGGTGGCGGCCGAGGAGCAGGTTGTCTAGGCACGTCAGTGACTTGAACAACTCGATGTTCTGGAACGACCTACCTATGCCCAAGCGCGCGACCATGTGCGGCGGCTTGCCTGTGATCTCTTGGCCTTGCCAGCGCACCGCGCCGCTTTGCGGGCGGTAGAAACCGCAGATGACGTTGAAGAGACTCGTCTTGCCCGCGCCGTTCGGGCCGATGACGGCCACGACTTCGCCCTCGTCGACCTCGGCAGACACGCCGGACAGCGCGGTGAGCCCACGGAAGGTGAGCGTTACTTTCTCGAGTTCCAATAGTGAAGCCACGTTAGATAAGAGTGGTGGGGCGCGCGATAGGGCGCCCCACCAGCGCCGTTCCTAGAGCGTGAGCCAGTCGGAGACTGGGCGCAGGCCTTGGGGGGTCACCTGCAGGAGCATGACGGAGTTGTTGCCCTGGTAGCCGTCTCCGAACGTGAGGTCGTGGTACAGACCTGTCGTGTAACCGGAGATGTTGGAGAGCGCCTCCATGAACGAAGCGCGCGTCACGTCACGGCCGGCGGCCTCGAGCGCCAGGACGAGCGGTTGGGCGAACGCCACGCCTGCCAGGGCGCGGAACGGATCCCCTGCGACTTCGCGCGCGTACGCCACGACGACGTCACGGTAGATCTGGTCGGCGATCGGGTCGCCGTTGCCCTCGCCGACGATGACGCTCGGCAGGCGCAGGAAGACGGAGAAGAGCGCCCCCTGCATGCCGGGGTTGGACATGAGCGCCGGGTCGAGCAGGGTCACGGTCGCCAGCATCTGGGGCGTGAAGTCGAGTCGTTGGAACTCGCTGACGAGCGTGGCGGCGGCGGTCGGATCGGAGAAGAGGAGCACGGTGTCTGCACCGGAGCCGCGCAAGCGCAGCGCCTGCACGCCCTGGTTGGTCGTGCCGCGCTCGTAGCTCACCTTGTCGCCGACCGTCACGTCGTAACCGGCCGCCTTGAGGCGGGCGACTTCCTGTTCAAGGCCGCGCAGGCCGGCCTGGCCGTAACCGTCGTTCTGGTAGAAGATGGCGATGTTCTTGCTGCCGAGTGTCTCCACCGCGTAGCGCGTCATGAGGACGGCCTCGACGACGTAATCGGTGAACGTCGAGTAGATCAGGCCCTTGGACTGCTCAGAGAAGACCTCGGAGCCGGTGGCGGGCCCGACCCAGGGCACGCCCGCGCGCTGGATGAGCGGCATGGCGGCTAGGCCGTTGGCGGTGCCGACGCCCCCGACGAAGGCGAAGACGTTCTCGCGGTCAATGAGCTCGCGTACCGCGGCTACCGTGCGGGCCGGGTCGTAACCGTCGTCACGCGCTGCCAGGACCAGTTTGCGCCCGTGGATACCGCCCTGGTCGTTGATGTAGTTGAAGTACGCCTCTATGGCCGTGGTGACCGTCCCCCACGCCGCCGCAGGCCCAGACATGGGGCCCCAGTTGCCGATGACGATCTCGGAGTCCGTGATGCCTGGCTCGGCCGCGTGGCCGAACGCCATAACGAAAGCTAGAGTAACTGCCGCGATGATCCGCTTCATGCTGCTCCTTATCCCCGCCGCTGGCTGGGGTTCGAATTGGTTCCTTGGCTAGAACGGTACCACGCCATGAGTTAACGCGGCAGCGCCACGTTCTTGAACTAGTACAGCGGGAGCGCGCGCCTCAAACGCGCTTCACGTCGGCCCTCCCTAGCAAACCGTGGGGCTTGAGGACGAGTACTAACACCACCACGAGGAACGCGAACGACGCCTTGAACTCGAGCGAGATGTACACGCCGACGAGGAGTTCGAGGATGCCGAGGAGGTAACCACCAAGCACGGCGCCAGGCAGCGAGTTCATGCCGCCGATCACGGCGGCCACGAAGCCTTTACTGAGCGGGTCGAGCATCATGGTCGGGTTCAGGAGCGTGGTTGGCGCGAACAGGAGCGCGGCGGCGGTGGCGAGGACGGCGGCGGCCGCCCAAGTGGCCATGAGCACCGTGCGGACCGGCAGGCCAACGGCCTCGGCCACGTCCTCGCGCTGGGCGACCGCGCGCATGGCCACCCCGAGCTTCGTGAACGTGAGGAGCGCCCACAGCGCCACCATGAGCACCACCCCGAAGAGCGACGTGATCAGCGAGACGAGGCTGAGCGATACCCCCCCGAAGCGCAGGATCTGGTCGGGCACGAGGGTGGGCACGACCTTGTTGCTGGTGCCGAACAGCAGCGCGTCGAGCCCGCCGAGGGCCAGTGCGAGGCCAAGGGTGAGGATCAGCAGCCCGAGCTCGCTCTGGTTCTTGGCTGGGCGCACGAGCAGGAGGTAGATGAGCATGCCTATCGCTGCTGCGGCGACTAAAGCCAGGAGGAACGACAGGCCGAACGGGATGCGCAGTTGCGTCAGGAGCGTGTACGCGATGAAGGTGCCTGCCACCCCGAGGTCGCCGTGCGCGAAGTTGAGGATGCGCGTCGTGCGGTAAAGGAGCACCAGCCCGAGCGCCACCAGCGCGTAGACGCTGCCTATGCTGGCGCCGCTCACGAGGGCTTGCACGAGGCTGTCTAGACCGTTCACTGCGCCCCTCCCACGCCACTCACAGCGGCCACGACTTCCAGAAGCGCTTGATCTTCAGCCAGCGACCGTAAAGGCCAGCGGGCTCGAGCATCATGATGCCGATGACGACTAGACCGAACGCTAGCTGAGACCAGGCGCGGAAGGTGGAGAGGTAGACGTCAAGGCCCGTGATGAAACCCGCACCGAGCAGCGCGCCTGGCAGGAACCCGAGCCCGCCGACGATCGTCATGAGGAGGAACTTGATCGAGAGCATGAGGTTGAAGCCTTCGGGCGTGATGTAGCCAACGAGCGGTCCATACAGCGCGCCAGCTAGGCCAGCCACGCCGGCCGAGATCACGAAGGCGAGGGTCTTGTAGCGGGCGAGGCCGATGCCGCTCATCTGCGCGGCTAGGTCCGCGTCGCGGGTGGCCCTGAACGCCCGACCGACGTGCGACCGCTCGAGGTTGAATAGCAACCACGTTACGAAGCCAGCCAGCGCCAACACTAGGTAGTAGTAGGGGCGGTCGCCGTAGAAGTCGATGCCGAACAGCATGGGCCTGTCGACGAGCGTGCCGGTCGAGGCTCCGACTAGCGCCCAGTTGTTGAGGATCTGCTGGATGGCGAGGCCGAAACCTAGCGTCGCGATGGCCAAGTACGGCCCCTCGAGCCGCAGGGCAGGCACCCCGATCAGCACACCGAGCAGGGCGGTCACCGCAACGGCCGCGAGTATGGCGAGCACGTAAGGCACGCCCTGCTGCGTGAGGATGGCGTGCGTGTAGGCGCCTGCCGCCAGGAACCCGGCGTGCCCTAACGACACCTGCCCCGTCAACCCGACGAGCACCGCTAGCGACAGTGCCACTAGCGCGTAAACGAAGAAGAGCGTGACGTTATAGATGAGGTAACCCTTGACGAGGAGCGGCAGCGCAAGCAGCGCCGCTCCTGCTATGCCAGCGATCACCCAGGCCTGCGACCCACGGATGAGCCACAGGTCGTTCTCGTAACGCTCACGGAAGAGCACGCGTGCTCCAAATGGTTCCTTGACGCTCAGGCATACATCTCCTCGATGAGGTGCTCGTACTTGCTCGCTATGCTCGAGCGTTTGACCTTGAGGGTGGCGGTGACCTCGCCGTCCTCGTGGTAGAGGCGCTTCGGGAGGATGGAGAACTTCTTGACCGTCTCCACCCGTGCGAGCGTCGCGTTAACGCGCTCGACCTCGGCAGCTATCAACTCGCGCACTTCCGGGTTGCTTGCCAGGTCGGTGTAGGTGGAGTACGCGAGTTGACGCTCCATGGCCCAGTGCGTGACGTTGTCCTCGTCGAGCACGAGCAGCGCTGTGAGGAACCTGCGGCGGTCGCCGATGACGACGGCGTCGTTGATGTAGGGGCTCGACTTGAGCTGGTTCTCGATCTTCTGCGGGGCGATGTTCTTGCCGCCCGCCGTGATGAGGATGTCCTTCTTGCGGTCGGTGATGCGGAGTTGGCCGTCTGCGTCGAGCTCGCCGACGTCTCCAGTATGCAACCAGCCGTCCGCTAAGGCTTGGGCAGTGGCGTCAGGGTCCTTGTGGTAGCCGAGGAAGTTGCCTGCGCTGCGGCTGAGGATCTCACCGTCGTCCGCGATCTTCACGTCCACGCCGGGGAACGGGAAGCCGACGGTGCCGAGGCGGCCTGCGCTGCGGTGGATGGCGATGATGCCGGTGGATTCGGTGAGCCCGAAGCCCTCGCGAATGTCTACCCCAATGGCGCGGAAGTACGCCAGCACCTCGGGCGCGATGGGCGCGGCGCCGGAGATGGCGACCCTAACGCGGTCGAGCCCGAGGCGGTAACGCAGGAGCCTGAGCACCGCCAACTGCGCCATGCCGACCGCGACGGGGTTGCCGCGTCTGGCCGCGCCGAGAGCCGCGCCGTACGCCTTGCGCTTGATGA
>Ga0209941_1000873_pt1 | contig 26949 bp, 21 predicted proteins | sample ThiBiot_300_plan_FD_183945 | JGI IMG/M metagenome (GOLD analysis project Ga0209941, IMG submission 183945) | Wastewater bioreactor microbial communities from Cape Town, South Africa - Thiocy_solids_1 (SPAdes) | ecosystem: Engineered > Bioremediation > Thiocyanate > Unclassified | place: South... | reverse complement strand
CATCGGCATCACGCAGGAACTGGCGATCGGCCATTATTTCAAGCGTGCGACGATGATCGAGGGGCAGTTCGGCAGCGCCGACTATCACCTCGACCGGTTCGAGCAACTGACCCTCGCCGAATGAGGGTGTGCCGTCGGCATCGCGCTCAATAAGCGATGTCGACGGCGACCCGCAGCGTCCGCGGCCGCAGCGGCGTCAGATAGCCGGGGCTCCCCTCGACGAAGGGCGTTCCGAGCGCGAACCGATTCCCTTTCGAATCGAGCAGATTGGTCAGCGTCACCGACAGGCCGCGCCGCCCGTTGCCGAGCCGCATCGCAAGGCCGGTATCGACATAATCGCCCTGGCCTTCGCCAAGCACCGGCCCGATCCCGAGCCGCGACGGCCCGATATAGTTGGCCCAGCCGTTGATCCGGATTTCCTCGTCGTCACCGAAGGGCGCCGCATAGGTGATCGCTCCGCGCACCGCATGGCTTGCGACATTGGGGATCCGCCCCAGCCGGCCCGGAGCAAAATCGGCAACCAGCGCGATTTGGGGTGCCAGATCGTCGACGCGGCTATGGTTATAGACCGCGCCCAGATCGAAGGAGAGGGTGGGCGTCAGGCGGACAGCGAGCGAACCCGAGATGCTGGTGATACGCCCATCGCCGATGTTGGCAGTCGTCGGAAAGCCGTTGCCGTCGATGAAGTCGGCCTGAATGTTGAACCAGCGCGTGTGTGATACAGAGATATTGGCATCGAACGGGGTGCGGCCGCGCTCGCCAAGCCTGATGCCGCCTTCCCACGTATGAACCCGGTCGTTGCGATAGCGGCGGACGAAATTGCCGTCGACGGCAAGGCCACCGGGCCGAAACCCTTCCTGATACCGGGCATAGAGCGTCAGGTTCGATAGCGGCCGCGCGAGAATGGCGAAGGAAGGAAGAAGGTCGCTTTCGTTGCGATGCGCGGTGATCGCCTTGCCCGCCGCTGCGAGCGCCAGTGCGGGGGCGACGTCTTCGCCGCTTCCGCCCAAGCGTGCGTGCGAGTAGCGCAGCCCCGCCGTCGCAATCACATCGGGCAAAAGCTCGGCCGTCAACTCGCCATAGCCGGTATATTCGGTAACGCGGTTGGTGACGCCGGTCAGCGCCGATCGCATCTGGATGCCGCCGAATTCGCGGCGCTGCTGCGTTTGATTGTCGACGATGCTCGCGCCGACCACCCAACCCCAACCATCGCTATAGGGGCGCGACAATCGCGTCTCGCTCGCCCACATGCGCGTATCGTTGAACTGGTCCAGAACGCGCGGGTCGCCCCCCGCGGGGGTGGCGTCGAAGCGCTCGTAAAGCCGGTGATCGATATAGGCGTTTGAGGATTGCAGGCGCAGATTATCCCAGTCGCGCGTGACGACGAGCGTACCCATCCCGTAACGGCCGCGCGCATTCTGCTCGACGAGCGAATTGCGCGTCAGTGGCGGTGCATCCTTGTCGGCATATTGGGCATCATCGGCGGTCGTCGATTGATAGACGCCGCCGATATCGACGGTCCAGTCGTCCGCCGGGACAAGGCGCAATGTCCCGCGGCCGCCGCGCACCGTGACGCGATTGACGTCATTCTGGCCGAGCAGCGGATTGTCGATATAGCCGCCATCGGTGATCATATAGCCGACAAGGCGCAGTGCGCTGCCGCTGTCGCCGATCGGGACATTGGCGATGGCGCCGATGTCGCCGCCCGGTTCGCCATGCTGGGTCGCGGTCAGACCGGCGATCGCCTGTACGCTCGCCTCTCGCGCGTCGGGTGCGCGCGGCACGACGCGGATGATGCCGCCAAGCGATCCCGCGCCGTAGAGCGTGCCTTGCGGCCCTTCGAGCACCTCGACGCTGTCGATGTCATAGAGGCGCAGGTCGGGGTCGGGGGCGTTGTAGCTCAGCCGAATGTCGCCGAAATATTGCCCGACGGTTGCCTGTGTCGGCCCCGTAAAGCTGGAATCGGCGATACCGCGGATGAACAGCTTGTTGCGGCCCGAGCCCAGATGGGTCGACGACACGGTGGCCATTCGCGACAAGATGGATTCGGTACCGCGCTCGCCGCCGAATGCCAGATCGTCGCCATCCATCCGGGTGACGACGCCCGCAAAACTGGAATAGGGCAAGTCGGCCTTCGTCGCGGTCACGATGAATTCGTAGGGCGGCGCTTCGGGCGGCGGCGCTGCAGCAGGCGCCGCAGGCGGCGGGGGCGGGCGACGTACGGAGCGCGGGGCCGCCTGCTTCTCGATCCGCCAGCTTGTGGCGCTGACCCGCACTGCGCGCGCGCCGGTGCCGTCGAGCATCTGCCGGATCGCTTCGTCGACCGACATCCGCCCGCGCACCGGGCGCATTCGCGTCCGCCACAGCGCCGGGTCGCTGACGCTGATGCTGACACCGCCCTGGCGGCTGAGCAACGGAAGCGAGGTCGAAAGACTGGCGCCCGGCACGTCGAACGCGCGTTCTTCAGCCGCCATCGCCTGCGCGGGCAGGATGATAGTCGCGAGTCCCAGCGCAAGAGACAGGCGCGTGCGCATCGTCAGCGGCTGACCACCCAGCCATCGCCGCGCCGCTCGGCTTTGGCGCCCGACAGCGCCGCAAGGTCGGCCACGGTGCGATCGCTCGCCTTGTCGACGACGAGGGTGCCGCGGAACGACAAGCGCGACGCCGAGGGATCGATCTGCACGGATATCCCAGCCGTCCGCTTCAGATCGTCGGCGACGGTCTGAATCGACGCGCCGTCATAGACCAGCAGACCGCTCCGCCATCCACCGACGGTGGCGGTATCGACGCGGCGTATGCGAGGGGGTTGCGTATCGCCGTCGCGCGCATCGATCGCTTGCCCTGCCACCAGGCGCAGCTTGCTGCGATCGGGGGAATAGAGCACGACGCCCTCCGAAACCGCGACCGCGGTCCGATTGTCGGCGCGCACCACATTGAAGGCCGTCCCGAGATCCACGATCCGCGTCCCGCCCGTTTCGACGACGAAAGGGCTGTCGCTGCGGTGCACGACATGGAACATCGCTTCGCCGCTTTCCAGCCGGGCAAAGCGTGGACGGTCCTTTTCGAGTCGCAGGGTCGAGCCGCCGTTGATCTCGATCCGCGAGCCGTCGGCAAGGGTGATCGTGCGATGCTCGCCCGCGGCGGTCTGGATCACGTTCCGGCCGCCCGACAGGTCGAGCGAGGGGAGGGCGACGACCCCGACGATCGCCGCGGCGACCGCTCCGCCAAGCCACCAGCGACGCGGCATGCCCCGATCGTTTTCAGCCGGATCATTCGCCGGGGATACCGACGGCGCAGCGGGGGGCAACGCATCGAGATCGAGGTCGAGGCTCGCCAACGCATCGTAGATTTCGGCATGTCCTGGGTCCTCGGCAAGCCAGTCGGCAAAGCCGTCCCAATCGGCAAAGTCGGGCGCGCGTTGGCGAACGATCCAGTCGATCGCCTGGGCTTCGCTCGCGGTCACATGGTCAGCTGGCATCGAATTGCCTCCTGACGGCAGCGAGCGCGGCGTAAACCTTGCGAAGATCGGCCTCCACCGTACTTATGCTGATGCCCATTTCGGCGGCGATATCGCGTTGCAATACCCCGTCGAAGCGGAATCGACGAAAGATATGTGCCGGGCGATCGCCGGTCGCAGCGATGGCGCGCTCGGTCATCGCCAATTGCTCGCGCGAGATAAGCACCGCCTCGGCGCCGGGTTTCTGCACTGCGCTCGCTTCGCCCCACGCCTTGTCACGCAACTGGCTTTGGCGCACCGAACGATAGCGGTCTAGCATCAGATTATTGGCCGCGCGCATGACATAAGAGAGCGGGTCGGCTAAGGGGCCGCTGTGGCGTTCGGTCAGGCGCATCCACAAATCCTGAAACAGATCTTCGGCAGCATCGCCCGCGCCGCGAACCGTCAGAAACCGGATGATCCGGTCGCGGTTGGCGAGCAGGACGCCCTCGATGCCGCGGGCCGCGTCGGATCGGTCATTTGCCTCGGTCATTCGGAACTTGTTTCGGAACGCCATTCCTTTTCGATCCCGGTCCGCCCGACCGGCACCATGCGCCCCCCCGCTGATGCCGCCATATAGCGGCAGCGAGTAGGCTTGCAACCGCGGTCGAGCGCGGCCACGCACCGGTACCAGTGCGAACGCGCGCATCGGTATGGTTCCGGAGGTTGTCATTCTGTCGGCCTTTGCAAGGGGGAGGCGGGGGTAGGGAGTGCCTCCCCCTTGCGGCTGCGACCGGCCCCGATGGGGGGCTTAGAGGCCGACGCGCAGGCTTGCACGGAACGCCCAGCCGATATGGCTTTGCTGTTCTTCCGCGGACACTTCGGCGCCGGCCTGAAAGGCCGAATTGCCGACGATGCCACGGATGCGGCCGACCCAGCCGCTCGTGCGATCATCGGGGACCAGGGTAAACGGCGTGCCGTCCTTGAACGACGCAACCGTCGCACCCAGCGACCCGCTGACGATCTGGCGGCGGCCACCTTCGATTTCGAAGCGTGTCCAGCCGTCATATTCGTCGGCGCCCCCGAACTCGAGCCCAAGCGCGACGGTGCCGCTGACCGACAGTTCGTCGCTGCTGCGGCCGGCGACGGTCAGATCGAGCGCGTCACCGCCGCCGGTTTCGGCATAGCCGTCTTCCTTGAGCTTGAAATAATCCACCGCGAGCGTGGGCCGGAAGCTGATCCCGCCAAGCTGCGCGTCGCGTGCGATCGAGCCCGATGCCGACCACAGCGTCGCATCCCATTTGCCGCGCATCGTTTCGCGAATATCCTCGGCGCCCGCTTCGGCGCTGAAGACGCGCGTGCCCTTGAGCCGGATCGGAGCGCCCGAAACGCGCGCGTGAGCAAGCCAGTCGTTCGAATTCAGGCGCCAGTAGAGCGCGCCTTCCCACTGGGTCGAGCTGACCTCGCTGTCGTTGCTGCTGTTGCCGTCCTTGCCGCTGAGGAAGGCCGCCGACGCACCGAAATTGCCGATGCCGCTCTTGATCTCGGCGCCGAGCGAAATGCCCCAGCCGCTGACATCATAACCTGCGGTATCGCCGATGCTCTTTGACGTGCCCCATACGGCCTGGTTGACCCAATATCCCCATTTGCCCTCGTCCTGGAACGGCGCGTTCGGATCTTGGAGATAGCGTGCGAGCGCGCGCGAGCCCGAAGTGACGGTTTCGAAGACGCCGCCTTCATGTTCGGGCAGCATCTGGTTGAGCTGATTGCGGAACTGGTCGCCATCGACGATGTCGAGGAAGACGCCTTCGACCACCTGATCGGCCGAAAGCGCATCGACGACCGCGTTGAACGCCGACGCCTGCGACCGGTTGAGGCCAAGCTCGCTCGTGCTCTTTCGCGCGATGTTGACGCGCAGCTCGTTCGCCGTCGAGGTCAGCGTACCCTTGTAGAGGAAGGGCACGAGCGTCGATGTGGCGGTCAGATTGTTCGCGCCGGTCAGCGTTCCTGCGGTCAGGACGACATGGTCACCCTCGGCATCCTCGATGCTCGACAGCTTCAGCGCCAGCTTGGAATCGGCGGCAAAGCTGGCCGTGCCGGTCACCTGCAACGCCGTGCCGGTGCTGCCGCTGTCGAGCGTGACCGCGACGATGCCCTTGTTGGTCACCGCGAGCGACGAGATGGTGGCCGCGCCGGCAATGTCGAAGACGCCGCCGTCAACCGACACCGCAAGACCCTGTGCATTGGTGAGTTGCCCCGCAAAGCGGGCGGTGCCGCCGATCGACAAGATGTCCGTGCCGCCGCCGAAGTCGGCATTGCCGGTAAACACCGACGTTCCCGTCAGCGCCATCGTGTCATTGCCGCTGCCGAAGCGCGCATTGCCGGCATAGGTGGCGTCGCCAGACAGCGCGAGGCGGTTGTCGCCGGCGCCGAAATAGCTGTTCCCCTTCACCGAACCGTCGGCGATGTCGAAGATATCGTTGCCGGTGCCGAAGCGGACGTCGCCCGTAATCGACGGCGCGGTGACACCCGATGCAACCGCCGTCTGCTTGACGGTCGCACCGCCGCCGTTGGCCGACAGGTCGATCGCGACATTGCGATCCGACGACGCGAGCGCGCCGCTGGCGCTGATCGCGCCGCTGTTCTCGACCATGTCGACATTGCCCGACAGATCGACGATCGCGCGCGCGGTCGCGGCATCGCCGCCGGCCTTGGCCGAGATCGACCCGCTGTTGCGGATCAGCGCCACCTCGGCGCCCGCTTCCACCAGGATGCCGGTGATCGACGAGGTCGCGCTGCTGCCGCCCGTCGCCTCGATCTTGCCCGCGTTGCGGATTTCCGGCGTGATCGTTCCCGCACCGGCGCGGATCGCGGTTGCCGACGCATCCTTCGACGTGGCTTGAACGCTGCCGCTGATACCCACGCCGCCGGCGATGGTAACATTATGCCCCATGCCGCCGAGTTGGATCGCCGTCGCGTCCTTGCCCGCATAAAGGCCGTTGCCCTGCACCGAACCGTCGATGATCAGGCCGAAGCCGGTTCCCGTTCCGGCAACGGCACCGATCGCGATGTCGCGGTCCGCCGAGCCGATCCGCATCGCGGGGGCCGAACCGAAGGAGCGGACGACCGCCGATCCTTCCTTGTCGTCGTCGATGCCGTCCTTGTCCTCATCCTTGTCGGCAGCGTTCGTGTCCTTGGGCGGGACAGCCAGGACGATGCCGCCGCTGACATCGCCTTCGATCGACAGCGCCGGGCCGCCGATCAGCAGATCGTCGGCGTCGAGCTTCGCCGGGTCGGATGGCGCCGTCGTGTAGCGATAGCCGGTGGCGGTGAGTGTGCCCTGCACGACAAGCGCGCCGTTGATGTTGCCCGAAAGCCGCCCGGCGATTGCATCCACGCCCTGCGCCGTAATCGTGCCGGCGAGGCGGACATTGCCGGTGACATCCTGCAGTCCGACGCCGAGTGCGCGGTCGCCGATGACCGATACCTTGCCGTCGGTCGTGAAATTGCCGGTGAGCGGTCCGCCAAGCCGGATGCCCGCCGAATCATTTCCCTCGACCGTCACTTCGCCGCTGTTGACGATATTGCCGGTAAAGGCGCCGCCGGTTGCGATGCCGACGCGGTTCGATCCGACCGCAAAGGGCCCGTCGAGATCGCCGTCATTGTCGATGTCGGTGGGGGTGTAGCTTTCGTCGATGATGATCTTGCCGGTCGCCGAATTGGTGATCGTGCCGGTCACGCCCGCATTGGCAAAAATGCCGCGCGCGCCGTCCGAATTGGTGATCTGGATGGTGCCGTCGTTGGTGACCTTGTTGTTGCTGTCGATCGTGACCGCCGTGCCGCTCGTCGGCTTGATCGAGCCTGCGGAGCCGATCTTGATATCGTCGGCTGCGCCCGATTTGACGGTCGAGGTGCTGACCGGCGTTGTCGTCGCGGTGGTGATGCTCGTTTCGGCGTATGCGGGCATGGCGATGATCGTCGCCAGGCAGGTCGATGCCAGCAGGGTCTTGCGCATGGAGTTCCTCTTTTGATGTCCCCCCGGGTCGATGGCCCGGAACCGAACACAAGACGGAGCGCGTGGCGCGCGACCTTGGAAAAAAGTCGTGCGCCGGCTTTTGGCCGCAAGAAACGGAACGGATCGGAAGCACGGTCCCGCTATTCGCCGCGTCTCACCGCACGACGAAGGGGAAGGTTGCCAATGACCGCAGAGCCGGAAATACGGACGCCGCAGCTTGATGCCGATCTGGAAGGGCAGGGGTGGCACCGGCTTCCGAAGCTGCTCACCCCGTCCGATTGCGCCGATCTTTGCGCGATGTTCGACGCCGACGAGCGCTTTCGCAGCACGGTGACGATGCAGCGTCATGGTTTCGGCCGCGGCGAATATCGTTACTTTGCTTATCCCTTGCCTGCTGTCGTCGAACGGTTGCGGCAGCGCCTGTATGAAAGCCTGGCGCCGCTTGCGAACCGATGGGCGGCGCGTTTGGGAGCGAGCGCTTCCTTTCCCCCCGATCTGTCCGCCTTCACACGCCTTTGCCACGCGTCGGGACAGGTCCGGCCGACGCCGCTGCTGCTACGGTACCGCGCCGGCGACTATAATTGCCTCCATCAGGATCTTTACGGCGACCTCCATTTTCCGTTTCAGTTGGCGGTCCTGCTGTCCGAGCCGGAAGTCGATTTCGACGGCGGCGAATTCGTCCTGACCGAACAGCGCCCGAGAATGCAGTCGCGCGCGCATGTCGTGCCGCTGCGGATGGGCGACGCGGTCGTGTTCGCGGTCAACGAAGCACCGCGAGCCGGAACACGCGGCACCTACCGCGTCAAAATGCGCCACGGCGTCAGCGAAATTCGCAGGGGCGAGCGCTTCACGCTCGGCATCATATTTCACGACGCGCGTTAGGCGCGTGCGGCGATGGCGGGCCGCGACCGATAGTGATGATCACTACGTTTACGCTATAGCCCTACGATAATGGCTCATGCGATCGAACATAAACAGCAGCGCCCGGCACATCCTAGCAGCTTCTCAGATGAATCCTTCTTGATGCGCCTTGTTAAGAATCTCGATCAAAATCACGCTCTGCCGCTCGGTAGGAATCTTCGCGGGCATTTGCGCAGCGATCTGGAGGATGCCCACTTCCTTTGGTGTAAGCAGCCGGCGGCTGGAACCTTCGCGGAGGATTGCCGACCACTGTGCCGGCGGCACCTCGAAGACCTGCCGTTGAACCTCGATCCCATTGTCGATCTTTTGTGTCTGTCGGGCCGTCTTCGCCTCGTGCCGATCATCCTCGACCGAGGCGAGCTCGCTCCAGAACGCCTCCGGCAGCAACTCAGTGATGTGATCGACCTGGTCGAGCAGGCGCGTCCAGCACCCCTCTCGCTTACACCATTCGGAGATGTTGGAGATGCCCTGTGGAGGTCGAGTGATGTCCTCGTTCACGGCCGTCGCGATTGTGACCACCGCCTCTGATAGCACGTCGTCGATCGCTTGGGCTGACCAGATACGCTGATAATCGACGGTCGTTTTCCGGCGCTTGGTAACCTCGCCGAGCATGGAGAGCGTGTAGGCCACTATGTTGGCCCGATAGCCTCCGTTATACCAAGACTGCACCGAAACTAGCTTCTCGGTCGCACGGAACAGGATACCACGGGCGATGGCGCGCTTGAAATAGAACTCGTTGAAGCTGTCGGACGATTTCTCCCATTCCTTGCCGACCCGCAGCGCGTAGCGTGCGAAGTTTTTCTGGCTGCCGAGGTTTACCCAACGTGGGTGATCATCGAAGACGTTCTCGAACTTAGCGAGGTCGGTTTTCGTGAACATCTGCGTCTTGGGATATTCCGTCCGGAACCGCTTCTGCTCGGCGGCGGTGAGCTTCGACTGTGCGTCCACGTACTGGCCGCGTGCACGTTCGTAGAACCACTTCGTTTCGCGCTGTGCACCCTGCTGGGCGGGAGCCCAGATGCGGCGCGAGAACTCAGCCATACGGACGTGAAACGGGTGATTGGAGAAAAAGTCGGCCGCGTTCACCCTATTCTGGGTATTGGCATATTCGGAGATACGCGGGACGACCATTTCGCTCTGCTCGCTGTCGATCACCGACAGCTTCATCTGGACGAAGATGCCCGACAGGTCCGCCTTGTCGCGGCGCTGAGTATGGAAAAGCGAAGCGGTCGTCTGGCCGCCGTTGACGATCTGGAGATCGGTCATGCGGATGATTTGGAGGCCGCTATCGGTCATCCGGGTCTCGACCTCCTGCGCCGTCGCGGTGATGCCGTTGTTGTAGGCGAAGAACATCTGCGGCTCGTTCATGATGGTCGCGCGGATACCTTTGTTTACCTGTGCGCGGGCTTGGAGGAAGGTCCGCACGTTCTGCTCCAGCAGGCGTGCGCTGTAGCGGTCATAGAGCGCGGCCAGAATCGGGGCGGGCATAACGATCAGGTAGGACTGATAGGAATCTGAGCCGAGATTGGCAGGCAGGCAGTTGATGCCATCCCCGAACATTTCGACGAAATCGATGTCGAGCGGCTCCTTGTGTCCGCGCGAACTGCGCTGGCGCTGGAAGCGGGCCATGTCCCAGATGTGATAGGTGGCACGGATGACGCCGACCTCACCGTCGGGAAACGCCTGGAAGCGGTCGCTCAACACACGCTCGGAGGTCAGATAGAAATTGACTTGGCGCAGCATCGCCCTCCGGTCGGCAATCTGCCGGACCAGCCCGTATTCAGGGGTGGTGACATCGGGCTCCAGCGTCCCTTGAAGGCTCGCCTCGAAAAAATTAACGACGCGCTTGAATGTGGCGTCCACATCCGTGCGCGTGAGCGTCTCCAGCTCGCGCCGGCAATCGAAGTCGGCGACAAAGATGTCGAGCGCGCCCTCGTCGTTGAACCAGTAGCCGTCGACCCGCATGCCGCGCGGCGCGCGGTAATGGCAGTGCTCGAAACCTTCGATGAAGCCGGTCTCGATCAGCTCAGTGGAGACTGCCTCCATGAAGGCTTCAAGCTGATAAGTGCTGTTCGCCTCGGCATCGGCCAGCGTCTCTTGCCGAAAGTCATGAAAGAACTCCTCTACGGTCTGCTCCATCAGTTACCCCCGAATACTCTCGTATTATCGCATTCATAGGGCGCAATGGTTTCCAGCCGGATATCGTAGGCAACTCTGTCGATGCCTGTCGGCAATTGCGACCGCATAAGGCGCGGAAACCCGTCGCCGACGCGATAACTGTGCACATCGCTGACGACAAAGAGCGGCGCATCGTAGTCGGGAAGCGGCGCATAGCCGTGTGCTACCAGCTTGCGGTCGAAAGCTTCGACGGCCTCCGCTTCGCCGAGTCGTCCCTGCACTGCGGCGACGATCTCATTGAGCGACTGGGAGCCTGCCGCATCCGGCAGGCTGCTCAATCGGTAGATGCGCAGAAACAGCGCGTCGTTCAGGGACTCAAGCTGATCCTCTGACGAAATGCGCACCGTGCTTCGCTCGGTGCCGGACAGCGATTTGATCTCCACCGCCGTGTTGCCGAAGATGAAATCCTGATGGGATTTCTCCGGGCCGAGCCAGGCTTCCACCGCGACAGCGGATGATGGCTGTCGGTCGATCATCTCCAGCAGGAAGGTGAGTTCAGCGAAGAGGCCGCGGACTTCCTCGGCTGACAGATGCTGGCTGCGACCGGACAGGAAGGTCTTCCAGCGCCGGATGTGCGCCAGTGCGACGGCGAGCGAGCTGGCGGAATCAGTAGCGCGCTCCAGCGCAGAGGCGAGCGTCCGACAAAGGCCCTCGAAAAGGTCGCGATCGACCTGCTTTTCGAGAGTGAGGACAAATCGCTGCTGTCCCGGCTCGCCCCCGCGAAGATCGACGTCAATACCATGCACCGTAACCACATTCTTCCGGAACTGGTCGGTGTGATCGCCTTGAAGCTCCGCAATGAACAGGCAGGAGCCGGTTGTGTCGCGTCCCCAGAAGCAGGGTACGGTGGTTTCGCCGGGAACCTGACGGACGTTGAAGTCCGCACCGGGGACCGCGATCTCATCCCACGGCGAGGACTCAGACATCGTAGTCCTCCTCCTCGTCCGGATCGTCGCCATAACCCTGCATCTGCTGGAGCCAGACCTTGTTCACGACCACGTTGATGGTGGTCGAATAGTCTCCGTAGGGAAAGCTGACGCCGAAAGCGGCGATTGGTCCTGCCACGGCCCCGTCCCTGGGTTCGAGGCTGTGGATCATGAGGAGCGGCCTGTTCCGGACCATCCGGTAGTGGGTATCGGACACCGCTCCGGTTCCATCTTCGCCGCCGGCCAGCGCCTCGGCCTCCTTCCGCTGCGCGTCATCGAGCCCGAGTTTCTCGTCGCCGCGAGAAGCGACACGATCCTTGTTCAGGCGCCACGCGGTTCCGTTTGGCTGATCCTTGCCGACGACACGCACCTGGCTTCTCAGCGTGAACGTCCCGCCATCGCCGGGTGCGCCTCCGGGGGAGATGAGCAGGACGTCGGCGAGCGGGCGCTTTTCCGCGATCCGTTCGAGATAGTTGACGACGTCCGATTTAATGCCGGCGAAGGTCGAGTGGGTCTCGAACTGCGTAAGGAAATCCTCGACCGTCGCGATCGGGACGTCGCGGAAGATCAAGCCCTTCCCGGTGTCTATACTTGGCCGCCCTCCAAAGCCGTTACGCCACTGCTCGGCGATAAGCTCGAAGTTCCGCACGTTCACCTCCGGATCGGTCGAGACGACGTAGCTCTCCCGCAGTCGCCCGCTGAAGCTCTGTTCGACTGTGACCTCCTGGCCCGACCGCATCTTGTTGGCGGCGGTGATCAGCAGGCTGTCAGGGTGCGAACGGACATACAGACCGAAATCCTTCGGGCTCAACCCGTCGCGCCGCATCCGCTTGACCTGCTGGGTGAGTTCCTCGGCGGCCTCGGCGATATGGGAATACCAGTTGATGGAGTCGCGCGAGAGATGGACGCGGCAGATATCCTCGAAGCCCGGCCGGTAGCCGAACCAGCGACCCATCTGCATCAGCGTGTCGTACATCTTGGTGTTGCGATACATGTAGCTGACGGTTAGGCCCTCAATGGTCAGGCCGCGCGAAAGGCTGAGACCGCCGACGGCGATGGCGGTGAGGCCGACGCCCTCCTTCTCGTACCGGGTGTAGTCGAGTACCTCATCGCTCTTGCTGTTGATGACATAGAGGTGGAGGTGGTCGAACACGCCGTTGAGCGCCGCCTTGACCTCGGGCCAGGTGAAGCCCGCATCAGCATATTCGGTGTCGAACGCCTGTTTCAGGTGCTGCATGTAGACGTTCGTCGAAGAGACGGATTCCGGCATGAGATAGTTCGCGCGGACCGCCTCGCTCATCTTCTTTTCGCGAAGGCTGAGGAAATCGCGCACGGCCTGCTGCACCGGCACAAAACGCGATACGTTGATCATCATCGAGCAGTGCTTGCCGGTCTGCCCTCGCAGGTTTCGGATGGCGCGTGCAACGATGAATTCGTCCAGCGCGCGGTAGAGGCTGGGCGGCAGCTCCGGAACGGGGTCGTCGCGCTTGTGCCTGTACGGAAGGAAGTCCTCGCAGTCGTCGATCGGCTTCACGATCGACTGGCTGGTCTCGTCGTCAAGGAATACCTTCTCAGCGCCGAAATAGGTCGTCGGCGCATCGAGGCAGTAGATGAAGTCGCGCGGGAACAGCTCCTCTCGCACATCATCGTCATAGGCGTCGGGGTTGATGAAGATGTTGGCGAACGGCGTCGCCGTGTAGCCGACGTAGCAGGATTTTGCGAACAGCCCCAGGACACGCCTGATCATGGCATTGGTCCGGGTGGGGTCGAGATCCTCTTTGTTGGTGTTGATCGAGGCGTTGTCGGCCTCGTCGTCGATGAGCAGCATCGGCACGTCGGAAATCCGGCCATCGCCCTCGGCGTTCAGCGCCTTCAACCATTTGTGCAGCGCCGTCAGGGTAGTGACGTTCTTCTTAATGATGAGGATGATAGGCTTGGAGAAATCGTTGATCTTCCAGCCGCTCTTTGCTGCGGTATTCTTGTTGAAATCCTCGTTAATGTTAGTGAGCGTCGCCGGGTGAGGATAGCCGGGATCGAGCCCGACACCGATGGAGCGACGGTCCTCCGGATCGCTGGACCGCCCGATGAAGGCTTCGTCGATGCGCTCTTGGGTCTGCTTGCGCAGATTGTTGTGAATACCTGCGATAACGATGATGAACTTGTAGCCGGCGTCGGCAGCTCGGGCGATTAGGCCCGTGTAGTTGGCGGTCTTGCCGGACTGGACATGACCGATGACCAAGCCGCGGCGGTTCCACGTCGTCCCCTCGCTATGGGGGTCTTGGAGATGCCCTAGGATGCGGCTGGTCACGTCGCTCAGCGACTGGACCATCCGGGGCGGCCAGCCGTCCTTCAGCAGGAAGTTCTCATAGGCGTTACCATAGGTCCAAGTGATGTCCTCACGCTTGCGGACCCACTGGTCGTCATGCTTCGCGGCGACGTCGACGAGCGAGACACCTGCACCCATGCGCGTGTCGACCGAGATCATCGCCTCGGTGATGATGTTGCGGAGGTCGCCCGTGTAGCCGAAGATGGCGGCGATCTGCTTCGCCTTCTCCTCCACCTGCTCGCGCGTCGGTGTCTCGGTCAAGTTGGCGAGACCCGAGATCAGCGCGTTGGCGATGTTGCGTTCTTCGGTGATGATTGTGCCGGTCATGCGAAAGTCTCTGCTATAAATTTCTCGGCTGTCTCGATTTGTCCGTCGAAGAGACGCGTCGATCGCACGATCTGGAGGAATGCCTGCGGGTCACCCGGTCCGTCGCCGTAGAGCACCTGCTTGAGGCTTTTCAGCCGATCCAGCGTCTGGTCCCTGTCCGTGGCCGCTTGGCTCACCTCACGCGGATGCGTCGAGTAGTCAGAATAGATCATCTCGACTGGTAGCGTAGCGGCGATGGAATCGAGCAGCACGCCCAGCGAGGCGGCATCGTCGGATGCCAGCTTGGCGCAGAGAGAAGCGATGAGCGGGTGCTCCGTGTTGATCGCGAATCGGATACCATCATGATCCGCATAGCGTTCCCAGAGCGGTGCCTGACTCTCCTGAAACAGCTTCTGGCCGCGACCGCGATGGACGGTGACGCTGCGAGCGGTGATCTGGCTTATGATCTGCCGCAGGCGCTCGCGTACGGCATGCGGCGGCCGGGCGCGTGACTTCTTGATATCGATGGTCCAAGCTTCATCGAGACTGTTCGGAAAATCGATCTGGACTCGCGCCAGCTTTGTCGCCTCCCCCTTGGGCACCAGCCGGAACCAGTCGCCCCAAGCCATGAGGCGGCCGTTGCGATAGACGTAGGCACCTTGGTTGGAGATGAAGTCGCTGCGATCCTGATAATAGTCGTATTCGGAAGCGGAGAGCCGGCTGTGGTGAGGCAGGATGTAGGGCTGCATCATGATCGGCACGTCGCCTATCCAGACCTTCTCTTCCCGCAATATCTGGGTCGCCTCGTTCTTCCGGCAGAAGGGATCGAAGGCGGCGATCGGATGGCCGTTGATGCGGATGGCCAGCTTCCGCCGACCTTTTACCTCGCCGGCGAGAAAGCGGTGGAAGACGAGCGACAGATGCCTTTCGACAACCACCAACTTCTCGTTGACGATCTCGTCGCGCTTCTGCCCGGTCTCCTCCTCGAGCAGCCGGTCGAGGTCACGCCAGATGACCAGCGTTCCGGTTTCGCCGAGCGTCTCGATAAAAGGCTGCTCCGCGATCTCGCTAGGATCGAGAACTGAGATGAACCAGTCGTCGTCTTCCTCAATCCGGGCGAGGCTCCATTCCGCGCCTGCGCGATGGCCCTTCACGGCACTGACCACTGTCAGGCGACGACACTGAGAGAAGGAGGCGGTCTTGAGGCCGAGGCCGAAGCGTCCGAGGTCTTTCGACCCTCGCTCTTTGCGCGGATCGGTGGCACCGTGGCGCATCGCCGCGATTACCTCTTCCTCGTTCATTCCGCAGCCGTTGTCGGCGATGATGAGCACCGGCGCACTACGGCTCATGTCGCAGAATATCTGAATATCCGTCGCGTCCGCCGAGATGCTGTTGTCGATCAGGTCCGCAACGGCGGTTTCAAGCGAGTAACCAAGATCGCGGAGGGAAGCCGTCAGACTGGCGGCACTGGGCGGCAGATGGCGCGATCTTGCCATCAGCCGTTGCCCCGCAGTTTATCGGCGAGGCGGCGGACAATACCTTCGGCGTCGGTCTTCAGCTCGCACTCCCAGACGGTCACGACGGTCCAGCCAGTTGCTTCAAGCGCGGCACGGTTGCGCGCATCGCGGCGGACATTGCCGTCGAACTTCTCCTGCCAGAACTCACGTCGAGTCGATGGCGTGGTAGTGTCCCGGCAACCGGGATGTCGGTGCCAGAAGCATCCGTGAACAAAGATAGCGGTCCGGTATTTCGGCAGGACGACATCAGGGCGACCGGGGAGCTGCTTCGCATGAAGGCGGAACCGGAAGCCTGCACGGTGCAGCAGCGATCGTAGCCGCAACTCCGGGCGGGTGTTCCGCCCTTTGATCTGCGACATATTCCAGCTCCGCCGCTCGCTGGTGAGCAGGTCCACCATTATCGGCCACCCCGTATTGTGTCGAGCACCTCAGCAACGATCTCAGCGATCTGTTCGGCGAGCTTCGGGGGCACGGCATTGCCCACTTGGTGATACTGCTCGGTGCGAGGACCGGCGAAGAAATAGTTGTCGGGAAAGGTCTGAAGGCGGGCGGCCTCGCGCACGGTCAAGCTTCGACACTGAACTGGATCGTAGTGAATGAAATAATGGCCGTCCTTCGAGATATGCGACGTGACCGTCGTTGACACATGGTTGGCAAGCTGGACCCGGAAGCGGTCAGAGAACATCTTTCCGCTTCGGCCCTCCTCGACATTCTGATGATCGGGGAGGAGGTTGGAGGGGAAATCGGCGAGCTTGGGGCTACGCCCGGTCTCCTGCGCAAACGTCGCAGCGTAGAGGTAGCGACGCAGGTCGGATGCCATGTGACTGCGTGCCTCGTGCAAGGTCAGGACCGTCAGGCGGTCGTCATACAAGCTGCGCAGCACGTCATGGTTCGGCCGCCGCATCACGTAGCGGGTGGATGAAGTGGAGCGCGGCGAACGCATCTCTATGAGTTTGTCGAACCTGAGTTCCCGTGCGACTTGTCCCGCATAGGCCGCACCGTTGAGCTGTCCGCGGACGTTCATACTGGATATCTGCCGGATGGCGCTCAGCCAAGCATCCCGGCTGTCCTTCTCCTTCGACAGGCCGCTTCGGATTGCAGGAAGGGAACTGATCGTATCGCGGACGGTCGGGGCGGCCATCTTCCTGAGAATGGAGGGCCGGACCTTCAGGTCGCTACGGATGCCGACGATGAACATCCGGTGCCGTGCCTGGGGAATGCCGTGATTCTCCGCGCGCACAAGGAACAGCCGGGGATCGACCTCGCCCTCGGCCATCTCCTCCTCGGTGAGAGAATAAAGCCGGTAGGCAAGGTCGACCGGCGCGTCGGCGATGGCGGTCGACGGCCGCTGCAAGTCGCGGACGATCCGGTTGATAGCGGATTTGCCTTCAATGGTGGCCGAGAGCAGTCCCTTCACGTTCTCCATGACGAAGATCGGCGGCCGATGATCGGCGATGATTCTGAGATATTCGAGGTAGAGAGTGTGCTTCTCATCCTTCATGAAATCGGGATCGCCTTTCATCCGGGATCGACCGACAAGCGAATATGCTTGGCATGGAGGACCGCCGACGAGCACCCATTGCTCCTTCCCCGCCAAACGGTCACCAATGATCCGGCGGACTTCGGCGTGCGTGTCGGCTCCCAGAGAGACCCGCAGTGCACTTTGCGCAGCATGGGCATGCGCGACCGGATGCCGAGCATACAACTCGGATTGGGTGATATGACCGGCGAGAAAGTCGTAGTAGTCGTCCGGAATTTCACCGGCAGGAAAATGTCGGAAGAAGTGCCTCAACATCAGCGTCTGATGCGAAAACGTGTCACGCTCGATCGAAACCATGCTTCGGAAGCGGGGCCTATCATGCCGGTCGAGTGCTGATGCGAATCCCTCGCTGAGCCCACCTGGGCCTGCAAAAAGATCAACCACCGGATAGGCGGCATCTCGATTCAGGTGAAGGGCAGACTTGCACGCCGTCGTGCCGGCACTGCGGCTTGCCGCTGCCCCAATATCTCTTTTCGCGAGCATCCCGAACTATCGCTTCTGCGGTAAAGAGACGGTGCGCATGCGCTTTGGGTTTGCCGCTACTGCATCGGTCATTCGCTCATATTCCTCCACCGAGACGACGACCACCACGCCACGCCCATGCTTCTCGATGCGAACCGGCTCTGCACGCGCGGTGTCGATCATCAGGCCGAAGCTGTTCTTGGCTTCGCGCGCGGACATGCTTTTCATGGCTTAAATCTCGCCCATCCCAATTGCGCCATTTAGAACAGAATGGCTCTTTTAGGCAATCGTCATCAGTGTTTGCGCGGCGTTGCCGCGCGATGGCGGGCGGCGCTGCGATATGTGAGGTCTCCGCGCCGCCCGCCATCGGTCACGCCCGATCCGGCTGCGGCTTCGCTCTGCCGTTCGGGTCTGCCGGACGCTCCATATCGAACCCCATCTTTCCGAGTTTCGTCCATGTATCGCGCGCATGGTCGCCGTCCTCGCTCTTGAGCTTTTCGGCCATCCAGATCATCGCGCCGTAGATCATGGCGCGGTCATCGCCGGTCAGGTCCACGATGCCCGCCTTGACGACGAGGCCGCCGAGTTCGATCAGGTGCCGCGTGCGCCTTCGGCGCTCGACCTGCGAAGTGCGCATATCATGCCGCGCCCGCGCCGCCTGATGCCGGTTGCGCGCCGCCCGATTGCGCCAGAGCGCGGCCAGCGTTGCGATCAGGCGCTGATGCAGTTCGCCGCGACCGCCCCTGAAAGAACGCAGCGCCGCGCTTGGCCCACGCCTCCCTCTTTTCGGCGTCCTTGGTTTCCGCCAGTGCGACGAGCGCACCGGCCAATTCGTCGGCGGTGAGGCCATCGGCCCCGGTGGCGATGACCAGTTCGCCAAGCTGCTGCACCTTTCGCATCTTAAGTTCCCGCGCCTTGTCATCAAGCGCCTTCAGTTCCGCGTCATAGTCTCTCGGTTTCCGCATCGTCGTGTCCTTTCCCGGTCGCAAGTCGTTGATGCGGTCAGGATAGTTGCGCAGACGACAGAACGCAGTATTGTTGCCGGGACGGTGTGGCACGGCCCGGTCCATCCCGAGATTTTTTCGAGGGAGGGCGCGCTTATACGTCGTTCCGACGTGCGCTTCGCCGTGGCAATGCTTGATCGCGATGGCGATCTATCATCTTCACGTCAAGGTCATTGGCCGCAAGGCCGGAAGCAGCGCGGTGGCGTCGGCCGCCTACCGCTCGGCTTCGCGGATGCGCGACGAGCGCATCGACCGCGTGCAGGATTTTTCCGGCAAACGCGGCGTCGTCCATTCCGAGGTCATGCTGCCGGAGAACGCGCCCGATCAATGGAGCGACCGCGAACGGCTCTGGAATGATGTCGAGGCGTTCGAGGTCAGGAAGGACGCGCAGCTTGCCCGCGAGGTGGAGTTTTCCATTCCGCGCGAGATGACGCAGGCGCAGGGCATCGAACTGGCGCGCGACTTCGCCCAAGCCGAATTTGTCGATCAGGGCATGATCGCCGATCTGAATGTGCATTGGGACATCGGCGAGGACGGGATGCCTAAACCCCATGCCCATGTCATGCTCACCATGCGCAGCGTGGACGAGAACGGTTTCGGCCCGAAGGTGCGGGACTGGAACCGTACCGAGATGGTCGAACGCTGGCGTGAACGCTGGGCCGAGCATGTCAACGAGCGGCTGGCCGAACTCGACATTGACGCGCGCATCGACCATCGCAGCCTTGACGCGCAGGGGATCGGGCTTGAGCCACAAAGCCAGATCGGCGCGCCTGCGCAGCGCATCGAGGGCGAAGGCATCGAGGCCGCCGACCGTGCCGAGATGCATCGCGAGATTGCCCGCAACAATGGCGAGCGCATCATCGCCGATCCATCGGTGGCGCTGGACGCGATCACACATCAGCAATCGACCTTCACGCGCCGCGACATGGCGATGTTCGCGCATCGGCACAGTGACGGCATCGACCAGTTCAACGAAGTCATGGGCGCGATGCGCGGCTCGCCCGATCTGGTCGAGCTTGGCAAGGACGGACGCGGCGAGGATCGGTTCACCACCCGCGACATGATCGAGGCCGAACAGCGGTTGCACCGCGCTGCCGAGATGATGGCCGAGCGGGAAAGGCACGAGGTCGGCGACAGAGACAGAGAGGCGGCATTGGCCCGCGCTGAACAGCGCGGCCTTGTCTTGTCCGGCGAGCAGGCCGACGCGCTGGCGCATGTCACGGATGGGCGCGATCTTGGCATTGTCGTTGGTTATGCCGGAACGGGAAAGAGCGCCATGCTCGGCGTTGCCCGCGAGGCTTGGGAAGCGGCAGGCTTTGAGGTTCGCGGTGTTGCCCTGTCCGGCATCGCGGCGGAAAATCTCGAAAGTGGATCGGGTATTGCATCGCGCACCATCGCCAGCATGGAGCATGGCTGGAGGAACGGGCGCGACATGCTCACGACGCGCGATGTGCTTGTCATCGACGAGGCAGGCATGGTCGGCACGCGCCAATTGGAGCGCGTCTTGTCCCATGCGGCAGAAGCTGGGGCCAAGGTGGTGCTGGTGGGCGATCCGCAGCAACTCCAATCCATCGAAGCGGGCGCGGCGTTCCGTTCGATCCACGAACGTCACGGCGGCATGGAAATCCATGAAGTGCGCCGCCAGCGCGAGGACTGGCAGCGCGATGCCACCCGCGATCTGGCGACCGGCAGGACCGGCGATGCGATCCATGCCTATGACAGTCACGGCATGTTGCATGAGGCGCAATGCCGGGAACAGGCGCGGGACGACCTGATCGACCGCTGGGACCGCGACCGGCAGGCATCCCCCGACAGCAGCCGCATCATCCTCACCCATACCAATGCCGAGGTGCGAGAACTCAACGAAGCCGCCCGCGACCGGATGCGGGAGGCTGGCGATCTGGGCGAGGACGTGCGCGTCACGGTCGAACGCGGCGAACGGAACTTCGCCGCCGGTGATCGTGTCATGTTCCTGCAAAACGAGCGCGGCCTTGGCGTGAAGAACGGGACGCTCGGCACCGTCGAGGAAGTCAGCCAGCAATCCATGTCGGTTCGCACCGATGACGGGCGCGGCATCAGTTTCGACCTGAAAGACTACGACCGCATCGACCGCGGCTATGCTGCGACCATCCACAAGGCGCAGGGCATGACAGTGGACCGGACGCATGTTCTGGTGACACCGGGCATGGACGCCCACGGCAGCTATGTAGCCATGTCACGCCATCGCGACGGCATGGACCTGCATTACGGCCGCGACGACTTCGCCGGTCAGGACAAGCTCATCAACACGCTGTCGCGCGACCGGGCCAAGGACATGGCATCGGACTACGAGCAGGTCGACCCGGCGCAGGACTATGCCGAGCGGCGCGGCATTACCGCCCATACCCGTGATGCTGCCGTTGAACAGAAGCACGTCCCGGACAATGCCGTTGACCGGATCGGCGACATCATCTTCAGCGTGCGCGAATCTCGTGACGGTGTAGCAGAGCCGGAAAGAGAGACGACTGGCAGGGGGATAAGGCGGGAGATCGAGGCGGTGGCGCGGGACGCCGGAATAGATTCGGAGGATGCCTTGCGTCACGCCCGCAGAATGGCGCTCATTCGCCATGCCCATGCCGTTGGCCAGGTCTTCAACACCGAGGATGCCGGGGGCAAGGCAAGCCCTGCACAATGGGAAGAACTGGTCGATTCCCGCAGGACATTCGATGCGGTGCGCCCCTATGGCTGGCAGGACGCGGAAGCGGCCTATGCCAAGGATGAAAGCCTTGCCCATGAGGCGGGATCGGGCAAGGTCAATCGCGCCATCCGCGCCCTGCAACTGGAAACCGAGATTCGCACCAGCCCGGAGCGCCGAGCCGACCGCTTTGTCGAACGCTTTCGCGACCTCAAACAGACCGGCGAGCGCCAATATGCGGCGGGCAACTATTCCGGCTATCACGCTGCGCGGGCGGAGATGGGCAACATGGCGATGAGCCTCGAACGCGATCCGCAGATGGAATCCCTGCTCGAAGGCCGCAAGAAGCAACTCGGCATCAGCATGGATTTCGACTCAGGGATGAGGCTTGGTCGGCAACTTGCCCTCAGTCACGGTCTCGGCAGGGGACGGGGCATCGGATTGTAGAGTGCGCCAAGAATAGTGCGACTCGACACTGAGGGCGCGATTGTCAGTTTTGTCCCCTTCGCGTGCAGCGCCAACGTATTTCAGCGCGAGGTCGCGGGCTTCTCTTTTTCCCGATACCGCGCAGCGCGCTTACCGTTCATATCAAGGTAACGAATCTCGAAAGCGCGCGATTCATGCACGACCTGACGCCAACTGCCGCATCCATATTTTGCAGGTAGCTGTTCCGGGAACCGCTCGGCAATCCACTTGCCAGCCTCCGTGATAGAGGCCCACCCATCGACAGCCAATTCCTTAGCGGCTTCCCGCAAGGCGCGCACGATGCCTGCGGCAGACCAATCCACCTTGCCGTCCGGGGCAATGCCATTGATGACCAAATCCCGAAACTCATTCGAACGGACAAAGGCATCGGCCAGACGCCGACTTTGTTCCATATGTTCTGCCCACCCGCGAAGCTGTTCAAAGTGTTGGTTGATGCGGCTGTAGGCAGCGAGCAACGCCTCGTGAGCGCCACGGCATCCCTCCAAGCTCCGGAGGTCGTGCTCGTCGATGAAGTGGTGAACCAAGCTGTTCCGCAGCAGCACCAATTCTCTAAGTTCATTTTCTGTCCGAGCAAAATCTGTGTCGGATAGGCCCAACTGCATCCGAAAGCTGAACGAGGCAGTGTCCTCTGATGAATTGATCGTGTCCTTGGGTGGGGTCTCGTTTCCGTTGACGACAACATACGATCCGAGGAGATCGCCGATCAGTGTGCCGAGTGTTTTGCGCGCGGTCTCCGTTACGCGCGCCGCACGGACGGCCTCCAGAGCGTGAGGCGGTCCCGAGATTTCGTGATGTGCCACGATTGCCTTGATAAGGCGTTCGTACTGTTGCAGTCGCAGCAGGCATCGACCCAGCAATCTCTGTATTTCACGCTGAATCGTTTGCAGCGCATCTTCCGATAATGTTGTCATCGCGCCGCTCGCCCTCTGCTTTACGCGCCTCACCCATCCATATACAGCGCCAGTATCTGCTGGGCGCAAAGCTGCAAAGACCGCGTAGGTGCGAACTCGGCATCAGTCTCGAATCAGGCCGCAGTCTTGGCCGCAGACTCTCCGTCACACGCGGCATTGACCTGGGCAGAGGCCGAGGTTTCTGCCTGTATGGTTTTCCTTTTTGCCGCCGTTTCTACGCTACAGCACTACGAACGGTAAATATCTGTTGCGCAATGACAATTCGTTGCTCTGTCTGGTCTCTGCAATCGTCAAAAACAGCCAGCAGTAGGCAGCGCAATCATGCGTCAACCAGACCGTATCATCCGCTTTAACACCGTCCGCGCTCGCACGGGTCTGTCGCGGTCCACCATCTATCGCAAGATCGCCGAAGGCACGTTCCCGGCCCAACTGAAGATCAGCACCAACGGCGCTGGATGGCGAGAATCCGACATCAACCGCTGGATTGCCGATCCCGCCGGGTGGCGGCAACGCTTGCGTAACGAATTCGACTTTCTCGATGACTATTGACCGCAGGGACGACGACAAGCCGAAGACAACTCGGCACGCCCACCGACCGCCCACGTCGTCGGAGCAGCTTGAGGAATTGCTGGGCTATCCGTGGCCATTCCCCGGCCGGCCGCCTAAGCACGACCTCAGCACATGGACCGTCACCGACGACTGGCCCGATCCCGTTCCGGTCACGGAAGCTGAAATCGAGGTGTTCGAGCGATGGTTCGGCGACCTGTTCGATGAATTGTTTGGCTCCGGCTCCTGAGCCATTTCCCCATTGCAATATGAGTTATAGAGTGGTACATATGCCCAATATTGGAGTAAACCTGTGATCGTAGGCTTTCGGGACGGCTGGCTTCGGGCTTTCTTTGTGGATGATGTTCGTTCCCGCAACATCCCATCCGATCTTGAAGCCCGCTTGTTCCGCAAGCTCCAGATGATTGACGACGCCGTGACCGATCAGGACTTGCGCGTACCGCCCAGCAATCACTTCGAGAAGCTGCGCGGCAATCTCGCAGGTTTCCATTCGATCCGCGTCAACCAGCAATGGCGGTTGATCTTCCGCTGGGATGGTGAACGCGGCGAGGCGGACGGGATTTATCTGGACGATCACAGCTACCGATGAAAGCGAGGCAACCATGCTGACCACCAAGCGTAAGCCGGCGACTGTCGGCGAGATACTGACCGAAGAATTCATGCAGCCGATGGGGCTGACACAGGGCGCGCTCGCCGAGGCGATGGGCGTCCAGCGCAAGCACGTCAACGAGCTATGCGGCAATCGCAGGAACGTGACGGCGGCGACGGCGCTGATCCTCGCCCGCGTGTTCGGCAACAGCCCGGACTTCTGGCTCAACGTGCAGCGGCGCAGCGATCTTTGGGAGGTGATGAACACGCCCAGGGAGCGCGAGCGGGTTGAGCGCGCGCGCCCCTTGCAGAACGCCGCTTGAGCGCGGCCATGCGGCCCGATGGTTCGGGCCGAGCCAGAATTGAGAAGGAGACATTGCCATGACCGTGCCCCTGCGCGCCGCCCTTTACCTGCGCGTTTCGACGGCGCGGCAGGCCGAGCATGATGTTTCCATTCCCGACCAGAAGCGGCAGGGCGAAGCCTATTGCGAGGCGCGCGGCCTGCAATTGGTCGAAACCTTCATCGAACCCGGCGCATCGGCGACCAATGACCGCCGCCCCGAGTTCCAGCGCATGATCGAAGCCGGAACCAGCAAGCCCGCGCCGTTCGATGTGGTGGTGGTTCATTCGTTCAGCCGCTTCTTCCGCGATCACTTCGAGCTTGAGTTTTATGTCCGCAAGCTGGCGAAGAACGGCGTGAAGCTGGTTTCGATCACGCAGGAAATGGGGGATGACCCCATGCACGTCATGATGCGGCAGATCATGGCGCTGTTCGATGAATACCAGTCCAAGGAAAACGCCAAGCACGTCATTCGGGCCTTGAAGGAGAACGCGCGGCAAGGCTTCTGGAATGGCTCGCTCCCTCCTATCGGCTATCGCACAGTCGCCGCCGAGCAGCGCGGAGCCAAGACCAAGAAGAAGCTGGAAATCGACCCGCTCCACGCCGACACGGTGCGGCTCATCTATCGCCTTGCGCTGGAAGGCGACGGCACTACCGGACAGATGGGCGTCAAGAACATCGTCTCCTATCTCAACAGCCGCCGTATCTTCACCCGCGACGGCGGGCGCTGGGGCATCGGCCAGGTTCACCGCATCCTTACCCGCCGCAGCTATATGGGCAAGCATGAGTTCAACAAGCGCAGCAAGACCAAGGAATTGAAGCCGGTCAGCGAAATTGTGACGGTTCCGGTCCCGCCGATCATCGACAAGGAGACGTTCGAGGCGGTTCAGAAGTTGCTCAAGGCCCGCAATCCCAAGGTCATGCCCGCCCGCGTCATCAGCGGCCCGACCATGCTGACTGGTCTGATCCATTGTGCCAAGTGCGGCGGGGCCATGACCATCCGCACCGGCAAGGGCGGGCGCTATCGTTACTACGCCTGCTCGATGAAGGCGCGACAGGGGCCGACCGCCTGCGAAGGCATGGCCGTGCCGATGGAAAAGCTGGACGATCTGGTCGTCAATCACCTTGAAAAACAGCTACTCCAGCCCGAGCGGCTGGAAACCGTCCTTGCCGCCGCGCTCGACCGCAGGGAAGAACATGCTGAGTGCCGCCGCGAGCATATCGCCGAGTTGAACAAGCGCGCCACCGAATCGGAACTGCGCCTCAAGCGCCTCTATGATGCCATCGAGGCGGGCGTGGCCGATCTGGACGACCCGGCGCTGAAAGACCGCATCGACGGCCTCAAGGCCATCCGCGATCAGGCCAAGGCCGACGCCGAGCGGGCGCAGGCCATGCTTCAAAACTCAGGGCAAAAGGCGGTGACAACGCAGATGCTGCGCAAGTTCGCCGCAACTGCCCGCGAGCGTATCCGGCTGGAAGGTGGCGGCTATCGCCGCGACCACCTGCGCGCGTTGGCTCAGCGCGTGGAGGTTGCCGATGGCGAAGTCAGGATCATAGGATCGAAGTCCCGGCTGCTACAGACGCTTGTGGCGGGAAGTGGCGTAAACTCAGTGCCCACTCAGGGACTGAAGTGGCGGACAGGGTGGGATTCGAACCCACGGTGAGCTTGCACCCACGGCGGTTTTCAAGACCGCTGCCTTAAACCACTCGGCCACCTGTCCTTGCGGCGCCGACATAGCGCGGCGGCGGCGCGCGGCAAGCGAAACCTTTGGCGCGCGCGGTGCGAACGGTCCGGCGCGCGAATGACTCGTCCTGTCCCGCCGGCGACTGGCCAATGGGGCTGTATCCGTGGCAGACACGCCCTATAGGGTGGGACATATGCACGCTAAACCATTCAGAATCGGACGCCTCCTTGCCCGGATCGGTGTCCTCCTGTCCGCCTGGGCCATGGCGGCTTCGGCGCCGCTGCACGCGCAGGCGGCCGATCCCGGCTTCGATACCTATGTCCAGTCGCTATGGCCCAAGGCGCAGGCGCGCGGCGTTTCGCGCGCGACCTTCGACCGGGTGACGAGCGGGCTTCGCTTCAATGCGCGCGTCGTGGCGCTTGATCGCGACAATCTGGGCGCGCCGCCGCGTCCCGATACGCCGATCCCGGCCTTTGCGCCTTACAAGGCGAAGCATGTCGATGCCGCGCGCATCAATGGCGGGCGCCGCGTCCACGACCGCCTGTTGCCGCTGCTGTCGCGGATCGAGGAGCGGACGGGCGTCCCGACGAGCATCATGATCGCGATCTTCGGACACGAAACCGCTTATGGGGCGGTTACCGGCAATTTCGACCTGCCCGAAGCGCTGGCGACGCTTGCCTATGAGGGACGCCGCCGGAGCCTGTTCGAGCCCGAATTCATCGCGACGCTCGAAATGGTTGAAAAGGGCGTTCCGCGCGAGGTGCTGAAGGGCAGTTGGGCGGGCGCGTTCGGCTATCCCCAATTCCTCCCCTCGGTCTATCTCAAGGTTGCAGAGGACGGCGACGGCGACGGCGTTGCCCGCATCTGGTCGAGCGAGGCCGACGCGGTCGAGTCGATCGGTTCCTACCTGCGCCGGGCGGGCTGGCATGCGGGCGAACCGTGGGGCGTTGCCGTACGCGTTCCCGACGGCTTCGACCGTTCGGCAATGGGAACCCGGCTCGAGCCGACACGCTGCCCGCGCGTTTTCGCCCGCTACAGCCGCTGGCGGTCGATGGCTGAATGGCGCG
>Ga0209941_1000869_pt1 | contig 27004 bp, 22 predicted proteins | sample ThiBiot_300_plan_FD_183945 | JGI IMG/M metagenome (GOLD analysis project Ga0209941, IMG submission 183945) | Wastewater bioreactor microbial communities from Cape Town, South Africa - Thiocy_solids_1 (SPAdes) | ecosystem: Engineered > Bioremediation > Thiocyanate > Unclassified | place: South... | reverse complement strand
TCGATCACCTGCTTCACCGCCTCGGCCCGGAACTCATCCGTGTACTGCTTGCTGTTGCCCATAAACACCTCGGTCATTGCCATGAATTATGGCGTCCGGATGTCTACGAAAGGCTGGTCGGTCCATTCGTTCGCGACTCACCTCCTAGCTGGAGGGACCGATATCCGAACGATTCAGCTGTTGCTGGGTCACCGCAACCTCAAAACGACGATGATCTACACACATGTCGAGCAGGCTGCGCGCAAGACCACCAGTCCCTTGGACTATCTGGACTTCGACTGAAGCCGCCGAAGCGGACATCCAACGGATGTCCGCTTCGGGTCGATACCCGCCCTCCAAGACACTAAACCAATTGCGCATCTAGATACTTTCGAACAGCAGCCAGTCCATCGATGCCCTCCTCCGCCACCAAGTCGATCGCGGGTCGTCCAGCAAACAACGGCGCACTGTTGGGCCGCATGATCCAACCGTCGGCCTGGAGCTCATTGGGGAAGATCGTGTGCAGCGCCTTATAGATGCCAAGAACGTAGCTGATGCGAATGAGCACAACATCAGGCACGCCAGCACAGTCGCCTCGACGCCAAGAATCGAGAGTCCGTGGATCTTCGCAACCTAATAGCGAGCTTTGCTGTTCGGGGGACATCTGCCATTTTTCGACAATGCGAAAAAAAGTCCGGAGACCAGAACCCGCCAACTCTTGCTCAGTCATAGATATGCTGCCATTGCACAGTCCTCCCTCGATTCTCAGCTCAATAAGGGCCAAAACTAGGCCGAGAATCCATTAGCAGCTTTTTGAACAATAGCCAGGACGTCCGCGGCTCGTCCCTCCGCTACAGCCCTCGCGGGAGAGCTCTGCAATCCTCTCAAGTCGGCGCACACCCATCGAGCTGCCGACTCCGGATTCGAATACAGCTCCAGGATGTGCCGTGCAAGTTCCGGCTCCGCTTGCACCAGCGCAGTCCAAACCGCATTGCGACACGCATTGAGCTCGCCAGCCTTGGCTTCTTCGGCAGCGACTGCCTTCGACAGCTCCTCATGCTGCATACGGATCTCCCTGGCCTGCGACGCCCTCGGCATCGACGAGCAGGATGCTTGGATCGGAAACTTTTTTGACACGCGCACTCATTAGCCCCCTCAGCCGTTCTGGCCAGAAGAAAGAGTCTGAAGGTACCGCATCGCCTTCGCGGCTTCCCCGTCTCTCACCACCTCAAGCAAAGTCCTATGCCCGAGAAGCCTGATCGGCGTCGCCTTCATGTGGCCCGCGGCCAGTCCCACGTCGGACTGCAACATCAACAGGTGCGTGAGAACGCTGACGAAGGGCCTTAGCCGCTCTTGGACCTGCGGGTCGTCGGATCGGCGCTGCAGAGTGTCGAGCTCCACACCCAGCACCTCTGCAAGCGCCGCTTCGGAAATCCGGAGCGCGCGAGCAAAGCTCGCCGGACACATGGAGTTGGCCTCCTCTTCCTGAAGCGCGCTTTCCATACGGTCCATCGGCTTGTGGCTTTCCTGCATGGCTCTACTCCTTGATCGTCCAAGTGGTACGCCTAGGTAACAAACTTATGCTAGCGGCGTACGTCACGGCCACCTGCTCAGACGGAAAGCGAAGCGGGCGAGGCTGGTTCCAGCCATCCGGTCGTATGAGGTTGGGCGCCGGCAGGGGCTCGTCCCGCAGCACTCTTGTGAATCCACGGCCCCGCACGATCAGCACCCAAGAGGAGGTTCTCCCATCGAACACCTGAGCAGGCTCAATGGCTCTGACAAGCCCGAACAAGCGGGCCATCTGCAATGGAAACAGGGAGATCAGTCTGTACCGCACCGGGGCAACTCCTCCAAAGTCAGGGGCGCAGGATTGCCGACGGTGGTCTCACCAGCTGCGACCGTCATGCCTGTCTAGCTACCCCGCTTGGCAAAAAATCGTTCTGCGCGAAGACTGCGGGCGTGATCGATGCTTTGACCAACCTCCTGGATGCAGAGGTTGTCGACTTAGGAAACCCAAAAATCTGGTGCACAACGATCTTCTGGAAGCGCTACAACTTCATTTCGCCGCGGTGTCCTGACCCGTAAACCCCAAGTAGCCTTAGATCCTTTGATGTAGCGGCTACAGCCTCCGCAGAGGATTTCGAAATGGCTCGAACCGCGCCTCCCCCCTCCCCTTTCCCACCCCGATCCCCACGTCGATCCCATCCATCGCCCGGATGAGATCGGCGCCCACGAAGCCTGCGAATCCCGCTGGCTTGGTCGAATACCACGTCAGGCAGTGACGCAGGAGCACGGCACCATGCGGCCATTCGCCATCAAGCCAGTGCAGATGCGACGCAAGAATTTCCAGAGTCAGCGCTTCATGGTGCACCCAAGGAGCAAGCGGGGGCCGCTTGGGCCCCTCACCAACGGTTTCGAGCTTCCCGATGTCATGAAACAACGCAGCCGCAATCACCACCTCTTGGAGCGATCTTTCCAACCCTGAACTGCACGAGAGACAGCGCTCCACAACACCCACGCTGTGCATCAGCAGACCGCCTCGTTCGTGATGATGGTGGTTGGCGCTCGCTCGGCAGCGCACAAAGCGGCGGGCGATGTGCTGGTCGGTGAGAACACGACCGACGAACTCGCGAATGGACGCTGTCTTGATGCCATTGAAGATGGCAACCAGCTTCTCCAACGCCGGATAAGCGCCTTCTGGCACATGCGTACGAGACAGGAACAACGGACCACCTCGATACAGTTCGTCGTCACTGATCCTTGCCACATCGTCGGAGTCGAGCCACAGGCGGCTATCCAGGAACCGATGGGATACCACGGCCTGAAACGCACCGTCGCCACTCGGATATTGGACGGACGGCTGACGCCAATCGCACCACCATCGCAAAGTTGCGACATCGGAAAAGTCCGCCACTTCCATCTGGATATAAGGCGTGCCGTCAGGCCGCTCGAGGAATCGGACGCCCTCCACGGCAAAGCTAACCAGAGCGCCACCAGTCGCCCGCTGCCTGAGCATTCGCAGGCTCATCCGACTTCCCCCTGCGGCGCACTGTTCTGAGTCGAGGCTCCCAGCAGCTTCTCGAACGCCGAACCGTCGTTGCGCGTAACGTCCTTGACCCACCGTGCGTACACCCGGAACAGCATCTCCACATTGGAATGCCCCAACTGACGCGCGATCCACAACGGGTTCTCCCCGGCCGTCAGCCACAACGTCGCACAGGTATGGCGCAGCTGATATGGGCGCCTGCTGCGGAAGCCCAGGTGTCGCAGCAACGGGTACCAGACCCGATTGGTGAAGTTGTGGGTATCGAACGGCTGTCCGTTGCGGTTGGCGAACACGTAGCCGCTCTTGTCGTCCGCCATGCCGTGGAGACGCTTGAGCGCGTCATGGACGGGCGGCGACATCACGATCTCACGCACCGAGGAATTCGTCTTGGTCTTGTCCTGCGCGCCATGCGTGAACGTCTCCCGGATCAGGATCTCCCGGCGCTTGAAGTCGACGCAAGGCCACTTCAGGCCATTCACCTCACCGGTGCGCATGCCGGTGAAGGCACGCACGATCACATAGTCGCGGTAATCCGGTCGACAGGTGTCGATCAGCTTCCGCGTCTCCTCCAGGGTGAACGGCTGGACGTCCGCCTTCGGCACCTTCAGGCGCCTCAGGTTCTGGCACGGACTGGTGAATCCATTCCTAGCCGCAGCCTCGTCCAGGATGCTCTTGAGCACACCCACCGTATCGTTCACCGTCTTGGGCGAGATCGTCTCGTCCCTTTTCTTTCCGGGCCGCTTTGCGAACTCGGCACGGAAAGCCAACACGTCAGCCCGCTGAATCGCGTTCACCTGTTGATCGCCAAACACGGGCACCAGGTGCTTGTCCACGATCATCCGCATGAGCTCCTGCGTCGTGCGTCGCCACCGCACCTCGTTCTCGGTGAACCAGATATCGGCGAACTCGCGGAACAGCGGAGTCGCAGGCGACTCCTTAGTCGCCGGCCCAACCGTTCCCTGCAGCAGCGCCTGGGCGGCCTGCTGCTCCACGACCTCCGTTGCAACTCGACTGCTGGGGAAGTACTTGGCGTAGTCGAACACCCCACGCTCGATATCGACATTGAGCGCACGCAGCACCTGTTCCGCCTTCTTCCGGTTCTGCGGCGTATCGTCCAGCGACGTCTGCTCCCGGCGGCGCTTCCCGGCCCAGTAGAAGTCGAAGAACAGCTTTCCGGTGTCCTTGCGCACGCCAAGCCTAGCCACGGCACACCCCGCCCGCGGCCATCGGCACGCCGATTTCCCGCTTAGAAGCCAGATGCATGTCGCGCTCGATGGCTTCCCAGATGAAGAGGATCTTTCGCCCCCCGAACGGACGCAGGTAGTGCGTGCCTTCCAACAGCACGCTGTCCTTCAGCTGCTCTCTGATGGTTCGGGCGTCATACCGGATCCGGCTAGCCAGTTCTTCGGTAGTGAGGTAAGTTGCATCCATTGCTGTCTCCGTAGCAGTCGGGCAAAAAAGCTAGCGACATCGCTAGCTCGGAAGCCATCTAACTACTACTAAAGCAGCCTGTCAACTACTTCCTTAGCCTATTCACTATTTATTCAGCCAAAGATGATCCGATTCCGCCTCCAAGAACTGATGGCAGACAAGGGCTTCAAAGAGAAGCGCGTGGTGACGCTTGTGGAAATTTCCGAGGCCACAGGGGTCCACAAGGTGACCCTGTCCAGGCTGGCCAACAACAAGATTGGAACCAGTACCGAGATCCTCAACAAGCTATGCAACTACTTCGGTTGCAAGATTGGCGATCTCGTCGAGCACATTCCAGACTGACTCACTGGCTTGCCATTCACCCTGACAGAGCCGTGGGTTTCAATTGCCGGATCACCGCAATGGAAAAGGCCCCAGTGAGGACAACCTCAAAGAGGCCTTACGCGCCTATGTCATGGCAGCCATAACAGTCGGGTAGAGTCAGTCGAAGTCAGGCGGTGACATCCCCAGCACCCGACTGTTCTCCCTAGCTGCGCGTACGGTCGTCTCGTCAAACCCCCGCGCATCTGTGGCCTCGATGTCTACCTTGATGACCACGTTGGTGCCGTGGCGGGCGCTGAACAACTCGACCAGTTCCGTCATGATGTTGGCGAACTTCAATGATGCGCCAACGGGATCCAGCTCCGCTGATGCCCAGAAATGGGTCGGCATTGCCGTCCTCGTAGCACTGGCTTTGCCTGTGGTGGCGGCCGTTGCTCCACTCGCCGCTGTCGCTGATGACGCGGTGGCACCAGCGGTGTCCGTCCCAGTCGATGCATTGGTCGCCTCGGGCGGTGGCGGTCGCATGGCCTCCTCATACGCGGCCGCGGCAGCCGGATCGATCAGCAGCGCCACGTCCATGAACGGCGAGGTCGCCTGCCCCAGCGTGAAGCCCATGTAGCGCTCGCCATCCTTGCCACTGGCCAGACCGAAAAAGTCCAGGCTCGATGCGCCCGCCGCGATGGCATGGGCCATGACGTTCGAATTCTGCAGGCGCGGCAGATACAGATAGCTGCACGACTTCTGCCACACGTCTAGCGCCTTCACGTCCACGACGCCGTCCTTCCAGAACCACTGCTTGAGCAGGTAGTGAAGGTTCACCGGCGCCCACTCGGCAGTGACCCAGTCGTTATCAGCCAAGACGCGGTCAATCTCCTTGCCCAGTCCCACCGCTGAGAGGTTCAGCGCCTGCGCCTCCCATTCGATCTCGCCCACGGTGCCGTCCTTGCGGCTGACGGTTTGGGTGGGGGCCACCAGCCACTTATAAGTGTCACGCACCAGGCGCAGCACGGTGTCGCGGGTCTGTTCCTTGTTCTGACTGACCTGCTTGGCCTGGATGTTGTCCAGCGTGATGCGGGTCTCTTTGAGGTCGGTTTCGATGCTGCGCCACGCCAGCAGTGCGCGCACCGTTTCCTTCAGGTGGCTGACCTGGTCGGCGTCGGCCGCCAGGAACAGTAGCCGGTTCTGCTTCACGCGTGGCTGGCCACCGCGGTCACGCAGGATGGCAGCGGCCGAGTCGCGCGCCGGGTTAGGGCCGGCACCGCGGGTCCAACCCGTGTTGGGCGACAGCACCACCAAGCGCAGGTCCCATTCGTCGGGCACGTCCGCGGCTGGCGTGAAGATGTGGTGGTGCGCGATGGAGCCGCCCCCCAGCACCTTACGCAGCACGTCCGCGACTTCGTCGAATACCTCGGGATCCTGGAAGCGCCGCTTGCGGTCTTCCATCTCGCGTCGCAGGTTGGGCTTCACGTCCAGCCACCAGCGGTTGTTACCCTCGTTGAGGAAGGTCAGCCGCGTCTTCAAGCGCGACAGCGCATCCTTGAACACATGCGGGGCCTGCCCCGGCTGGACACAGCTCAGGATCAGCCGCTCGGTCTCGACGCCACGTGCCATCTCGTTGCCGGACACGGGTGCGCTGCCCAGGAAGATGCTGCGTGTGATCCGACGACACGCCTGCACCGACCCGAACCGCGCCTCCTGGGTCTCCAATAAGGCCGGCTCGCTGCGCTCGCCATCGACGTCGCGCGAGAGCACGGGGTCCCAGCCCACCGGCAGGTTGCTGGTCAGTTCGGCGCTGACCTCCGCGTCGTACAGCGGCAGGCTGCCCGGCAGGATCAGAAGATCCTTGTTGTCGCTCTGCCACAGACGATGGATCACACGCGCCATCAGTTTCAGCACGCCGCGCGTGCGCTGGAAGTTCGGCAGTGCTGACCAGTCCTGATACAAGCGCTCGAACACTTCCGGATGGATCGGGTACGCCGAACGCAGGCGGTCGTAATAGCGACCTTCCTGCGTCTCACCCGGCAGATCGTCGGCGTGCTTCACGTACCAATCGGCGAACGCACGGCAGACGGTGTCGCGCGTGTCCTGGTCGCGGATCTCGGCAAACAGGCGACGGCGCACGATCTCGAACGACTCTTCGGTGCTGACCGGCTTCCAGATTGCCTGGACGCGGGAGAAGTAATGTTCCAGCGCATGCAGCGCGGCGACGCCGCGCTCGCTGCCGGCTTCGCGCTCGCTCTCCGGCAACGAGGCCAGCAGCACCGCCTGCGGTGCTGCCTTCAAGGCTTCGGTCAGCGCCTGGATGAAGGTGAGGTTGGCATCGTAGGTGCCGCCGGAAAGCGACTTGCCGTCCTCGAACTGGCGGATGTAGGCCACCAGCTCGTCGATCAGGATCACGCAGGGGCCGGCCTTGCGGATCAGCTCGGCCAACAGGTCCTTGCCCGGGTTTGTGCCGGTCGCATCGGCATCGGCCAGCGCCGCATAGGCTTCGGCGCCGCCGAGTTGCCAGGCCAGCTCGCCCCAAAGCGTGCGCAGGGTCTGGCCATCGACGCGCCTCGGCATGCTGGGCGACAGCTTTACGCCATCGAGCACCACCACCTTGGCAACGGGTAGGTCCAGCACGCCGGCGGCATCAAGCAGCGGTGGAATACCGGCCAGGTCGCTCTTGGGCGCCTTGCCGCCGACCATGTGCATGACCGCCAGCATGGTGTGGGTCTTGCCGCCACCGAAGGCGGTCTGCAACTGGATAACCGGGTCGCCGCCCTTGCCGGCCAAGCGCTTGGCCACCGACGTCAGCAGCGAACCCATGCCCTCTGTAATGAAGGTGCGCTGGAAGAACAGCACCGGATCCTGGTACTCCGGTGTGGCGGAGCCATCATGGACGCGGGTGATGTCGGCCGCGAACTCGGCACGAACGAAGGTGCCGCGATGGACATCCTCGTGCGGGATGGCGACTTCGCGCCAGGGTTTCATAGTCATGGTTCAGTCCTCATCATCAAAGGCGCAACTTGGAATAGACGCCCTCGACCATGCAGTCCTCGTCGTCATCGATGAAGTACAGGGAGCCGTATCCCGGACCAGACAGGTTCAGGATCGCGTCCTCCATGAGCGCCAGGCTCAGGCACGCGCTGGTCTTGATGAAAGTGTCCGTGCCGAACACTTCGTACCAGTCGTCGTCCTCGCGACTGACGGACACTTTGTACTTGCCTGGTGATGCACCGCTATCGCCAAAGACCGCCTTCACATCGCAGCTCGACCCCTCGTCGATGAACACGATCTTGCCGCTCATACCTGACATTCGCAGCAGAGAGTCCTCGCTGTACACGTACTCGTGGCAGTAGCGGGTGTGGATGTAGATGTCCTTGCCATCCACCTTGTACAGGTTGGACCCCTTCCGGGTCACGGATAGATCGTAGTCCCCGGCCGTTACCGCGCTGGAAACCAGCATGAGGAATGCCAGCAGCACGTACTTCATGCTCGGCTCCCGCTTGCACCGGCACCTTCGTCATCGCCGTACTTGCCGAAGAAGCTCGAGATCTCGAACCAGTACTCACCCACGTAGTGCACGGTTGCTTCGTCGCGACGGCGGAAATGGTCTTCTTGGTCGAAGTCGGGCGACCGGATACCCTGTGGTCCCTCCCACTCGGCTTTCAGTGCTTCCCATACTTCCAGCGGAAGCGCAGTGATGTCGAACTCCATCACGTCGTATTTCTTGCCGTTCTCACCGCCCCTCAAGCTCTGCTTCTTCAACTTGAGATTGCAGCCCAAGTGCTGCTTTCCTTCAGGGCGGCACCCGATCAGTTCCTCATACATGCGCAGGCGAGCGAATACATACTCGATCTCTACTCCATTGAACGGCTGGAAGTTCGCAGCCGCCGGATGCGATCTATCAATGATCACGGCATCGGCTTCTGAGTAGCCCCACCCGCCGCGTATCGGAAGAGGTGCTTGCGACTTGTATTGGCGAGCAAGGAACGTCTGTGGCTCGTTGCCCTTGTGGTACTTGGTGATGTTCTCGACTTCGATCTCAACGGCCATGATCTATCCCCCTGTGATCAACACTTCGCGCTGTCGCATTTCGTCCAGCACGCCCGTCATTCCTGCTGCTGCCAGCGCAGCTAATGCATTCTTCCGTTCTTTCCATTCTTCATCGCCATGAACATGGAAAGTAGTGGCTTCCAGTGCCTGGATGTATGCCTCCGGCAAGCCGCCTTGTCGCGCCCCAGCAACGATCAGCGCCAGATACCAGTCATAGGGCACATTCGACGGATCCCGCCTTTGGGGGTCCGCCATGTACGCCCACGCCGTTTCGTCACCTGACGGCGTGGCCACGACAACCTCTTGCGCCCGGTAGTGCGGGCCTTCGTGCTTATCGAGATCAGCCTTCTGCGAGGCATCGAACTCGTACAGCACGCCCCAGACCTCACCACCAGGACTCGACACCATGTCGCCCTTGCCGGAGTGATCCACGCTGACCTTGGCGAAGTCGAGACGGAAGTCGCGGACGACACCTACTGCCACTGCCCGCGCTGTGGATACGCGGGCCACCAGCCGTTCGCGCAGCATGTTGGAGCCGTAGGCGAAGTAGCGCAGCGTGGCCATCAGACGTCCAGACTCCCCTGCACGTTGATATGCCCCGCATCGTGGCTGGCCGCTTCGATGGCGTGCCAGGCGGTGATCAGTTCGTTGTAAGCGCGAGCTTCTTCCGGCAGGCGCTTGCGTTCTGCGCAGGCGTTGTAGAGCCAGTAAGCCAGGCGGCGGATGTCGCCGGACTTCTCCGGCATACGCGCCAGCAGCAGACCGGCGTCGCTCTCGCCGCCGGCGTTGTAGGCACGGATCAGCTGGTGCAGCGCTTCCCAGACCGGGGTGCGGTTGTCGGACTGCGGGTCCCAGTCCGCCGGGTACTCGTCGGGCTTCAACAGGCGCACCTTGCCGCCGTCGGAGGCCAGCACGCCGGCATGCTTCACGGCGTCCACGCTGGTGGCCTTGGCGCGGGCCAACACGTCGGCGTTGCCGAAGGCGCCGGTGCCGAAGCCGACCTCGTCGAACCAGCCCAGGCAGAAGTTGGTGTCGGCATCAAACGTCTCGCCGCCCAGCACCTCGTCCACCTGACGGTTGATCAGCATCAGCGCGGTTTTCACGCTCATCGGCTCGCCGTTGCTTTCCAGCACGGCGGCGTACTGCGAAAACACGCCCATGCCGGGGCCGATGGCGGCCTGAGCCAGGTCAACCGGGGCGATGGGGGAGGCACCATCGGCACCACCGAGCATGGCTTCCAGCGCCTCGCCAAGCACCTCTTTCAACTCGCGCTGGAACTCGCGACGCGGGATCTGCGGAGCGTCATCCGGGCGACGGCGGCAGACGAGGATGATGCTGGAGGCCAGCGCGTTGGTGCCGCTGCCGATCATGCGGTTGCCCAGTTCGGTGCGCATGGGCCAGGTACCATGAATAGCGAAGCCTGCGCGCAGCACAGCGGCGATGAAGGTCTCCCAGCCGGTCGAGGCGGTGCCATCGCTGCCGGTATCGGATTGCTTGAAGGCGTAGTAAATCGTGACTGGGAATGCACCATGCGCCTTGTCGGCGATGTTGTGCATGGCTGCCGTCATGCCATCAAGGAAGAACTGCTCCGCGCCCTCCCTGCCACCATGCCGATAAGGCGTTGCCACCAGCTCCTCAGCCTTCGGTACCGCCACCGTTGCGAACAGCGAAGGGAAAGTGGACCGTAGGTTGCGTCGCAGCCAGACATAAAAGAAGTCGGACAAGTCGGCGTAGCCGATGTTGTCGTAGTACGGGGGGTCAGTTGAGACCACGCGACCGCCTAACGACGCCCCGCCAGCATCTTTCTGCTGAGCATCTCCATCCGGCCATCCGGATTTCGTACCAACGGACAACAGGTTGTCAGCGGTGTACTTCACCGCGTTCAACCAGCAGATAGCCTTCTCACCCATCACATTGGACTCTGGGAAGTCCCACGTCATAGGGATTGCCTGTCGCTTGTAGGTCTGCATTACCTGTTCACCAGACGGCTTCCAGGTTGCGATGGAGCTGTTGTAGTCGTTCAATCGACTGATAGCGAACGACAGGTACGTAGCCACCGCCTCCGCATATGCCGTCGCGCCATCGCCACCCGCATCCAGCCCACGACCGTTATCAGCCATACAGCTCTTCACGGCGTCGGCGCGCACCTTGTCACGCGCCTCGGCCACCAGATCGGAGAAGGTGTTCAGCGCGACGAGCTGGCGCGGGGTGAACAGGTCGCCGAACTTCGACAAGCCGTAGCTCAGCGTCCAGAAGTTGCGCGGATCGTCCGGCAGCGGTGTATCCGGCTTCCATGTCGGCTGGGCGCTCTCGGCCAATGCCTGCATGGCGCCATCCGGCGACAGATAGACTCGACCGCGCTTTCCTTCAGCCACCACCGCCATCAAGCGCTGCCCCATGCGCCCCGCCACGCCTTCTGCCTTGATGTAGTCAGGCTCGACAGGCGTATCCGACACCAGACAGCGGAAGTTCGCGCCACGCGCCAGTTTGGTGCCGCCCTTCGCACTGGCCGGCGGCTTGCGCTTGCCGTCGGTCACATTGACCTCGAACCGATACCCGCTGCCTTCCACCACCGGCTCCACCCACGCCTCCTTGCCCGCCTTGGTGGACAGCAAGAAGGTGGACGCCAGCGGCACCTGCACGCTGGAATACGCCGGGTTGGGGCTGCGCACCGTGCGCGCCCACAGCCAGGCGATGACAGTCAGCTTCTGGCCGACGTACTGCTTCAGGTCCGGCCTGTCCTCGGCCATCTCCGCTGTGATCTCCACCTGCGGATACAGATGACCGATGCGCTTGTGCGCTTCCTCACGCATCCAGTGGCCATAGCGGCGCACGTCCTCGGCCAGCCCGCGCGCACCGGACCAGTCCTCGGCCATCTTGGCCTGCTTCTCGCCGGCCGGCACCGGCCCCACCGGCTTGCGGCCGGCGAACTTCGGCGGAATCTCGATCATCGCCTTGTTGATCAGCACCGCCACCGGGTTCAGATCGCTGGCGTGGCTTTCCAGGCCCAGCCTTTGCGCTTCCAGTGGAATGGCGCCACCGCCCGCGAACGGGTCATGGAAGTCGGGCAGCTTGGATGGGTTGAACAGTTCCGCCGCCTGTGGGTGCTTCTTGTTGAGTTCGCAGGTCTCTTCCCAGCTCTTGCGGATTTCCGCCCGAGCCCGTTCCAGCACGGCCTCGTTGTTGGTGTTCTCCCACTTCACCAGGTCGCGGATAATGTCGAACAGGCGCTCACGCTCGCGAGTGGCCTCCTTCTTGTTCGAGCCCCGCCTGAAACCCTGACCTTGTTGCAATCCTGGGTCATTCACCATCTGCGCGAACAGCACCGCCCTCGCCGCCGCCAGCGGGCGCCGTGCCCACCACAGATGCAGGCCACGCGGATGCGCGCCAATGCCCGGCTGCTTCTCTGCCGCCGCAGCGATGTTGATGTCGTCGAGCGGCAGCGCGACTTCGATGAGCTTTTTTGGGGTCTTGATAGGGTGCATCTATCTCAGGTCCAGGAAGCAGGGCGTGGCAGGACGAACCCGTCCGGCTTGGTGATGGTGTCGGGTAGCTGGCTGTCCTGCAGCTTCTTGCGGCCGATGGTGAAGCACGCGTTGGCAGCAGCAGCGAGCTTCGCGGAATGGCGCGCGGGCGGGCTGGCGATGATGATTCGCTTGGCCGGGAAGCGGGCGCGCACGGCTTCCACCGGCGGAACCAGGTCGCTGTCGGCCGAGATGATCATCGCCGTGTCGAAGGCATCGTCCATCGCGTCGGCCAGCAGGCGCACGGCAATGTTCACGTCGGTCATCTTCTCCTCTGCCTGCTGCCACTGCGCACCGCACGCGCGGCACTGCTTGGGCTTGCTGAGGTAGTGGCCGTAGATCGCCTCGACGCCGGCCAGGGTTTCCACGGCTTCGAGGTAGGTCTGCTGGCGCAGGTGCTTGTCCGGGTCGGCGGGGCTTGGGCTAATCCGTGCGCTGAAGTACCGGACGCCCGCCAGCGTCTGCCAGTCCTTCATCAGGTTCTGGATCAGCAACTCCGGGTTCAGCCAGTAGTAGCGGCGCAGACCGCTATCGCGCAGGCCGAAGAACAGGTTGAAGCCGTCGATGTAGCCCACTACCCTGTTCATGTTCCGGCTTCCTTGCCTGTTGACAGCTGGCAACCCCTTGTCAACAATGCGCCTACCCCGTCGGGGATAGCATCCCCGGCCCGACGCCCCGCAAGGGGCGTTTCTCTTTTGTGGCCTCGCAGGCCATGAAAGACAGCCCCGCCGGAGATAGCATCTCCGGCCCGACGCCCGCCTCGCGCGGGCGTCTCTGTTTCTGGCGCAGCATGCCGTGCCGCCGCAAGGCTCATGCCCCACCCCCATGACACGTGGCCCGGGCCAGCAGTTCGGCCAGTTCCAGGTTCTTGCTGACCTCGGCCCAGTCCGGTGCCTGCGACACCGGGCCTTGCAGGTAGTACGGACCATCGGTGCTGTCGTCCTCATTGACCAGGACGATGGCAAGCCAGAACTGGTCGGGCTTGTTGAGCGCAGCGATGATCTCGTTCTTGGTCAAGGTAATCGTGGTCGCACCCTTGGCGCGGCCCTTCACCTCGATCAGACGGTCGTCAGGCAGCGTGGCGCCGCTCGGCGGCACGGCCGAGGTGATGTCCCAGCCGCACTTCTCCGCCGACACGTCGCGCGGGCTGAACCCCATCGCGCGCTCTGCCGCGGCAACGGCTTCCATGGCCAGCAGTTCGATGCGCGAACGCGCAAGCGGATCGACGCTGTGAAGCGAAGGCGTGGCGGCAGGATGGCCGATCTGGAACCAGCCCGCTGGCACCACCAGCGCGCCACCCACGATCCTGGGCGTGGCCGGCACGATATGGCGCTGGGCTTCCAGCTCCTTGAGGCGCGCAGCGCGACGCGCCTTCAGCTCCTCGGCTCGGCGGATCAGGTTCTCCGGCTGCACCCTGGGCTGCCTGCCAGCGCTCACTTCCTGCTGCAGCGTAATGGCGCGATGTTCGAGAAAGTTGATCTCGCGGATCAGTCGCTCATGCACAGCCTGGCTGACCCGATCAATGTGGCGCAAGCGACGGTCGCGGACTCCGGACAGATGCTTGGGCACCAGCTGTCCGCCGGCCCATTCCAGCGCACGCTGTTCGAGGCCCTGGTCGAGCCATGCCGCATCGAGCAGGGGCTTGACCTGGTCAGTCTCCGCTTCGGTGGCCGGACGCAGATCCAGGTGCGGCGCCCAACCTGCAAACGTGGCCTCGCCATTCGGCGCGATCCGCAGGAACTGGACTTCGCGCGAGATCGTGCGCTCGGAGTCGCCCGTTCCCTCTCGCACCTCGTGGTCCACCATCAGCAACAGGTGCGGCTCGGTGCCCAGGTCGGTCGGATCAACCAGCACGCTGCCCTGCTTCAAGGCCGGCAGGCGCGCTTCCAGCGTCATGTCGATGACCGAGGCCATCAGCGGATGCGCCGGGTGGATCAGGTCGGCCATCGGCTTGTTGAGCAGGCGGATGTCGCCCTTCTCGAAACACACACGCGCGTACTTCGGCAGCACCGGCTGGCGGGTCTGGCCAATGCGGCGGTCGCGCTCGCGGATGGCCGCAGGCACATGCGGAAGTTCGTAGCGGCCCTTCTCGCGTTGCCGGGCATCGCCGCCCAGCTGCTCGAAGGCTTGCAGGAAGAAGGCACGGATGAAGTGGGGCTGCAGCTTGCGCGCCTCCGCCTTGTCCATCTCTTCCTTGATGGCATGCAGTGCATCCAGGCCCATCTGGTTGTCCACCAGCGCGTTGCGCCGGAAGATCTCCTTGAGCTTCTCGGAGTCCAGGCTGTTGTCGATGACCTTGAACAGGTCGCGCTGGACGTCCTCGCGCTCGCCGTAGCGGATGGCCTCCCACAGCAGCTCTTTCAGCGGCTTGCCGGTGAACGCCTCCCCCAGCACGTCGAACACGCGGCCACCCAGCGCCTGGCGCTCGATCTCGATCTTCTCGAACAGACGCTGGAACACGGCGCCCTCGCGGGTCTTGTCCGCCACCAGGTTCCATAGGTGGCAGATCTCGCGCTGGCCAATGCGATGGATGCGACCGAAACGCTGCTCCAGCCGGTTCGGGTTCCAGGGCAGGTCGTAGTTGACCATCAGGTTGGCGTTCTGGAGATTGACGCCTTCGCCTGCCGCATCCGTGGCCAACAGCACCTGGACGTCCTTGTTCTGGCGGAACTCCTCCTGGACACGACGGCGCTCGTCGCGGTTGGTGCCGCCGTGGATCTGGACCACCGCCTGCGGCCGGCCCAGCAGGCCGCCGATCTTGGTGTTGAGGTAGTTCAGTGTGTCGCGGTGCTCGGTGAAGATGATGATCTTGCGGCGGTTGCCGTTCGCATCGAACATCAACGCGCTGTCCTGCAGGATCTGCGACAGCTCGCGCCACTTCTGGTCGTGGCCGCTGTCGTACAGTGCCCTGGCTTCCGCTTCCAGCGAGCGCAGGGTGAACAGTTCGGCCTCCATCTCCGCGAGGGTGTCGGCGGTGCTGGCCTGCTCCACCGCCTGGTCGGCGACGTTCTCGAAGTCCTCCGGTGACAGCTCGTCCTCGGCCTCGTCCAGGTCGTCGGGCACGTCGATGGCCACCACCTTGCCGTAGGCCGGGCGATCTTCCCCGACCCGATTGCCGCGGGCGATCAGCTTGGCTTCCTCCAACCGCTCTTCCAGCCGCTTGCGACGGCGCAACAGCGACTGGTAAATGGCGGCCGGGCTGGATGCCAGACGGCGCTGCAACATGGTCAGGGCGAAGCCAACGCTATTGCGCTGCTTGCCATCTAGTTGCTCGGCCCGGTTCCACTCGTTGCGCACGTAGTCCGAGACATGCGCGTACAGCGCCTCCTCGGCAGGCGACAGGTCGTAGTTGGCGGTGTAGGCCAGTCGCGGCGGGAACAGCTTGGTGCCGTCGAACTTCAACAGTTCTTCCTTCACCAGGCGACGCATCAGGTCCGACACGTCCACGCGCGTGGCGCCCTCACGGAACTTGCCGTAGAAGCGGTCGCCATCCAGCAGCGCCATGAACAGCTGGAAGTCCTCTTCCTTGCCGTTGTGCGGCGTCGCCGTCATCAGCAGGAAGTGGCGCGAGATCGAGCCGAGCAGTTCGGCCAGTTCGTAGCGCTGAGTCTTCTTGACCTCGCCGCCGGAGAAACTGGCGGCGCACTTATGGGCCTCGTCGATGATGACCAGGTCCCAGTGCGAGGCGCGCAGCTTCTCCTTCAAGTCATCGTTGCGTGCCAGCTGATCGAGACGCGCGATCATCCGGTCGGTCTGGGTGAAGGCGTTGCCGTTGGCGGACAGCTCCTGTTGCTCACGACTGAACAGGGTGAACTCCAGACCGAACTTGTCGCGCAGTTCGTCCTGCCACTGCCCGGACAGCGAGCCCGGCGACACCACCAGGATGCGCTGCGCGTCGGAGCGCATGATCAGCTCGCGGATCAGCAAGCCGGCCATGATCGTCTTGCCGGCGCCGGGGTCGTCAGCCAGGACGAACCGCAACGGCTGGCGCGGCAGCATCGCCTCGTACACCGCCGAGATCTGGTGCGGCAGCGGCTCCACGTCCGAGGTGTGGACGGCCATCATCGGGTCGAAGAGATGGGCGAACCGGATGCGCAGTGCCTCGGCCGCCAACTGGAATGCCTCGCCGCTGGCGGCGAAGGACCAGGGACGGGTGGCAGTCGCCTCAGCCAGGGACGGTTCGTCGTCCCGGAACAGCATCCGTTCGCCGATGACACCTGCCGGGGACCGAAAGACGAGGGTGATGGCGTCCTGCCCCCCGGGTGCTACGGCCACGACTTCCACGGGTCCAGCGGGGTCCACCCCTACCAGCCGCTGCCCCCTGGCGATGTCTTCGATCTTCAACCCGGTCATTCCCTTTCACGGACTTACAGGATTCTAGAACCCTGCAACAAATTCCGCTTGCTCAGAACAGGCTCTCTCGAAGTGGTCCGCACGTGTGAATTTTGCAGCCGCTCACCATATGGAAACTCGTTACCTGCCCGATCTCCAGACTCATAGCAGATTGAGGATGCACCCTTCCCATCTCATGCCATGCGACCAACAAGCGGAATGACCCCTTGAAGCCGTCACTGCCTCGACGGATCAAACAACATGACACGGATGTGGCACGGATCTGACACGGAGGCCGGCCGGAGCCCCAAAAGCAAAAGGGCCAATGAGTGCTAACTCATTGACCCTTGTGCTTTTTAGGTGGTGCGCCCGGAGAGATTCGAACTCCCGACCCCCAAGTTCGTAGCCTGGTGCTCTATCCAACTGAGCTACGGGCGCAGAAGCGGAATTATGCAGATCCGCTGGTTGCGCGTCAACGGAAAATTTCCGTGTCAGCGCAGGTTTTTCGCGTTTCGCCGCAAGTGGCGGAGACTGAGGGATTCGAACCCTCGATGGAGCTTTTGACCCCATACTCCCTTAGCAGGGGAGCCCCTTCGGCCTCTCGGGCAAGTCTCCGTGAGGCGAAACGCGAGCCCGAAAGAATACAGGCAATAAGGTGTTCCGGCAAACCTCAGGACGACTTTTCTTCGTCCCGGTTGTCCTCGCCACCCTGGATCCGCTGATAGATCTCTTCCCGATGGACGGCCACGTCCTTGGGCGCGGTGATGCCGATCCGCACCTGGTTGCCCTTCACGCCAAGCACGGTGACGGTAATCGCATCTCCGATCATCAAGGTTTCGCCTACCCGTCTGGTCAAGATCAACATCGCGCAACTCCCCTGTCGCTGGCTTTCATGCGTTACCGACCATACGGGAGCGCAGACATCCAGTCCCCCCGATCATACTGGCGCGGCTTCAGGTTGGACAACCCAACGCAATGCACTCCCGCCCTCATGATTGGAGGGTTTCGCGCACGCGGACCGGCACGCCTTCCAGTGCGGCAACCAGTGCCGGCCCATCTTCGCCGCCACCCTGCGCCATGTCCGGGCGACCGCCGCCTTTGCCGTTGATCTGCCTGGCGACTTCACCCAGCACGTCGCCGGCCTTGATCCGGCCCAGTGCTGCACCACTGACGCCGGCCACCAGCGCAGCCTTGCCGTCCCCGGTCCCGGCCAGCACCACAACCGCATCGCCCAGCTGCTGCTTGAGCCGGTCCATCGCGTCGCGCAGCGCCTTGGCGTCGAACCCTTCCAGCCGCGCCGCCAGCACCTTGATGCCACCGACGTCTTGCGCCTGTCCGGCGAGGTCGCCAGTGGCATTGGAGGCGGCCTTGGCCTTGAGTGCCTCGACCTCGCGTTCCAGCTTCTTCTGGCGGTCGAGCAGCGCATGCAACTTGCCGGAAAGGTCGGCCGCATTGCCGCCCAGCAACTGCGCGGCCTCGTGCAGGCGATGCTCTTCTTCGGCCACGAAATCCAGCGCGCCCTGCCCGGTGACCGCCTCGATGCGGCGCACGCCTGCGGACACGCCGCCTTCGGACACGATCTTGAACAGGCCGATGTCGCCGGTGCGGCCGACGTGGGTACCGCCGCACAGTTCGGTCGAGGTCGGGCCGAAGCGCAACACGCGCACGCGCTCGCCGTACTTCTCGCCGAACAGCGCCATCGCGCCGAAATCCAGCGCTTCCTGCATGCCCATGTGGCGCACTTCGCCCTCGTGGTTGGCGCGCACCTCGGCATTGACGCGGCGCTCGACCTCGGCCAGTTCGGCCGCGGTCATCGGCTGGAAATGCGAGAAGTCGAAGCGCAGGCGGTCCGGCGCGACCAGCGAGCCCTTCTGCTGCACATGCGTGCCCAGCACGTTACGCAGGGCGGCGTGCAGCAGGTGGGTCGCGCTGTGGTTGAGGATGGTGGCGCCGCGGCGGCCGGCATCGATCTCGCCACGCACATGGTCGCCCACGCGCAGGCGGCCGAACTGCAGCCGGCCGGCGTGGCCGTGGAACTGCCCGGCCAGCTTGAGGGTGTCGTTGACGTTGAAGCGGCTCTCGACGCCGTCGAGGTCGCCGGTGTCGCCGACCTGGCCGCCGGACTCGGCGTAGAACGGCGTGCGGTCGAGGATGACGATGGCGTCATCACCGGCCTCCACCACTTCCACCGGCTTGCCGTCCTTCAGCAGCGCCAGCACCTGCAGGCTGCCAGCTGCAAGTTCGTCGTAGCCGAGGAAGGCGGTGGGCGCGAGCTTGGCGACCAGATCCGCCGGCAGCTGCACGCCACCGCCGAACTTACCGGCCGCACGGGCGGTTTCCTTCTGGTGCTCCATCGCGGCATCGAAGCCGGCCACGTCCACCGACATGCCGCGCTCGCGCGCCATGTCCTGGGTGAGGTCGAGCGGGAAGCCGTAGGTGTCGTACAGGCGGAAGGCGTCGGCACCGGGGATGACCTTGTCATCGACCCGGCCGGCCACGTCCTCGAAGATCTTCATGCCGGAGTCCAGCGTCTCGGCGAAGCGCTCCTCCTCGGCCTTGAGCGCACGCTCGGCGGTGGCGCGGCCCTCGCGCAGCACCGGATAGGCCTCGCCCATCAGCTCGTCCAGCGTGGCGACGAGCTTGTGGAAGAACGGCTCGCGCACGCCCAGCATCCAGCCATGGCGCAGGGCGCGGCGGATGATCCGGCGCAGCACGTAGCCGCGGCCCTCGTTGGACGGCAGCACGCCGTCGACAATCAGGAAGGCACAGGCACGGATGTGGTCGGCGATCACGCGCAGCGACTTGTTCTCCAGGTCTGCCGTGCCGGTCAGCTCGGCCGCATGCTTGATCAACGCCTGGAACAGGTCGATCTCGTAGTTGGAATGCACATGCTGCAGGATCGCGGTGATGCGTTCCAGGCCCATGCCGGTGTCCACGCAGGGCGCGGGCAGCGGCGTCAGGGTGCCGTCCGCGGCGCGGTCGAACTGCATGAAGACGTTGTTCCAGATCTCGATGTAGCGGTCGCCGTCCTCGTCGGGCGAGCCCGGCGGGCCGCCGAAATGGCTGGGGCCATGGTCGTAGAAGATCTCGCTGCACGGACCGCAGGGACCGGTGTCGGCCATCTGCCAGAAATTGTCGGAAGCAAACGGCGCACCCTTGTTGTCGCCGATGCGGATGATCCGGTCTTCCGGCAGCCCGATGTCATCGCGCCAGATCGCGTAGGCCTCGTCGTCGGTGTGGTAGACGGTGGCCAGCAGGCGCTCCTTCGGCAGCTTCCAGACCTCGGTCAGCAATTCCCAGGCCCAGGCGATGGCCTCCTTCTTGAAGTAGTCGCCGAACGACCAGTTGCCGAGCATTTCGAAGAAGGTGTGGTGGCGCGCGGTATAGCCCACCGAGTCCAGATCGTTGTGCTTGCCGCCCGCGCGCAGGCAGCGCTGCACGTCCGCCGCGCGCACGTAGCTGCGCTTCTCCGCGCCCAGGAACACGTCCTTGAACTGCACCATGCCGGAATTGGTGAACAGCAGGGTCGGGTCGTTGCCCGGCACCAGCGGCGCCGACGGCACGATGGTGTGGCCCTTGGAGGCGAAGAAATCGAGGAAGTCGCGGCGGATGTCGGAGGTGGTCTTGGCTGGCGTGTTCATGCGGGCATCGGGGAGGTGGCGGGCAGCGCTGCGCCCGCAAACCGCTCAAGATGCAGCCGCGAAACCGAGTTGGCAACCCAAGGCTGCCAGTTTACAGGCGAGACCCCCTACTCCGCCTCCATTGCGGCGCGAACATGCTCCATTCCGAAGCCCCTGCGCAGCAGGAAATCCGCGGCCTTGCGGCGGGCGTCGCGGTCGCCGGCCAGCGCCTGCGGATGGCGGCGCTGCAGCAGGTCGCGGGCGTTCTCGACCCAATCGCCCTCGAACCCCTCCATGACGACGGCGATGACTTCGCTGCCCAGTCCGTGGGTGGCCAGCTCCGCGCGGATGTAGGCGGGGCCATAGCCGCTGCTGGCGCGGCTGCGCAGCAACGATTCGGCAAAACGGCCATCGTCCTGCCAGCCCGCCTCGGTCAGTTTGCCGATGGCGGCCTCGGCCTGGTCACGCTCCACCCCGCGCTGCTGGAGCTTGCGCGCCAGCTCCAGCCGGGAATGCTCGCGTCGGGTCAAAAGGCCCAGCGCGCGCTGCAAGGGGGTGGGTTCCGGGCGGCGGCGACGCTTCGGCGCTGACGAGGCTACCCCGTCGTCGCCGCCGCCCGACCCGGTCATTCTTCGCCGGCCTCGCCCTCGTCACGCGAGGACTCTTCCGGCACGAACTGCTCGCGCAGCGCGGCTTCCAGCTTCGCCGCGGCGGCGGGATTCTCCTTGAGGTACTGGCGGGCGTTCTCCTTGCCCTGCCCGATGCGCTCGCCGTCGTAGCTGTACCAGGCACCCGCCTTCTCCACCAGCTTGGCATTCACGCCCATCTCGATCAGTTCGCCCTCGCGGCTGATGCCTTCGCCGTAGAGGATCTCGGTGACCACCTGCTTGAACGGGGGGGCCAGCTTGTTCTTGACCACCTTGATGCGGGTCTGGTTGCCGATGATCTCATCGCCCTTCTTGATGCTGCCGATGCGGCGGATGTCCAGACGCACCGAGGCGTAGAACTTCAACGCATTGCCGCCGGTGGTCACTTCCGGGCTCTGGCCCGGCATCATCACGCCGATCTTCATGCGCAGCTGGTTGATGAAGATCACCAGCGTGTTGCTGCGCTTGATGTTGCCGGTCAGCTTGCGCAGCGCCTGGCTCATCAGGCGGGCCTGCAGGCCGGGGAGCTGATCGCCCATCTCGCCTTCGATCTCGGCCTTGGGGGTCAGCGCGGCCACCGAATCCACCACCACCATGTCGACGGCGTTGGAGCGCACCAGCATGTCGGCGATTTCCAGCGCCTGCTCGCCGGTATCCGGCTGCGACAGGTACAGGTCATCGAGGTTCACCCCCAGCTTCTGCGCGTAGATCGGATCCAGCGCGTGCTCGGCATCGATGAAGGCGCAGGTGCCGCCGGCCTTCTGGCACTCGGCGATGGCCTGCAGGGTGAGGGTGGTCTTGCCCGAGGATTCCGGCCCGTAGATCTCGACCACGCGGCCCTTGGGCAGGCCACCGATGCCCAGCGCGATGTCCAGCATCAGCGACCCGGTGCCGATGGTTTCCACCGCTTCCACGGTGCGGTCGCCCATGCGCATCACCGAGCCCTTGCCGAACTGGCGTTCGATCTGGCCCAGGGCCGCCGCAAGCGCGCGCTTCTTGTTCTCGTCCATCGTGGTGCTCCTCAAGTCGGTGATCTCTGGATTGGGGTCAGCTTAGGCGGGGCCGGTCGCACGGACTGCGACGCGCCGGACCGCAGGATGAAAATCGCATCCGCGCCGCACGCCGGGCATCGGGGAATGCCCTGCCGCCGGCTCGGCGCTTCACGCATTGGGGCGGACCAGGCCGCAGTACAGGCCTTCGATGGCGAAGTCCTGCCCCGGCTTCACCTCGATCGGTGCGTAATCGGGATTTCGCGGCAGCAGGCGGATCCGGCCCTGCCCGATCCGAAGCAGCTTGACCGTGATCTCGTCGTCGATGCGGGCGATCACGATCTGGCCGCTGCGGGCCTCGGAGGTGCGGTGCACGCCGATCAGGTCGCCGTCGAAGATGCCTTCGTCGCGCATCGAGTCGCCGCGCACCTTGAGCAGGTAGTCCGGCGTGGGCGAAAACAGCGCGCGGTCCATCAGCACCATCTGGTCGCTGCCGATATCGGCACCGATCGGCACGCCGGCGGCCACTTGTCCCAACACCGGCAGCTGCAAGGCATCGTCGTTGGCGGGCAGGTCGAGCTGGCGCGGGCCGCCGGGCTGCTGCAGCAGGCGCAGGCTGCGCGCGCGGCCGGGGCTGCGCTCCACGATGCCGGCCGCTTCCAGGGCTTCCAGGTGGTACTGGGCGGCGCGCACGCCCTTGAAGCCGAAGGCACGGGCGATCTCCGCCTGCGAGGGGGCGAAGCCGTCCGCTTCGATGCGCTCGGCGAGAAATGCGTGGATGGCGCGCTGGGTTTCGGTCAGGCTCATGGTTAGTAGTAATACTACTAACAACCCCGGCCGTCAACGCCCGGTCAGGCCAGCTGCGACTCCAGGCCGCGCAGGGCCGCGGCCACGGTCTGGCGGCGGACCGCGTCGCGGTCGCCCTCGAAATGGAAGACCTCGGCGCGGGCGTAGCCACCACGGCGTTTCCAGCCGATCCAGACGGTGCCCACGGGCTTGTCCTCGCTGCCGCCGCCGGGTCCGGCGATGCCGGTCACCGCTACCGCGATGGTCGCACCGGAATGCACCAGCGCACCGGACACCATTTCCACCACGGTCTCGCGACTGACCGCGCCGAACTCCTCCAGCGTCTGCGGGCGCACGCCCAGCAGCGCCTGCTTTGCCTCGTAGCTGTAGGCCGCCATGCCGCAATCGAACCAGCCGGAGGATCCCGGCACGTCGGTCATGCACTTGGCGATCCAGCCACCGGTGCAACTTTCGGCCGTGACCAGCATGTGCCGCATCGCCAGCAGGCGCTCGCCGGTGGCGCGGGACAGGGCATCAAGCTCGGCGTCGGTGGGGGCTGTCATCAACGGAACCGGAGGAAGACCTGCGGGCGTTGTAGCGCATCCGCGGCCGAAAACAAAACCGGCCCGCTTGCGCGGGCCGGTGGGCTGGATCGCTGGCGGCTGGCCTCAGAAGCGGAACCGCAGGGTGGCGCCGTACATCCGCGGGGCGCCGAGGAAGGCGTTGTAGGTGTTCTTCGGGTTGCCCGGCTCGGGCGTGCCCAGCGCCTGCAGCGGGCCGTCGAAACCGACCTGCACGTAGTCCTCGTCGAACAGGTTCTGTGCCCACAGCTCCAGCTGCCACTTGCGGTCGCGGGAACCGATGCCGAGGCGTGCGTTCGCCACCGTGTACGCGTCCTGGGCCTTCTCGGCGTCCAGGTCGGAGCCGGTGTTGTAGCTGGACATGTACTTGGCCCCGATGTTGAAGCGACCTTCCAGATTCGCACCGATGTCCCATTCATAGGTCGCCGACAGCGAGCCGGAGAACTTCGGCGCGAAGCTCATCTGCGCGCCCGGGAGCTTGTACAGCGCGCCCGGATAAGTGAAGTCCGCACCCGGGATGTCGTTGCCGTACTTGGTGTCGGCGTACATCGCGCCAGCCTGCAGCATCAGGCCCGGCGTGGCCTGCCACAGCAGCTCGGCGTCCAGGCCCTTGGAGACCACTTCCGGGATCGAGCGCACCACGAAGCTGGTGCCGAGGAAGCTGTTGAGCTGGAAATCGCTGTAGGTCTGGTGGAACAGCGCCGCGTTGAGCAGCAGGTTGCCGCCGGCCCAGGTGGTCTTGGCGCCCAGTTCCCAGCTGTCCACGAATTCACCCGGGAACGACGTGTCGTTGACCGGGGTGATGCCGGCACCGCCGCTGGACAGCCCGGTGGACGACTGCACTCGGTCCATGTTGAAGCCGCCCGCCTTGTATCCGCGCGCATAGGACAGATAGGTCATGGCGTGCTCGTTCCAGCGGTAGGCCGCCTTGACCGTGCCCGACCACTCGTTCTCGCTGCGCGACTGGTCGGTGACCCGGCCGTTGTGCATGGCATTGGCCCACGGCAGGCAGCTGTAGCCGACGATGTTGCTGATCAGCGCCTGCTGGTTGGCGGCAGGCAGCGAGGCGAACGGCACCCCGCGTGCGGTCAGCGCGGCGGCGATGCGGCCGATCGCTGCCGCACTGACCCCGGTCGGGCCGAAGTAGGAAGCGCAGCCGGGGCTGCCGTTGGGGTTGGTGTAGACCGAGTGCAGGTCCTTGGTCTCGCGGGTGTAGCGCAGGCCCAGGGTGAAATCGAGCGCATCGGTGGCGTGCCAGGTGGTGTTGCCGAACAGCGCGGTGCTCTTGGCATCCTGGGTGTAGCGGTCCAGCGAGCCCAGCCCGGCGAAGGTGGTGCCGTAGGGCTTGCCGGTCGCGGCCGACAGGAAGGTCGCCGCGTTTGGCAGCGATGCCAGCGCCGGGTTGATCATCGACAGCAACCCGATCGACAGATAGGGCTCGTAGTGCGCGCCGATGCGGTAGCTTTCGGTGCGGTTGATGGTTTCCTTCGTATAGAAGCCGCCGAACAGCCAGTCGACCTTGTCGGTGGCGCCGGTCAGGTGGAATTCCTGGCTGAAGGTCTTGAAGCGTGCGTACGATTCGTCCTCGCGCGGATCCATGTAGAGGATGTCGGCGGTGGTGAAGTCGAAGTCGCGCCCGTTGACCGCGTCCCAGTCGCGACCGGCGGTGATGGAGGTGAGGCGCGCCCCGCCCAGCATGTCCAGGTCGATGTTGACCTCGCCCTGCACGCCGCGGTCGCTGATCTCCTGCGCGGTGCTGCGGTTGCTGTAGGCGACGCGCGACCACGGGTCGGCCTGACCGGTGGGGGCGATGGCACCGCCGCCGGCCAGCGCGTTGATCAGGGTCGAGCTCTGCCCGCTGACCAGCTGGACGGCGGTGCAGCAGTTCTCGTCGCGGCGGGTGCTGTCGGCCGAAAGCACGATCTCCACGTTGTCGGCCGGCGCGATCAGCAGCTTCGCCCGGAAGGTGTTGAAATCCTGGTCGTAGTCGCGATCCTCGCTGCGCGGGCCGGCACCGGTCCTGACCGACATCCAGCCGTCGCGGTTGCGGTGCGCGGCATACACGCGCAGCGCGGCGTAGTCGCCCAGCGGGGTGTTGAACGAGCCGGCCAGCCCCAGCGCGGAATAGTTGCCGAAGGTGACCTCGGCGTCGGCGGAACGCTCGAAGCCCGGCTTGCGGGTGACCACGTTGATGACGCCGGACGAAGTGTTCTTGCCGAACAGGGTGCCCTGCGGACCCTTCAGCACCTCGATGCGCTCCAGTTCCCCGAGGTCGCCGAAGCCGACCGAGTTGCGCGGGCGGTACACGCCGTCGATCACGACGCCGACGGACGACTCCAGGCCGACGTTGTCACCCACCGTACCGATGCCGCGGATGCGCGCGGTGGTGATGGTCTCGCTCTGGGTGCTGGTGACGGTCAGGCCCGGCACCAGGATCTGCAGGTCCTTGATGTCGCGCACGCCGGTGTCCTGCAAGGTCTGCTCGGACAGCGCGGTGACGGCGATCGGCACGTCCTGCATCACCTCTTCGCGCTTCTGCGCGGTGACGACCAGGGTATCGAGGGTCTTGGCCTCCTGCTTCGCCGCCGGGGCGGCGTCCTGCGCGAACGCAGGCAGGGCGAGCGTGGAAACCAGTCCGGCGATGACAGCCACGGACAGCGGACTACGTTGCGGTTGCTTGCGAAGCATGACCTTCCCCCCACTGGTGGTTTCGATGGAATCGTTATGGACAGCTGCTGCTGTGGCTGCGACCACGTGGGGGATGGCCGCATGCCAAGGACGCTAGCACACCTGCAACAGGGCGACCAGACGTCCGGCATGCGCCGCCCCAGGGCATCGCCGGAGCCCCTCGCAGGATCGCGTCGGCACCGCTGCGACCTGCCCTGCCCGCCGCCGGTGATCGGCTTGTGAACCGCCCTGACAGGCGCCGCAATACACTTCCACGGAAGACACAGGAGGCCGTCATGCCGAACAGAACCGACCTGGACGCGCGGCTGGATGCCATTGCCACGCAGATGCCGCGTTTCCGCCAGGACCTGGATCGCGTGTTCGCGGATATCGGCGGGCGCACCGCGTCGTCCACTCCGGCGCCGCAAGCGGCCACGGATCCGCAGCAGCACCTCGACCGCCACGACGTCACGGTGGGCCGTGCCATCCGCCATTGAGCACGGCTGGCCGGCACTGCCGCGGGACTTCTATCGCCGGCACCCGGCGATGGTGGCCCCGGAACTGCTGAACAAACTGCTTGTGCGGGCCGACGGACGCGCCGCCCGGATCGTGGAGGTGGAAGCCTATGCCGGCCACGAGGACCCGGCCGCGCATTCGTTCCGCGGACCGACCGCGCGCAACGCCACCATGTTCGGCCCGCCCGGCCACCTGTATGTCTATTTCACCTACGGCATGCACTGGGGCAGCAACGCGGTCTGCGGCGAAGTGGGCGAAGGCGTGGGCGTGCTCCTGCGCGCCGCCGAACCGGTTCTGGGCATCGAGTCCATGCGCGCTGCGCGTCCGGCTGCGCGCCGCGACACCGACCTGGCCAGCGGGCCAGGCAAGCTGTCGCAGGCCTTTGGCATCACCCGGGAGCTGGATGGCGCCGACCTCGTACTGGGCGACCGCGGAATCCGCATCGTCAGCGACGGCCTGCCGCCCCCTTCCAAACCGGTGGTCGGCCCACGCATCGGCATCAGCAAGGCCATCGACTTCCCATGGCG
>Ga0209941_1000865_pt1 | contig 27261 bp, 23 predicted proteins | sample ThiBiot_300_plan_FD_183945 | JGI IMG/M metagenome (GOLD analysis project Ga0209941, IMG submission 183945) | Wastewater bioreactor microbial communities from Cape Town, South Africa - Thiocy_solids_1 (SPAdes) | ecosystem: Engineered > Bioremediation > Thiocyanate > Unclassified | place: South... | reverse complement strand
ATGGCGGATCTCCCGGAAGTCGCCGGATAGTGCCACGCGGGCGGCCCGTGGTGCGCTGCGGTAAGCTTCCGGGTCCGATTCCCCCGTGCCCTCCGCCGTGTCCGAACCCGCCATCTACGATCCCCGCACCGTCGAGTCCGCCGCCCAGTCGTTCTGGGCCAACACCCGTGCCTTCGAGGTGCGCGAGGGCGGCGGCAAGCCGAAGTACTACTGCCTGTCGATGCTGCCGTATCCGTCCGGTGCGCTGCACGTGGGTCATGTGCGCAACTACACGATCGGCGACGTGATCAGCCGCCACAAGCGCATGACCGGGCACAACGTGCTGCAGCCGATGGGTTGGGACGCGTTCGGCCTGCCGGCCGAGAACGCTGCGATCAAGAACAAGACCGCGCCGGCCAAGTGGACCTACGCCAATATCGAGCACATGCGCACCCAGCTGCAGTCGCTGGGCTACGCCATCGACTGGAGCCGCGAGTTCGCTACCTGCAAGCCCGACTACTACGCCCACGAGCAGCGCATGTTCGTGCGCCTGCTGAAGAAGGGCGTGGCCTACCGCAAGAATTCGGTGGTGAACTGGGACCCGGTCGACCAGACCGTGCTGGCCAACGAGCAGGTGATCGACGGCCGCGGCTGGCGCACCGGCGCGCTGGTGGAGAAGCGCGAGATCCCGCAGTGGTTCCTGCGCATCACCGACTATGCGCAGGAGCTGCTGGACGAACTGGACAAGCTGGAAGGCTGGCCGGACTCGGTCAAGACCATGCAGCGCAACTGGATCGGCCGCAGCCAGGGGCTGGAAATCCAGTTCGCGGTCGATGGCGAGGACCAGCCGCTCACCGTGTTCACCACCCGCCCGGACACCCTGATGGGCGTGACCTTCATCAGCATCGCCGGCGAACACCCGCTGGCGCAGAAGGCCGCGCGCGCCAATCCCGAACTGGCCGAATTCATCGCCGGCCTCAAGCAGGGCGGCGTCTCCGAGGCGGAGCTGGAGACGCAGGAAAAGCGCGGCATGGCCACCGGCCAGTGGGCCCGGCACCCGGTCACCGGCGAGGACATTCCGATCTACGTCGCCAACTTCGTGCTGATGGGCTACGGCACCGGCGCGGTGATGGCGGTGCCGGCGCACGACCAGCGCGACTGGGAATTCGCCAAGGCCTACGGCCTGCCGGTCAAGCCGGTGATCGTCGATGCGGCGACCCGCGACGCGCTGGAGGAAATGTCCTCGCACCTGAAGGAACACGACGATCCGATGGCGGTGGCGCTGGGTGGCCACGCCCCGGTGGACGTCTACGAGATCGACGCGGCGGTCGCCATGGTGCGCGAGTACCTGCGCCGGATCGAGGAAGACGGCGCGCATACCGAGCGCGGCTGGCTGATCAATTCCGGCGAGTTCAACGGCATGGACTTCGACGCCGCGTTCGAGGCGCTGGCGGTGAAGTTCGAGCTGGCCGGGACCGGCACCCGGCGCGTCAACTTCCGCCTGCGCGACTGGGGCGTGTCGCGCCAGCGCTACTGGGGTTGCCCGATCCCGGTCATCCATTGCCCCGGCTGCGGCGTGGTGCCGGTGCCGGAAGACCAGCTGCCGGTGGTGCTGCCCGAGGACGTGGCCGATGCCTTCGCATCGGGCGACGTGCATTCCCCGATCAAGTCCGATCCCGAGTGGCGCAAGACCACCTGCCCGAAGTGCGGCGGCGCGGCCGAGCGCGAGACGGACACCTTCGACACCTTCATGGAGTCGAGCTGGTACTACGCCCGCTACACCTCGCCGGGCGCCGCCGACATGGTGGACGAGCGCGCCAACTACTGGCTGCCGGTGGACCAGTACATCGGCGGCATCGAGCACGCGATCCTGCACCTGATGTATTTCCGCTTCTATCACAAGCTCCTGCGCGACGCCGGGCTGGTGCACAGCGACGAGCCGGCCACCCGCCTGCTCACCCAGGGCATGGTCATCGCCGACACCTTCTTCCGCGAGCAGGACAACGGCGGCAAGGAGTGGATCAACCCGGCCGATGTGGAACTGCAGCGCGACGACAAGGGCCGCATCACCGGCGCCACGCTGGCCGCGGACGGCCAGCCGGTGCAGATCGGCGGCACCGAGAAGATGTCGAAGTCGAAGAACAACGGCGTCGACCCGCAGCTGCTGGTGGACCGGTACGGTGCCGACACCGTGCGCCTGTTCTCGATGTTCGCCGCGCCGCCCGACCTGTCGCTGGAATGGAGCGATGCCGGCGTGGAAGGCATGGCGCGCTTCCTGCGCCGGCTGTGGCGCGACGTGCACGCACATGCCGCGCAGCCGGACCATCCGGCGGTCGACCCCGCCGCATTGGACGCACCGCAGAAGGCGCTGCGCCGGCAGGTGCACGAGGCCATCGCCAAGGTCGGCGACGACTACGCGCGCCGGCACGCCTTCAACACCGCCATCGCCGCGCTGATGGAGCTGATGAACGCGATCGGCAAGTTCCACGACATGACTGAGCAGGGGCGCGCAGTGCGCCACGAGGCGTTCGAGGCCATCGTCCTGTTGCTGAATCCGATCACCCCGCACATCAGCCATGCGCTGTGGCAGGTGCTCGGCCATCCGGAGACGCTGCTGGAGGACGTGCCGTTCCCGAAACCGGATGCGGCTGCGCTGGTGCGCGATGCGGTCACGCTGGCGGTGCAGGTCAACGGCAAGCTGCGCGGCACGATCGAGGTCGGCGTGGACACCCCGCGCGAGGCGATCGAGGCCGCCGCGCTGGCGGAGCCGAACGTGGCCGCGTTCGTGGCCGGGCAGGCGCCGAAGAAGGTGATCGTGGTCCCGGGCAAGATCGTCAATATCGTGGTGTGAACCACCAAAGGGTGGTTCAGCCCCGCCGTTTCGAATATGGAACGGTGGCCCACTCCCTGGCTTCCATCCCCCATTCGCGCTGCGCGCCAATCGCCCCGACTCGGGGGCTGGGAATGAAGCGCGATACACTGCCGCCATGACCCGTCGCCTCGCCATTCTCGCCCTGTCCGCCGCGCTGCTGTCCGGCTGCGGCTTCCATCTGCGCAACGCCCTCAACCTGCCGGCCGACCTCGGCCCGGTGCGGGTGCTGGCGGCCGATCGCTACAGCCCGCTGGGCGACATGCTGGCCGAGGGCCTGCAGCGCGCCGGTGCGCAGGCGGCGCCGGCGGAGGCGGGCGAGGGCGTCGCCACCCTGCAGGTGGTGTCGGAGCAGTGGGCCGACACTCCCATCAGCAATGACCAGTCCGGCCGTGCCCAGGAATACTCCCTGCGTTACGCGGTGGTGTTCAGCCTGCGCCGCGCCGATGGCAGCGCCGCGGTGCCGCAGCAGGCGGTGGAGCTGTCGCGCGATTACCTGGCCCCGGCGGTGGATTCCATCGGCAAGGCCAGCGAGCGCGAGATGCTGGTCCGCGAGCTGCGCCGCGACATGGCGGCCGCGATCCTGCGCCGCGTCGACGCCGCCTCCAAGCCGGCCGCGCAGTAACGCCGGCTGTCCGCGCATGGAACTGGGTGCCGACCGCCTTGCCGGGCAACTGGCCAACGAGCCGCTGCGGCCGGTCTATCTGATTGCGGGGAGCGAACCGCTGCTGGTGCTGGAAGCGGCCGACGCGGTCCGTGCTGCTGCCCGCGCGCAGGGCATCACCGACCGGGAAGTGCACGACATGGAAGGCCGCGATGCCGACTGGGATGGACTGGATGCGTCGATCAACGCCCCCAGCCTGTTTGCCAGTCGCCGTCTGGTGGAAGTGCGGTTGCCCACCGGCAAGCCGGGCGCGGAGGGCGCCAAGCTGATCTCCGGCTTCTGCGCCGCGCCGCCGCCGGACGTGGTGCTGCTGGTGATCGCCGGCGAATGGTCGAAGTCGCACGCCGGCAAGTGGAGCGAGGCCGTCGCCCGCACCGGCCACTTGGCCATCGCGTGGCCGGTGAAGCCGCATGAGCTGTCCGGCTGGATCGGCCAGCGCCTGCGCAGCCGCGGCATCAAGGCCGCGCCCGACGCGGTGGCGCGGCTGGCGCAGCGGGTGGAGGGCAACCTGTTGGCGGCGGCGCAGGAAGTGGACAAGCTGGCGCTGCTGCTGCAGGGGCAGCCGGAGGTACTGGATGTCGAGCGGATGGACGCGCTGGTCGCCGATTCCGCGCGCTTCGACGTGTTCCGGCTGGTCGATGCCGCCCTCAACGGACAGGCCGCGCAGGTCTCGCGGGTGATCGCCGGGCTGAAGGCGGAGGGCGAGGCGATTCCCGCGCTGATGGGTATGGTGGTGAAGGAGCTCAATACCGTCGCCGCGCTGGCGCGCGCGCGGAATTTCGCCGCCGAGTGCAAGGCGCAGCGCATCTGGCCGGCCAAGGAGGCCGTGTACAAGCGCGCGCTGTCGCGGCATCCGCCGGAGCGCTGGCAGCGGCTGCTGGTGGAAGCCGGTGGCGTCGACCGCGTGTCCAAGGGCCGGGTGCGGCCGGGCCGCGAGTCCCACGACGCCTGGCTGCAACTCGAGCGACTGTTGCTGGCGGTCGCGGACCCGGGCGCGCTGCGCCTGCTGGCATCGTGAGCAGCCCGCTGCGGGTGTTCTATGGCGGCAGCTTCGACCCGGTGCATAACGGGCACCTGGCCGTCGCCCGCGCCGCGCGCGATGCGCTGCATGCGGAGGTGGCGTTGCTGCCCGCGGGCGATCCGCCCCACAAGGACGCCACCCATGCCGATGCCGACCAGCGCGCGCAGCTGCTGGCGCTCGCGCTGCAAGGAGAGCCCGGGCTGCGGGTGGATACGCGCGAGCTGCACCGCCCCGGCCCGTCCTACACCTTCGACACCCTGGCCGAGCTGCGCGCCGAAGCGGGCGCCAGCGCGCCGCTGGCCTGGCTGGTCGGCGCGGATTCGCTGCTGCAGCTGCACACCTGGCACCGCTGGCGCGAATTGTTCGATCTGGCCCATATCGTCGCGGTGCAGCGCCCGGGCGCCCAGGTCGATGCCGCGCGCCTGCGCGAACAGGCGCCGCAGGTGCTGGCCCAGGTCAATGGCCGCTGGCTGCCACCCGATGCGTTGGCTGATGGGCCAGCTGGCGGCTTCGCCCTGCTGCCGCTGGCGGAACTGCGGCCGGAGTCCTCCACCGAACTGCGCCGCCGCATCGCCGCCGGCGAACCGTGGCGGGAGTGGGTGCCGGCGGCCGTGGCCGCGCGTATCGACAGCCTTCATCTCTACCGCAACCCGGCCGTTATACTGCCTGCGTTTCCATCGAGCGATCGCCCTTGACCACCGCCGCCCAAGTCATCAAGACCAGCCTGCCCAACCCGCCGCCCTCCGTGGATGCCCTGCTCAAGGCCGTGCACGACGGGCTGGAGGAGCTCAAGGCCAAGGACATCGTGGAGATCGACGTACGCGGCAAGAGCAGCGTCTGCGACTACATGGTGGTTGCCTCCGGCACCTCCACCCGCCACGTGAAGTCGGCGGCGGACGAAGTGGTGCGCTTCGCCAAGAAGCTCGACGTGATGCCGCTGGGCGTGGAAGGCGAGCGCGAGGCCGAATGGGTGCTGGTGGACCTGGGCGACGTGATCGTCCACGTCATGCTGCCGCGGGTGCGCGAGTTCTACGCGCTGGAACGGCTGTGGTCGGTCGGCGACCAGCCGCCGGCAGCGGGTGGCGAAGACGAATAAGCCGCGTGCCGCCACGGCGGTTACGCCGGTGGCGGCCGACAGTGCCCTGCAGCAGTTGCAGGCTGGGGCCGGCTTGCGCGCCCCGGCAAGCCCGGCGCGCAAGCGCTTCGACAAACTGGTGTCCGCGCTGCAACGGCAGCGCGGCGAGCTGCATGCGTGGGCCGAGGCCCTGCCGCGCTGGCACCAACGCCATCAGTCGCAGCTGGCCCCGCTGCTGGCGCAGCACCGCGAACTCGAGGTGGCGCTGGTGGAACTGTTGGACCACAGCGATGCGACCATCAAGCTGGCCAAGCGCGACCGCGCTTTCCTCTCGGAACTGATTTGCCAGCTGGCCGCGCCGCTGATCGAGGCCGGCCGCGCGGACCTCGAGCCGCTCTACCATCGCCACGGTCGGCAGGGGCTCGACGCCGACGCGGACGTGTCCGAATCGGATGCGATGTTCAAGCAGATGCTCGGCGCTGCGTTCGGCCTGTCGCCCGAAGAAGTGGAGGCGATGGAATCGCCGGACGCCGCGTTCGAACAGGCGCAGGCGCGCTGGCACCAGCAGCAGGAGCATGCGCGCCAGCGCAAGGCGCGACGGCAGCAGCGCGAAGCTGCCAAACGGCAGGTCGACGAACCGCCGCCGCTGCGCGAGCTCTACCGCAAGCTGGCGGCCAGCCTGCATCCGGATCGCGCCCGCGACGCCGCCGACAGCCAGCGCCGGACGGTGTTGATGCAGCGGCTCAACGCCGCCTACAAGGCCGGGGACCTGATCGGCCTGATCGAACTGCAGGTCGAGATCGGCCTGCTGGACGCCGCCGGGGTGGATGCACTCACCGATGCGCGCCTGCAGCAGTACAACCGCGAGCTGTCGCGGCAGTGCCAGGAGATCGCACGGGAACTGGCGCAGGTGGAGCACGGCTTCTGCGCGGACTACGGGCTGGATCCCGCGGCGCGGCCGAAGCCGCTGCAGCTGGACAAGCTACTGGCGCGCTGCAAGCGCGAGGTAGAAGACGATATCGCGGTGATGCGCGGCGACCTGCGCGACCTGCAGCAGCCGCAGCTGTTCAAGCGCTGGCTCAGGCAACAGCGCCAGCTGTCGGAGATGGGGGCGGACTTCCCGTACGCCGCCGACCCGTACGAATGAAGGCGCGCCTGGTCGCCGTGGGGGAGCGCGCGCCCGGCTGGGTGGCGCAGGGCTTCGCCGAATACCAGAAACGGCTGTCGCACTGGCTGCCGCTGGAGCTGGTCGAGGTCGAGCCCGGCGTGCGCGGCAAGGGGCGCGATACCGCGAGGGCGATGAGCGACGAAGGCGCGCGGGTGCTGGCCGCGCTGCCGAAAAATGCCCACGTGGTCGCCCTCGACGGGCGCGGGAAGATGCATTCGTCCGAACAGCTCGCCCAGCGCCTCGAACACTGGCGCGGGCAGGGCCGCGACCTCGCTTTCCTGATCGGCGGCCCCGAGGGCCACGCCGCCGAGGTCATCGCCCGCGCCGACGAGCACTGGTCGCTGGGGCCGCTGACCCTGCCGCACATGCTGGTGCGGCTGGTATTGGCCGAACAGCTCTACCGCGCCGCGGCGCTGCTGGCCAACCATCCCTACCACCGCGCCTGACCACAGCGCACGCGGGCAACAAAAAACCCGCCGTCGCCGGCGGGTTTTTCGCGGATCAGGTGTTGCGGAAGATCAGACCTGCATCGCCTTGGCGACTTCGGCCAGATAGTCTTCCTGCACCTTCTCGATGCCTTCGCCGACCACCAGGCGCTGGAAGCCCAGCACGTCGGCGCCCGCGGCCTTGACCACGGCCTCGACGGTCTTGTCGCCGTCCAGCACGTACGGCTGGCCGTACAGGGTGACCTCGTTGACGATCTTGTTGATCTTGCCGCTGATGATCTTCTCGAGGATCTCGGCCGGCTTGGCCTTGTCCTTTTCGCTCATCTTGGCCAGCTCGATTTCCTTTTCCTTCGTCACGAATTCGGCCGGGACGTCGGACGCCTTGTTGTGCGGCGGGTTCATCGCGGCGATGTGCATCGCCAGGCCGCGGGCCAGGTCGGCGTCGCCGCCGGTCAGCTCGACCAGCACGCCGATCTTGCCGCCGTGGACGTAGGCGGCCACGTTGTTGTTGCCGTCCACGCGCACCATGCGGCGCACCTGGATGTTCTCGCCCAGCTTGGCGATGGCGGCGGCGCGGGCTTCTTCGACGGTTTCGCCGGAGGCCAGCTTGGCGGTCTTCAGGGCCTCGACGTCGGCGGCGTCCGAGGCCAGCGCGGCGGCGGCGATGGCGTCGCACAGGGCCACGAAGCTGCCGTCCTTGGCCACGAAGTCGGTCTCGGAGTTGATCTCGACCAGCACGGCCTTGCCGCCGTTGCCGGCAGCGGCCACGCGGCCTTCGGCGGTCACGCGGCTGGCCTTCTTGTCGGCCTTGGCCAGGCCCGACTTGCGCAGCCACTCCGCGGCGGCGTCGATGTCGCCGTTGTTTTCGGTCAGTGCCTTCTTGCACTCCATCATGCCGGCGCCAGTGCGCTCGCGCAGATCCTTCACGAGGGAAGCGGTGATTTCAGCCATTGGGGTTGCCTCTGAATTGAATGCTGTGAGCCCTTCTCCGTCGGGAGAGGGGTGGGGGAGAGGGCGCGGACGGTGCCGAGCCCTCATCCGGCGCCTTGCGCCAGTTTCTCCCGGTGGGAGAAGGAAGAGCGGCGGCCGCGCAACGGGGCGCGGCCGCGTGCGGGCCGGTTACTCGGCCTTCTTGCCGTTGCGGCGGGCCGGCTTGGCCTCTTCGCCTTCGACGGCGGCGGCGAAGTCTTCCTCGCGCACCGAAGCCGAGTTCGGGGCAGCGGCCTTGCCTTCCAGCACGGCGTCGGCGGCGGCGCGGGCGTACAGCTGCACGGCGCGGATGGCGTCGTCGTTGCCGGGGATCGCGTAGTCCACCAGCTCCGGGTTGTAGTTGGTATCGACCACCGCGATCACCGGGATGCCGAGCTTCTTGGCTTCCTTGATGGCGATGTCTTCATGGCCGATGTCGATCACGAAGATCGCGTCGGGCAGACGGTTCATTTCCTTGATGCCGCCCAGCGAGGCTTCCAGCTTGTCGCGCTCGCGGCGCAGGCCCATCACTTCGTGCTTGACCAGCTTCTGGAAGGTGCCGTCGGTTTCCGCGGCTTCCAGCTCCTTCAGGCGCGACACCGACTTCTTGACGGTGGCGAAGTTGGTCAGGGTGCCGCCCAGCCAGCGCTGGTTCATGAACGGCATGCCGCAACGCTCGGCTTCTTCCTTGATCGCCTCGCGCGCGCTGCGCTTGGTGCCCAGGAACAGGATGGTGCCGCGCTTCTGCGCAACGCCGCTGATGAAGTTCATCGCGTCGTTGAACAGCGGGACGGTCTTTTCCAGGTTGATGATGTGGATCTTGCCGCGGGCACCGAAGATGTACGGCGCCATCTTGGGGTTCCAGTAGCGGGTCTGGTGGCCGAAGTGGACGCCGGCTTCCAGCATCTGGCGCATGGTGATCTGGGGCATTGCTAAAACTCCGATGAGGGAACCCGCGCCGGTTGGATGAAGGCGCTGCGCCGCGGCCGCAGGGGCTGGCGCTGGATTCCGGGGTTGGGCCTCCCTGTCGTCACCGCTTCCGAACCCGCTTGCGCGGGCACCCCGGAACGGGGATTGCCGACAGGTGTGGATTTGCCGGTGACGCCCGGCATGGCGGATATAGCCGCGGAATTATGGGGGAAAAGTGCCGGCAAGGCAATTTGCAGGGTATTGGCGTCCCCCCGGGCACCAGCCACCGGGCGATGGCAGGAGAGGCTGCGCAGCCGGCACCGCCACAATGCGCGATAATCCGCAAATGACTATCAATCTGAAGACCCCGGCTGAAATCGAGAAAATGCGCGAGGCCGGCCGCCTGGCCGCCGAAGTGCTGCAGGTGGTCGCCCCGTTCGTGAAGCCGGGCGTCACCACCGAGGAACTCGACCGCATCTGCCATGACCACATCGTCAACGTGCAGGGCGCGATCCCGGCCAACATCGGCTACCGCGGCTATCCCAAGACCGTGTGCACTTCGGTCAACAACGTGATCTGCCACGGTATCCCCAGCGAGGCCAAGGTCCTGAAGGACGGCGACATCGTCAACATCGACGTGACCGTCATCAAGGACGGCTGGCATGGCGACACCAGCCGGATGTATTTCGTCGGCACGCCGTCGGTGATGGCCAGGCGGCTGGTGGACGTGACCCGCGAGGCGATGTTCCGCGGCATCCGCGCGGTCAAGCCGGGCGCGACGCTGGGCGACATCGGCCACGCGATCCAGAGCTATGCCGAGGCGGAGCGCTTCAGCGTGGTGCGCGACTACTGCGGGCATGGCATCGGCAAGGTCTACCACGACGATCCGCAAGTGCTGCATTACGGGCGCCCGGGCGAAGGGCTGGTGCTGGAGGAGGGCATGACCTTCACCATCGAGCCGATGATCAACGAAGGCGCGCGGCACACCCGCCTGCTGCCGGACGGCTGGACCGTGGTCACCAAGGATCGCAAGCTGTCGGCGCAGTGGGAGCACACCGTGGTGGTGACCCGTGATGGCGTCGAGATCCTGACCCGGCTGCCGGGCGACGACAACGACCTGTGAACACGCCGGCGGGCGGTGATCCTGCCTGGTCCGCCGCGGCGAAGGCCGCGCAGGCGCGCATCGACGCCCGCCTGGCGCGTCGCTTCGATACCGGCCATCCCGCCGACCGCCTGATCGCCCTGCGCGCACGCGCGGTCGATGCGCAGGTGCGCGCCGCGTGGCGGCGCTGCATTCCGGAAGACGCACCGCTGGCCCTGTTCGCGGTGGGCGGCTATGGCCGCGGCGAACTGTTCCCGCAGTCCGACATCGACCTGCTGGTGCTGGCCGAACCCGAAGCGCAGCGCGCCTGGGAAACGGCGCTGGCGCGCTTCGTCGCGCTGCTGTGGGATGCTGGCCTCGAGGCCAGTCACGCGGTGCGCTCGGCGCAGGAATGCACCGCGGCCGCGGCCGACGACCACAGCGTGCTGACCGCGCTGATCGAGGCACGCCCGCTGTGTGCCGCCGCAGCGACGGAAGAGGCATTGCGCGATGCCATCGCGCCGTCGCGCGTGTGGCCGCCGGAAGCGTTCTTCGAGGCCAAGTGCGAGGAGCAGCGCCGCCGCCATGCGCGCTTCGGCGACACTTCCGACAACCTCGAGCCCAATCTCAAGGACGGCCCAGGCGGGTTGCGCGACCTGCACCTGCTGGGTTGGCTGGCGCTGCGCAGTTTCGGCGTGCATGCGCTGGACCGTCTGATCGAGCTGGGCCGGCTGGGCTGGGACGAGGCCGGCGCGCTGGAGCGCGAGCGCCGCGCGTTGTGCCGGCTGCGCTACGGCCTGCACCTGGTGGCGGGCCGGCGCGAGGAGCGCCTGCGCTTCGATTACCAGAAGCTGCTGGCAGCGCGGCTGGGCTTCGCAGACGATGCCGATTCGCTTGGCGTCGAGAAGATGATGCAGGGCTTCTACCGCAGCGCCGCGGTTGTGCGGCGGATCGGCGACCGCCTCTTGCAGCGCTTCGAGGAGCATTTCGAAGGTGTTGCCGCGCCCGAGCCCATCGATGCGGATTTCGAGCGCCGCGGCGGCTGGCTGGCGGCGCGCACGCCTGGCTGGCTGGCCCGCGATCCCGCCAACCTGTTCGCGCTGTTCGCCGCATGGGCGGCGGATCCCGGCCTGCGCGGCCTGCATTCGCAGAGCGCGCGCGAACTGGCGCAGGAGCTGCCGCAGATCCCCGCCTACACCGATGCGACGCCGGCGTTGCGCGAAGCCTTCCTGCAGCTGTTGCGCGGGCCGCAGCCGGTCAGGACGCTGGAGCGCATGGCCCGTTCCGGCGTGCTGGGGCGCTGGATCCCGGCGTTCCAGCGCGTGTCCGGACGGATGCAGTTCGACCTGTTCCATGTGTTCACGGTCGACCAGCACACGCTGGCGGTGCTGCGCAACCTCGACCAGTTCGCCAGCGGCGAGGCCGATCCGCGTTTCTCCATCGCGCACCTCGTGTGGCCGTCGCTGCGTAAACCGGAGCTGCTGCTGCTGGCCGGGCTGTTCCACGACATCGGCAAGGGCCGCGGTGGCGACCATTCCGAAATCGGCGCGGTCGACGCGCGCGCGTTCTGCGAAGCGCACGGCCTGTCCGAGGCCGACACCGCGCTGGTCGAGTGGTTGGTGCGCAGGCACCTGCTGATGTCGGTGACCGCGCAGAAGCAGGACATCACCGATCCCGAGGTGATCCACCGTTTCGCCGCCGAGGTGGCCGACCGCCAGCGACTGGATGCGCTCTACCTGCTGACCTGCGCCGACATCGCCGGCACCTCGCCAAAACTCTGGAACAGCTGGAAGGACCAGCTGCTGGCCGACCTGCACACCGCCACCCGGCTGGCGCTGCGGCGCGGGCTGGGGCAGCCGGTGGCGGCGGCCGAGCGGATCGCGGAGAACCGCGATGCGGCGCGCGTGTTGCTGCTGGCGGCGGGGCAGGGCGAGGCCGACGTGGCGGCGATGTTCGCGCGCATGCCGGACGAGAATTTCCTGCGCAGCCGTCCCGAACAGATCGCGTGGCAGGCCACCGCGCTGCATGGCGCCGGGCCGTTCGAGCCGGTGGTGGCGGCGCGCGCGATTCCGGGTCGCGACGGTCGCGACGGGCTGGACGTGCTGGTGCACATGCCGGACCGCGATGGCCTGTTCGCCGCGATCGTCATCACCCTCGACCGGCTGGGCATGAGCGTGCTGCAGGCGCGCGTGCTGGACGGCCCGGACGGCACCATCTTCGACACCTTCCACGTGCTGCCGGCGGAGCAGCGGCAGGCGCCGGAACCGGCGCTGCTGGCCGCGGCTCTGGCGCGCGCACTGTCGGGCGACCTCAGCCGCATATTGCCGGCGCGGCGCAGCCAGCCGCGCCACCTGCGCCACTTCCGCGTGGCCCCGCAGCTGGACTTCACCGACATGGCCGGCGGCACCCGCATCGGCCTGGTCTGCACCGATCGCCCCGGCCTGCTGGCCGACGTGGCGCGGGTGCTGCGCGAACAACGGCTGCGCGTGCACGATGCGCGCATCGCCACCTTCGGCGCGCGCGCCGAGGATCTGCTGCTGGTCAGCGACGAACACAACCATCCCCTTGCGGCCGAACGCCGCGACGCCCTGCGCGATGCGCTGCTGGCCGCCCTCGACGGAGACAAGCCATGACCCGAAACCTCGACATCGACGCCCTGCGCGCCATCCTCGACGACGCCTGGGAGCGTCGCGCCGATCTCGCCGCCGACGACATCGCCGCGCGCGTGCGGCCGGCGGTGGATCAGGCCATTGCCGGTCTGGAGCGCGGCGAGCTGCGCGTGGCCGAGCCGGACGGCAACGGCGGCTGGCAGGTCAACCAGTGGCTCAAGAAGGCGGTTCTGCTGTACTTCCGCACCCAGGACATGCAGGTGATGGATGCCACGCCGGCGCCGTTCTGGGACAAGGTGCCGGCGCGCTTCGCCGGCTTCGACGAGGCCGCGTTCCGCGCACTCGGCGCGCGGGTGGTGCCGGGTGCGGTGGTGCGCGCGGGCAGCCACATCGGCAAGGACGTGGTGTTGATGCCGAGCTTCGTCAACATCGGTGCGTATGTCGGGGAAGGCACGATGGTCGATACCTGGGCCACGGTGGGCAGTTGCGCGCAGATCGGCCGGGGTTGCCACCTGTCTGGGGGCGTCGGCATCGGCGGCGTGCTGGAGCCGTTGCAGGCCGGCCCGACCATCATCGAGGACCACTGCTTCATCGGCGCACGCTCGGAAGTGGTGGAAGGCTTCGTGGTCGGCCACCACAGCGTGGTCGGCATGGGCGTGTTCCTCGGCCAGAGCACGCGCGTGTACAACCGCATGACCGGCGAGGTGAGCTACGGCTCGGTGCCGCCGTACAGCGTGGTGGTGTCCGGCTCGCTGCCGGCGGCCGATGGCAGCCATTCGCTGTACTGCGCGGTGATCGTCAAGCAGGTGGACGAGAAGACGCGCGGCAAGACCAGCGTGAACGAGCTGCTGCGCGGGTTGGCGGATTGATTGATGGTGTTCGCGCGAGGCTGGCCGCCACGCGCTGTTCGCGACACGCCGTGAATACGTCCATGTAGGCTCATCGGCGGCATCCATGCCGCCGAAGGTCGCGGCCAGCGCACGGCGGCCAGCCTTCCGGCCCTGCAGGCGTGGCTTGCGGCGTGTCGCGGGATGCGCCTGCCGGCCAGCCTTCCGACAACTTCCGACCTGCCTGCATGACTTTCGGCAGGGGAGCGGCGCGGCGCGCCATGGGACAGGATAGGCATCCTCACCGGAGCGATGCCATGAAGAAGCGCCTGTCCGTCACCCTGCTGGTTGCCGCGCTGACGGCCGCCTCGGCCAATTCCGCGCAGGATCTTTCGCGCTACGGCGAGGATGGGCTGCGCGCCGAGCTGGCATCGATCGCCGAGTCCGACGTCGCCTTGCTGGTGCCGATGCGCGATGGCGTGGGCCTGTCCACCAACATCTGGCGGCCGAAGGGCGCGAAGGGGCCGCTGCCGACGATCCTGTGGAAGACGCCCTACAACGAACACGTGCTGCGCGGCAGCACCGCGCGCTTCGCCGCCGAGGCGGTGCGCAACGGCTACGCCTTCATCGTGCAGAACGAGCGTGGCCGCTATTTCAGCCAGGGCAAGTACGAGATCCTCGGCTACCCGCAGACCGACGGCTACGACACGCTGAGCTGGATTGCAAAGCAGCCCTGGTCGAACGGCAAGGTCGGCACGCTGGGCTGCTCGTCGTCGGCGGAGTGGCAGTTGGCGCTGGCAGCGATGAACCACCCCGCGCACGCGGCGATGGTGCCGATGGCGGCGGGCGCGGGCATCGGCAAGGTCGGCCCGTTCTGGGAGCAGGGCAATTTCTACACCGGCGGCGTGCCGCGCACGCTGTTCGCGATCTGGATGTACGGCGTCGACAATCCCCTGCGCGCAGAGCTGCCGCAGGACCTGTCCGGGCCGATGCGCGCGCGGATTGCGCAGTACAACGACCTCGACGCCAGGAAGCCCGATGTCGAGTGGAAGAAGCAGATTTGGCACCTGCCCTACGCCAGCCTGCTGTCCTCGCTGGGCGAGCCGCCGGCCACCTTCGAGTCGATGATCGCGCGTGGCCCCGGCGACGCCGAGTGGAAGAAGGGCGGCCTGTACGACGACTCGATGGGCTGGGGCGTGCCGGCGCTGTGGTTCAACAGCTGGTACGACGTCTCCATCGGCCCGAACATGGCGCTGTACAACCACGCCCGCAACGTCAATTCGGACAAGGAGGCCAGCGCCAACCAGTACGTGGTGGTGGGGCCGAACCCGCACTGCCAGTTCGCGCGGCTGGGCAAGGACTACAAGGTCGGCGACCGCACCATGGGCGACGCCAGTTTCCCGGTCAACCAGCAGATCTTCGGGTTCTTCGACCGCTGGCTGAAGAACCAGCCCAAGGCGTTCGCGGCCGACACCCCGCATGTGCGCTACTTCACCATGGGCGCCAACCGCTGGCAGTCCGACACGCAGTGGCCGCCGAAGGCGGCGCAGCCGGTACGCATGTACCTCCGCTCGAACGGAAAGGCCAATTCGATGTACGGCGACGGCCTGCTGTCGTTCGAGGCGCCGCGCGCGGACGAGCCGAAGGACAGCTACCGCTATGACCCGGCCAACCCCGTGCAGACTATCGGCGGCGGTGACTGCTGCAATGGTGGCGTGGTCATCCCCGGTGCGTTCGACCAGCGCCAGATCGAATCGCGCCACGACGTGCTGGTCTATACCAGCGCGCCGCTGGAGGCGCCGATGGAAGTGACTGGCTTCGTCGATGCGGTGCTGAAGGTCTCCTCCAGCGCGAAGGACACCGATTTCGCGGTGAAACTGGTGGACGTGGCGCCGGACGGCACCGCCTGGATCATCGGCGACACCATCCTGCGCGCCCGCTACCGCGACAGCTACCTCAAGCCGGAGTTGATGCAGCCCGGCACGGTATACACGCTCAAACCCACGCCGATCACCACCTCCATCCAGTTCGGCAAGGGCCACCGCATCCGCGTCGAGATCACCAGCTCCAACTTCCCCAAGTTCGCCCGCAACCTCAACACCGGCGGGCCGAACGAAACCGAAAGCGAGGCGGTGGTGGCCGACAACGCGATCCATCATTCGGCGGATAATCCCAGCTATATCGAACTGCCGGTGGTGAAACGCTGACATGGCCGCAACGCTGTACGGACTGAAGAACTGCGACACCTGCAGGAAGGCGTTGAACTGGCTGAAGCGCTTCGATATCGCGCATGCGTTCGTCGACTACCGCGACGAACGCCAGTCTCCGGAAACCCTGCTTGGCTGGAAGGAGGCGGTGGGCGGCTGGGATGCGCTGGTCAACAAGTCATCGACTACATGGCGGCAGCTACCGCCCACCCGCAAGGCACCGGGCAGCGATGCCGAATGGAAGCTGCTGCTGCAGGAATATCCGCAGCTGATCCGGCGGCCGGTGGTGGTAATGGACGATGGCACCGTTTCGCAGGGCTTTTCCGACAACGGTTTCAAGAAGCTGTTCGGCGTCGGCTGAGATGGCCGGCGTCCTTGCCTTGGCATGCGAGCTGATCGCGCGTCCTTCGGTGACCCCGGATGACGCCGGCTGCCAGCGTCTGGTCGCCGATCGCCTGCAGGCGGCCGGTTTCAACTGCGAGTCTCTGCGCTTCGGCGAGGTGGACAACCTCTGGGCCACCCACGGCAGCGGCGGCCCGGTGCTGGTGCTGCTGGGGCATACCGACGTGGTGCCCGCCGGCCCGGCGGCGGCGTGGGCCTCGGATCCCTTCATGCCGGAGTTGCGTGACGGCGCGCTGTACGGGCGCGGCGCCGCCGACATGAAGGGCAGCGTCGCCGCATTCGTCATTGCGCTGGAGCGCTTCGTCGCCGCGCACCCGGGCCACCCCGGCACCGTGGCGCTGCTGCTGACCTCGGACGAGGAGGGCGATGCCATCGATGGCGTGCGCAAGGTCGCGCAGGTGTTCCGCGAACGCGGCCAGCGCATCGACTGGTGCATCACCGGTGAGCCATCGTCGAAGGACACGCTCGGCGACCTGCTGCGGGTCGGCCGGCGCGGCACGCTGTCGGCGACGCTGACGGTGCGTGGCGTGCAGGGCCACGTGGCCTATCCGGAGAAGGCGCGCAATCCGATCCATCAGGCGATGCCGGCGCTGGCGGCGCTGGCGGCCCGGCGCTGGGACGAGGGCTTCGACAGCTTCCCGCCCACCAGCCTGCAGCTCAGCAACATCCACGCCGGCACCGGCGCCAACAACGTCATCCCGGGCGAACTGCAGGCGCTGTTCAACCTGCGCTACAACCCGCACTGGCGCGCGCCGCAGCTGGAAGCCGAGTGCGAGGCCGTGCTGGCCGCGCACGGGTTGGACTACAGCGTCCATTGGCATCGCGGCGGCGAGCCGTTCCACACCCCGGAAGGCCCGCTGCGTGCGGCGGCGCGCGAGGTGCTTGCGCAGTTCGCAGGCCACATGCCCGAGGAAAGCACCGGCGGCGGTACCTCCGATGCCCGCTTCATCGCCCCGCTGGGCGCGCAGTGCATCGAGATCGGCCCGGTCAACGCCAGCATCCACAAGGTCGACGAGCATGTGCGGGTGGACGACTTGCAGCGGCTGCCCGACCTCTACCTGGCGCTGATGGAGCGGTTGCTGGCTGGTTGAGAGGGGCGCTTGCGCCCCCCCGATCCGGCGTGCCATAGTCGGACCATGCGCCGCTTCGCCACCAACGCCAACAACCTCAACCGCAATAATCGCGGCACGAACCATCGTGCGCGGCTGCGGGCCCGCGCATAGGCGAAGCGACAGCAAGCCGGAATCACCCAAAGCCCGCATCGAAGGATGCGGGCTTTTTCGTTGTGCGGTTTTCACCCATCCACCAAGGAATCCCCACCATGTGCGCCATCTTCGGCATCTTCGGGCTGCAGCCCGGCGACGACCTTCAGGCCCTGCGGCGGCAGTCGCTGGAACGCTCGCAGAGGCAGCGCCATCGCGGCCCGGACTGGAGCGGGGTATACATCGACAACGGCGGCGGTGGCAGCGGCGCGATCCTCGTGCACGAGCGGCTGGCCATCGTCGATCCGGCCGGCGGTTCACAGCCGCTGTTGTCGGCCGACGGGTCGCTGGCGCTGGCGGTGAACGGCGAGATCTACAACCACGTGGCGCTGAAGCGGGAGCTGTCGCAGCCGTATGCCTTCCAGACCGAGTCGGACTGCGAGGTCATCAACGCGCTCTACCGCGAGGGTGACGCCGATGGGAGGGGGCCGGCATCGTTCCTCAACCGCCTCAACGGCATCTTCGCGTTCGCGCTGTGGGACAGCGCGAAGGGGCGCGCGATCATCGCCCGCGATCCCATCGGGGTGGTGCCGCTGTACTGGGGCCACGATGCCGAAGGCCGGCTGCGCGTGGCCTCGGAGATGAAATCGCTGGTGGACGATTGCGCCGACGTGGCGCAGTTCCCGCCCGGGCACTGGTACGACTCCGCGAGCGGGCAACTGACGAAATACTACGAGCGCCCGTGGCGCGACTACGACGCGGTGGAAGGCGTCGAGGTGCCGCTGGCCGAGCTGCGCGAGGCGTTCGAGGCCGCCGTGCACCGCCAGTTGATGACCGACGTGCCCTATGGCGTGCTGCTGTCGGGCGGGCTGGATTCCTCGCTGGTGGCGGCGGTGGCGGCACGCTACGCACGCCACCGGATCGAGGACGGAGACAGGACCGAGGCGTGGTGGCCGCGCCTGCACAGCTTCGCCATCGGCCTGAAGGGCTCGCCCGACCTGGCCGCGGCGCAAGTGGCGGCGGACATGCTGGGCACGGTCCACCACGGTTTCGAATACACCTTCGAGGAAGGCCTGGACGCGCTGCCGGAGGTGATCCGCCACATCGAGACCTACGACGTGACGACCATCCGCGCGTCCACCCCGATGTTCCTGCTCGCGCGGCGGATCAAGGCGATGGGGGTGAAGATGGTGCTGTCCGGCGAAGGCAGCGACGAGGTGTTCGGCGGTTACCTGTACTTCCACAAGGCGCCCAACGCGCGCGAATTCCACGAGGAGCTGGTGCGCAAGCTCGACGCGCTCAGCAACTACGACTGCCTGCGCGCCAACAAGTCGATGATGGCCTGGGGCGTGGAGCCGCGGGTGCCGTTCCTGGATCGCGAGTTCCTGGACGTGGCGATGCGGATGGACGCGGCGCACAAGATGGTGCGCAAGGGCGATCCCGGCCCGCAGCGGATGGAAAAGGGCGTGCTGCGCGCGGCGTTCGAGGGCTACCTGCCGCCGGAAATCCTGTGGCGGCAGAAGGAGCAGTTCAGCGATGGCGTGGGCTACGGCTGGATCGACGGACTGAAGGCGCACGCGGAGGCCGAGGTGTCGGACCGCGTGTTGGCCGCGGCCGACAAGCGTTTCCCGGTCAACCCGCCGCAGACCAAGGAAGCGTACTGGTACCGGCACATCTTCGAGCAGTTCTATCCCAGCCGCGCGGCGGCGGAGACGGTGCCGGGCGGCAAGTCGATCGCCTGTTCGTCGGCGGCCGCGATCGCGTGGGACGCCAGCTTCGCCGGCATGGCCGATCCCTCCGGCCGCGCGGTGGCGGGGGTGCACAACGACGCCATCGCGGCGGCGGGCTGAATCAGCCTGCTTCCAGCCCGCGCACCTGGTTGCGGCCGCCGGCCTTGGCCAGGTACAGGTGCCGGTCGGCCTCGCCCAGCAGCTTGTGCAGGTTGGGGAACTGCGGCGAGCGCCGGCTGGCGCCGATGCTGATGGTCATCCGCAGCGGCCGGCCGTCGATGTCGATCTCCATCGCTTCCACCGCCTGGCGCAGGCCCTCCAGGTGGCGCAGGCTGGCCGGTGCATCGAGGCCATCGATCAGCATGCAGAATTCCTCGCCGCCGAAGCGCCCGCAATAATCCTCCGGGCGGTTGTGGGCGTGCAGGGTATCGGCCATCGCCCGCAGCGCGCGGTCGCCGGCCTCGTGGCCGTAGCTGTCGTTGATGTGCTTGAAGTGGTCGATGTCGATCATCGCCACGGTCACGTCGCCGCTGCTGCTGCGGGCGATGTGCTTCTCGCTCTGCTCGAGGAAGCTGCGGCGGTTGGGCAGCCCGGTCAGGAAGTCGCGGGTGGCCAAGTCCTGCAGGGTGCCGATCAGCTCCAGTTGGTCGATGTTCTGCGAGACGCGGCAGAAGAACTCCTCGCGCGAGAAGGGCTTGCGCAGGAAGTCGTTGGCGCCGTTCTTGAGGAAGCGCGGGATCAGCGAGGCATCGGTGCTGCCGGACACGCCGATCACCGCCATCCGGTCGCGCGCGCGCAGCTGGCGCAGGCGGCGGGTCAGCTCGATCCCGTCCATGCCCGGCATTTCCTGGTCGACGATGGCCAGGCGGATGTCGGGATCGGCTTCGATCATGCGCAGCGCCGACTGGCCGTCGGCGACGTGGGAAACGCGGTAGCCCTGCAGCGACAGCAGCGAGGCGATGTAGGAGCGCGCCGACAGCGAGTCGTCCACCACCAGCGCGCTGATCCGGCGGTTGCGCTCTAGTCGCTGCACCAGCCAGACCAGGTAGTCGAGGCTGTCCGGCGTGCTCTTCAGCACGTAGTCGATGATGTGCTGCTGCAGCGCGCGCTCGCGCAGCGCGTCGTCGTACACGCCGCTGACCACGATGGTGGGCATGCGCCGCTCGACGAAGAAATCGATGACCTGGTCGCGGTCGCCGTCGGCCAGCACCAGCCCGGTCAGGGCGAGGAACCAGTCGGATTCGCGGTCCAGCAGTTCGCGCGCTTCCGCCAGCGTCGAGGCCACGCTGATCGGCAGCTGCACGCGCTGCTCGATGGCTTCGCGCAGCATCGACGTATAGGCACGGGAATTCTCCAGCAGCAGGATGCGCTGGGGCAGGGCGGCGATGGGTTGGCGGGCGTTGGCCAAGGCGAATCCGGCCGGCATCGGGAGGGTTCCTGTGGAAGTGCTGGCGCGGGGGGCGGCCTTGCGGCCATCCCGATTATGCAGCAGCCGCAACGCGGAATCAGTGCGGTCCTTGACCGGGATCAGGCCGGCAGGCTGCGGCATCCCAGTGCGGCGAGGATGCCGTGCATGGCCGGCAACTGCATCAGCCAGGGCGCCGCGATGGTGAGCAGGCCGGCGCCGATCACCAGCACCCCGGCGGCATTGCGCAATGCGCCGCGCTGCAGGCGCTGGCCGATGCGCGCGCCGGCCCAGGTCAGCGACACCATCACCGGCAGCGTGCCCAGCCCGAACGCGGCCATGGTCAGCGCGCCGTGCAGCGGGCTGGCACTGAGCCACGCGGCGGCCAGCAGGGTGGTGGACAGGCCGCAGGGCATCCAGCCCCAGAGCATCCCGAGCAGGAACCGCTTGCCGGCGGTGTCGGCCGGCAGCAGGCGGCGCTGCAAGGGGGCAAGCGCCCGCCACAGCCGGTTGCCGGGACCACCGGAAAAGCGCGGCAGGCGGCCCTTGGCATCCAGCATGCGCAGCCCGGCGACGACCAGCACGATGCCGACCAGGGCGCGCATCGCAATGCCCAACTGCGGGATGCGGGCCACGCCCAGCAGGCCGCCGCCGAGCCCGCCCACCAGCGTGCCAGCCAGCACGTAGCCTGCGACCCGGCCGAGGTTCGGCTGCAGCGCCGCGAACCAGCCCCGCGAATGCACGGAGAAGCCGGTGGCGATGCCGCCGCACATGGCCACGCAGTGCGCGCCGCCGAGCAGGCCGGTCAGCAGCGCCGCGCCCAGGACCAGCAGGTCAACCGGCATCACGCTCCTCCGTCGTCCCGGCAGGCGTCGCGTCCATGCGCTCCGCCGGCGGCATTTCGTCGCGCAGGATGTCCAGCGCCGGCGTGTCGAGGTCCTCGAACTGGCCGTGCTTCACCGCCCACGCGAACAGCAGCGCGGCGGCGCCGATCATGACCAGGCTGATGGGGATCAGGAACAGCAGGATGTTCATCGCTGGGGAACCCTGGTGAGGCGCAGTGCGTTGGCGGTGACCGCCAGCGAGGACAGCGCCATGCCCAGCGCCGCCAGCCACGGCGTGACCATGCCGGCGGCGGCCAGCGGCAGCGCCAGCAGGTTGTAGCCGATCGCCCAGGCAAGATTCTGGCGGACGATGCGATTGGTGCGGCGGGCTATTTCGATTGCAGCCGGCACGTTGCCCAGCGAACTGCCGGACAGCACCAGATCCGCCGAGCGCTGGGCCAGCGCGGCGCCATCGCCGATTGCCAGCGAGACATCGGCGCCGGCCAGCACCGGCGCGTCGTTGAGACCATCGCCGACCATCGCCACCACCCGGCCATCGCGCTGCATGGCGCGCACCAGCGCCAGCTTGTCCTCCGGCGACTGACGGGCGTGCGGGTTTGCAATCCCCATCGCGCTGGCGAAGCGCGCCACCGGCGCGGCGGCGTCGCCGCTGGCCAGGTGCAGCGCCAGGCCCTGCGCGCGCAGCCGCTGCAGCGCCTGCGCCGCGTCCGCGCGCTCGCGTTCGGCGAAGGCGAAGCGCGCGCGCGCGCCTGCGTGATTGCCCAGCCAGACCCCGCCGTCGTCCTCGCCGCCGGTGGCGAACGGCGCGGTGCCGATGCGCCAGCGGACGCCTTCGACGATGCCTTCCACGCCTTGGCCGGCGACCGCCCGCACGCCGCTGGCAGCGGGGGCGCCTTCCACCTGCGCGAACGCCGCGGCCAGCGGATGGCTGCTGTCGCGCTCCAGCGCGGCGGCGACGCGCAGCGCCGCATCGGCATCGATGCCGACGCAGGCCTCCACGCCTTGCAGGTGCGGCTTGCCGTCGCCCAGCGTGCCGGTCTTGTCGAACACGACGTCGGTGGCCTGCGCCAGCCGTTCCAGCGCATCCGGGCGCACCGACAGCACGCCGGTCTTCGCCAGCGCACCGTGGGCGGCGGCCAGCGCGGCGGGCACCGCCAGCGACAGCGCGCAGGGGCAGCTGATCACCAGCAGCGCCAGCACCACCTCGAACGCGCGCGCCGGTTCATGCACGCGCCACCACGCATACACCGCCACCGCCGCCAGCAGCAGGCCGGCCACGAACCAGCCGGCGATGCGCTCGGTGCCCAGCGCCAGCGCCGGGCGGTGCGCCTGCGCGCTTTCCACCAGCCGCGCCAGCTCGGCCAGGCGGGTGCTGGTGCCGACCTGGGTCACGCGGATTTTCGCGGCGTGCTCGCGGCAGGCGGTGCCGGCATACACCGGATCGCCGGCATGCCGCGTCACCGGCACCGATTCGCCGGTCAGCAGCGATTCCTCGAAGTGCGCCTCGCCTTCCAGCAACACGCCGTCGGCGGGCACCGGCTCGCCCACGGCGATCCGCACCACATCGCCTGCCGCCAGCGCATCGATGGGCACCGACTCGCGACTGCCGTCGGCCAGTTCGCGGGTGGCGAAGGCCGGCCGCGCCCGCGCCAGTGCGTCCACCTGTGCGGAAGCGATGCTGCGCGCGCGCTGCTCCAGCTGGCGCGCCACCAGCAGCAGGAACACGAACATCACCGCCGCGTCGTACCAGACGTGGACGCCGCCGCGCACGGTTTCGATGGTGCTCACCGCCCACGCCAGCAGGGTGGAGCCGGCGATCAGCACGTCCATGCCCAGCCGGCGCCCGCGCAGTTCATGCCATGCGCCGACGATGAACGGCCAGCCCGCCCAGAACACCACCGGGGTGGACACCATGAAGGTGATCCAGCGGAAGAAGTCGCGGGTGGGCAGGGGCATCTCGCCGCGGGTATCGAGGTACAGCGCTTCGGCGAACATCATCGCCTGCATCGCGCCGATGCCGGCCAGGCCGATCCGCAGCAGGTCGCGGTTGCGCTGGCTGCGGCGCGCGCGCTCCCGCGCTTCGCCGGTGGCGAGGTAGGGCCGGTAGCCCAGCGCCGCCAGCCGCGCCAGCGGCTGCGACAGCGCGGTGCGGGCCGGGTCCCAGGCGATCCGGATGCGCCCGGTGATGGCGTTGGCGGTGGATTCCAGCACGCCCGGCTCGCGCACCAGCGCGCGGTCGATCAGCCAGGCGCAGGCGGCACAGCGCATGCCGTCGGTGAGCACGGTGATCTCGCGGCCACCGTCGACGTCGCGGGCATGGCCGGCCAGCAGTTCCTCGCGGTCCCAGGCCGCCAGCGCCGGTGCGTCGGTATCCACCCGCCCGCCCGGCGCGCTGCGCAGGCGGTAGTAGTCGTCGAGGTGTGCATCCCGGATCCAGCGCGCGGCGGCGGCGCAGCCCGCGCAGCAGAAGTCGCGCGTGCCGCCATCGACGTCGGCGCGCACCGGCGGCTGCGGCAGCGGTTCGCCGCAGTGGTGGCAGACCCCGGCCATGGCGTTCACCGCGCTACGGCTGCCCGTCGTCCAGTGACGGCCGCAGCTGGGCCGCAAGCTGGCCCTTCGGCATCCGCCCGCGCAGGCGCCAGGCCTCGCCGGCGGCGGGTTCCAGCTGGATCAGCCAGTCGTGGTCGCCGGCCGGCGTGGCATCCGCGCGCCAGCCGGTCTCGGTGGCGGCCAGCGTCAGCGACAGGTCCTGCTCGGCGCGGGTGGGGTGGTGCAGGCGCAGCTTCAACGCCGCGGCGCGGTCGAAATCGCCGCTCACCGGCAGGACTTCCACGAAGCCGTGCTCGGCATCGATGCGCACGATCGCGCCCAGCTTGCGCTGCGCTGCGGCGGCATCCGGCCCGAGGTCGGTCTGCTGGGTCTGGCCGGTGCGCTGCACCTCGTCCGGCACCGCGTCGATGCTGTCGCCGTTGCCGGCGACCTTGAGCAGCCAGATGCTGCCGGCGATGGCCGCGCCGACCAGTGCCACCATCAGCCAGACGATGGGCTGCCGCCACGGCGACGATTCGCGTTCCATTCGCTATCTCCTGGTGCCTGGCCGCAAGCCGCCACGGGAAATGCGGCGGCTCGCGACGATGAGGGTTACATGGGGCCGAAGAACGTGCTGTCAACGCGCGCCTTGGCGCTGCCGTCGTCGGCCTCGATCACGAAGGTCAATGCGTGGCGACCGCGCAGGGTGGCGGGCGCTGCCACCTCGACCGCCTGCGACACCACTTCGCCCGCCGGCACCCGCACGTCCAGCGGGGCGTCGGTGAGCGACAGCGATGCGGCGTCGGCCGACTCGATCCGCACCCGGTAGCTGCGATCCGCGTCGGTCTTGTTGACCAGTTTCAGGGTGTAGCCGTTGGCGGTGCGGTCGCCCTGCTGCTGGTACAGCGCATTGCGGTCGCGCAGCACGTCGGCGATCAGCGGGCTGCGGTTGAACACGCCCCAGGTCCACGCCGCCACCAGCGCGGTGAGCAGGAAGCCATAGACGAAGATGCGCGGGCGCAGCACCCGCCCGGACTGGCCGTCCAGCGCATGCTGGGTGGTGTAGCGGATCAGCCCGTGCGGCATCCCCATCTTGTCCATCACGTCGTCGCAGGCGTCGATGCAGGCGCCGCAGGCGATGCACTCGTACTGCAGGCCGTTGCGGATGTCGATGCCGACCGGGCACACCTGCACGCACATGGTGCAGTCGATGCAGTCGCCGAGCTCCTCGGGCTCGAACTTCGGCAGCGGCGCGGCCTCCACGGCCACGTCCTCCAGCATCACCGTGCCGCCGGCGTGCAGCCGCGAGGCGGCGGCGCTGGGGTGGCGGCTGGCGCGGAACACGTAGTCGTAGGCCGTGCGCAGGTCGAGCAGGCCGCGCGCGCGCTGCAGCACGCTGGCCAGGCCCTTCTTGCGCGGCCCGCGCGGCTCGCCGCGCATCGGATCGTAGGCGATGATCAGGGTGTCGCGGTCGAACATCGCGCTCTGGAAGCGCGCGTACGGGCACATGTACTTGCACACCTGCTCGCGCAGGATGCCGGCATTGCCCCAGGTGGCCAGCGAGTAGAACAGCACCCAGAACACCTCCCAGCCGTTCCAGTCGAACGGCACCAGCCGTGCGCCCAGGCTGGCGATGGGGGTGAAGAAGCCGACGAAGGTGAACCCGGTCCACAGCGCGAACGCCAGCCACAGCAGATGCTTGCCGCCCTTGCGCAGGAGCTTTTCGCCGCTCCATGGCGCCGCGTCCAGCTTCATGCGCTTGGCGCGGTCGCCTTCGGTCCAGCGCTCCATCCACAGGAAGCACTCGGTCCACACCGTCTGCGGGCAGGCGTACCCGCACCACAGGCGACCGGCCAGGGCGGTGGTGAAGAACAGGGTGAACGCCAGGATCATCAGCAGCAGCGCCAGCAGGCTGAAGTCCTGCGGCCAGAAGGTCAGCCCGAACACGTGGAACTTGCGCGCCGGCAGGTCGAACAGCACGGCCTGGCGGCCGTCCCACTCCAGCCACGGGAACAGGTAGTACATGCCCAGCAGCCAGAACACCGCCGCCTTGCGCAGTCGGTCGAAACGCCCCGACACGTCGCGCGGATAGACCTTCCGCTCGCTCACATAGACGGAATCGCCGCCGGTATCCAGCAGATCGATGTCAATGCGTTTACTCACAATGCTGCTACCTGGTTTTGGGTCCATTGAAGCGGCTGGCGGGCCGCAGCAGGATCCAGGTGAAAAGGCTGGACGACGCCGTCGCCAGCCAGAAAGTGAAAAACCCGATGGTATAGCCCAAGCCGCGGGTGATATTGAGCTGCGGGAAGGTGATATCCCGCAGCAACAAAGGGTCGATGAAGGCGAAGAACACCATTGTCGCTACCCCTGCAGCGAAAAAACTGGGCCAGAGGATGGCCCCGATCCGCTGCGCCATCGGGCGCGGCGGATGATCGAAGGTCGGGGTAGTGAAATTGGTCATTGTGTGCTTTGGGTATCGGGTTTGGACGAATGCGACAGCGACCAGACATAAGCGGCCACCAGACGCGAACGGGTATCGCCCAATACTTTACCCCAAGCTGGCATCACCCCATGGCGGCCTTCGCCGATCGTGGTCCGCAGCGCGTCGCGGCCGTCGCCGTACAGCCAGTAACCGTCGGTCAGGTCCGGCGCGCCGACCTTCTGGTCGCCCTTGCCGTCCTTGCCGTGGCAGGCCACGCAGACGCCTTCGTACAGGGTCTTGCCGCGCGCCGCGGCGTAGTCGTTGCGGTTGCCGCCGGCCGGCTCGCCCAGCTGGTGCACGTAGGCGATCACGTAGTCCACCGCATCCGGGCCACCCATGCCCTGCAGCACCTTGCCCCACGGCGGCATCACGCCTTCGCGGCCTTCCACCACCGTATGCAGGACCTGTTCCGGGCTGCCACCCCAATGCCAGATGTCGTCGGTCAGGTTGGGATAGCCCACGGCGCCCTTCGCCGACGAGCCGTGGCAGGTGGCGCAGGTGTTGGCGAAGATCGAGCGCCCGAGCTTGAGCGCCTGCGGGTCGCGCGCCAGCACGTCGATCGCCTGGCCCTTGTACGGGGCGAAGGTTTTTTCCAGCCGCGCGTTGGCGACGGCGGCCTGCGCGTCGTGTTCGCCCTGCGAGCTCCACTTGCCAAAGCCCTGGTAGGTGCCGAAGCCGCCGTACCAGAACAGGTAGCCGAAGGCGAATGCGATGGCGATGTAGAAGCCGTTGATCCACCAGCGCGGCATCGGCTTGTTGTACTCGGTGATGTCGCCGTCCCAGTAGTGGCTGGTGTCCTCCGGCTTGGGATCGCCGGGGCGGCGCTTGGCGGTCCACCA
>Ga0209941_1000863_pt1 | contig 27383 bp, 34 predicted proteins | sample ThiBiot_300_plan_FD_183945 | JGI IMG/M metagenome (GOLD analysis project Ga0209941, IMG submission 183945) | Wastewater bioreactor microbial communities from Cape Town, South Africa - Thiocy_solids_1 (SPAdes) | ecosystem: Engineered > Bioremediation > Thiocyanate > Unclassified | place: South... | reverse complement strand
AGAAACAGACCATCGAACATCGCCGCTTGCAGCACCGCAAGCTCGCCGCCTAAAAGCCAACCCCTGACGAGGCCCGCTCTCCGTTAACGCCACGCCAAACCTGCGCCAAATGTTTCGACGACGGACAGTAGCGAGCCGGTTCCAGCTCAACAGTCGTAATGTCGCCGGTGATCCAATGCACCGCGGCGGCGGACATACCCAGACGGGATTTCGCCACGTCAATCGCCGCCGGGGAGATGTCGAGGACCGTGACGTCGCTGTAGCCCTGCGCGACGAGATCATCGACCAGCGTCGCTTCTCCGCCGCCCACGTCAATGATCGCGCTGCTGGCGGATGGCGCAGAGTCTGCAATGAGCCGTAGCGAAACCTCAAGATGGGGTCGATACCAGCTGACCTCTTCCACCGCCTTGTTCCGATAAACGGTTTCCCAATGCGTTTGATTAGACACCGCCGCCCTCCTGAGCCTTGCTTGTGAAGCTAGGGAACGCGTCCTCGACATTCAAACGCGCGTGCATAACTCACGGCCGTAGCTTGACGTGGTCTCCTAGGCGGGCACACGTCGAAGCCGTAGCGTTTACATCATCACCCGGCCGCTGTCCGTGTAGCCCAAGGGCTTCGGCTTGACGTCGGCGACCCGGTCCAGGAGCGCTTTGCGGATGCTGCCGGTCGGAGCGCGGGAGGTCTGCAGCCAGACTCCGTTCTCACGTCCCTGCCAGCCAGAGGCGAACGCGTCGCCGGCGAGAATCCGGCGTTGTAGGCGCGGATGTGACGCTCCGCGGCTTCGGCGGCTCGACCGCCACGTGCACCGTCAACTCCCCGAAGCCGATATCCCGGACGCATGCGATCGGCGGGAGGCCGTCTAACGCGAACCGGTAGATCGCTTCGTCGCCGTCCCAGCGGTTGTCCTTGGCCGACAGGCAGAACACAGCCGCTCGAGGCTGGCGTTGATCCCCGCCACCATCATGTTCCGCCAAGCAGCCAGCTTCTTCGGGCCGCGCAGACTGCCAGCCAGTCCGCTTCGCTCCCGACGCACGGGCGCCGACGCGATATTGATGAAGGCGTTCGGACCATCTCCGTCGCGCTTCACGGCGAAGTCGAGGTGCAGGGCGGCCGCAATGAAGAGCCCGTTCGCTACATAGGGGATGACGCGCGGCGCCCAAAACGGTGGCCCCCTTTACTGTTATGCTGCCGGTTGCGACAGACAACCTTCGCAATCTTCTCTTGTCTTGGCAGATCGCTGTGCCCTGAATGCATTTGGGAACGTCGTCTCAAGGGCGCTTTCTATGGGCCCCTATTGCTCGAGATGAGCTTCGGGCCGCAGGGCCGGAATCGGCGAATGCGACTTAGCCCTCGTCGGCGCCGGTCGGCTCTGACGCTTGGCCGTGATTTCAGGCCCTACTAGCCCGCTGCGGGACGAGCAGGACATCGCCGGGTGCGGTCTCAAGGATGCGTTTGGCCGTGCCTCCAAGGCGTCGGTCCAAGACCCCCTTTCCGCTATGTGCGGCGACAACCACGAGATCTACGCCGTGGTCCTGCATGTAGGCGTGGATCAGCATCTCAGGCGGCCCATGCTCGACAAGCATCTTGATACCGCCGCGCTGTCCGTCGCTCAAGGCAGCCTGACCGACGAACGCTTCGCTGGCCCTGAGTGTCTCCGCGCGCCAGTCCTCCCGGAATTCTCCCTTGTCCAGAAAGCCTGCGAACGGCACCTGCCAGCCATGTAGCAGAGTGAGGCGCGCAAAGGAGAAGTAGCGGGCCGCTGTCGAAAGCGCATTGGCCGCATAGGCCGAGAAATCGGTCCCGACCAGCACCTCCTCGTAGATGCGCGGCCGGGTCTTGGCGATCAGAATGGGGACTTCCACCTGCGGTGCCAGACGATCAACCGTGGATCCGAGAAGGTAGCGGCCGAAGGTTTCATCGCGGGCGATCCCGGTGACAATGAGATCGGCATGCTCGCTCTTTGCCACATCCAGGATAGCGGCCACAGGCTCCCCGTCGGCCACCCTCACTTCGATAGGATGTCCGCACCCTTGCAGGTCCCGTCGCAGTTGCAATTCGACAGCGCTCGTGCGGCCAGGCGGGCGGCGCCAGGTCGGCGCCTCGACAGCCGACTCGCGCGCGGCCGGCTCAGGTTCGACCACGGTCACCAAGACCAGCCGCGCATTCCACCGCCGAGCCAATTGTAGCGATCGGTCCAGTGCGCGATCGCACCGACTGCTCAGGTCCGTCGCGAGCAGCACTGTTTTGGGATATTCGCTTGTCATGAGGCGCTCGAACATTGGCGATGAGCCCGTGCCACCACCCGCGGCGACCGAACTAGGGAAGGGGACGGGCCAGGAACTCTGTGAGCCCGGCGTTTCAGCGCCGACGGCGCCTATCGTTCCCGGAACCCGCCGCCCGCCACTGTAGACGGCCCATCGCGTTCAGGCGAGGTTCGTGCTGCAAGATTTCTGCTTGCGCAGTTTAAAGCACACGATCAGCGGCCCCTACGACGTTCGATGAGGCGCGAAACGGTTTGCAGACGACTCAGCGCCAGATCCAGGCGGCTGCGGCCGTGTAGAACGGGATGCCGATGGTGAGGTTGAAAGGGAAGGTCAGGGCCAGCGAGGCGGTAACGAACACGCCGGTGTCCGCCTTCGGAGCCGCGAGCCGCATGGCGGCGGGCACCGCGATGTAGGAGGCGGATCCCGCGAGGATGGTCAGCAGGGCGGCGTTGCCGACCTCAAGGCCCGCGAGGCGCGACAAACCGAGCGCAGCGCTGGCCGAAACCAGCGGAAAGCCAACGGCGAACGCGACCACGCCGGCGCTCAGCTTGCGACCGCCTTCCATCAGCCGGCGTGCGGCGATCAGCCCAATGTCGAGGAGGAAGAAGCACAGGGCACCCTGGAACAACGGTCCCACGAACACCTCCAGCCGGATCATGCCGGCCTGGCCGGAAACCAGTCCGACGATGAAGCTGCCCAGCAGCATGACGGTGGCGGCGCCGACAAACACTTCCTTGAGGACGGTCCGACGCCGCCCCGGCTCACCCCTGCTGGCTCCGTTGAGCAGCAACAGAGCCGTAAGGATGGCGGGCGTCTCCATCAGCGCCAGAACCGCCGCCATATAGCCGCCGGAGGTCAGGCCGACGGCGGCCAGATGCTGCTGGCCGGCGGCGAAGGTGACGACCGACACCGAGCCGTAGGTCGCCGCCGTCGCACAGATCGTCGCCCGGTCAAGCCGCCGCAGCCGCTTCAGGACGATAAAGGCCAGCAGCGGCATCAGAGCGCTCAGGGCGACGCCGATGGCGGCGGCGATGAGGAAGTCCTCGTTCAGGCCCGCGTCCCGCGCCTCGACCCCGCCTTTGAAGCCGATTGCGAGCATCAGATAGAGCGATAGCGCCTTGGTTACGGGTTCGGGGATCGCCAGATCCGAGCGGGCGAAGGCGGCGGCCGCGCCGATGAAGAAGAACAGGATCGCCGGGGAGGTCAGAAGCGCCAGACTGGCGGAGAGATCGGGCATGCGACAACGGGTCCTTGGAAAGGTCGCCCGCTGTGACCTCGACCGTGTCGTCAATCCAGTTTATTGCTGTGATGGCCTTTATAACGGATGTTAATGACGTGGCGGAGCGGCTGGTCAATCTGGACATCGACCTGCTTCGCGCCTTCGTCACCGTCGTCGAGACGGGCAGCTTTACTCGGGCCGCGGCCTTGCTGGGGAGAACGCAGCCGGCGGTCAGCCTGCAGATCCGTCGACTGGAAGATCAGCTGCGGTCCCCGGTGTTCGATCGCGGCGGCAAGGGCGTCAGCCTGACCACCGAGGGCGCCGCACTGCTGCCTCAGGCCCGCAGGCTGTTGCGGCTCAACGACGAGATCGTCTCGACGCTGGGCGAGGGCGATCTCGCCGGGGAGGTTCGCTTCGGCGCACCCGAGGACATCGCCACAATGCACCTCTCCGGTATTCTGGGCGCGTTCACGCGCAGCCACCCCCGCATCAAGCTGTCGGTGACTTGCGACTACACCGCCAATCTCCTCGACCGGATGTCCCGCGGCGCGCTCGATCTCGCCCTGATCAAGAGGGAGCCCGTCGGGCCTGAACTTGGCGTCCGGGTCTGGAGCGAACCTCTGGTTTGGGTGGCGCTGGACGCCTCGATCCTGGAGCTGTCCCCCCTTCCCCTGATCGTGGCGCCCGCACCCGACATCTATCGCAAGCGAGCTCTAGGCGCGCTGGAGGCGGCGGGCGTCGTCTTTCGGGCCTCGTTCACATCGCCGAGCCTCTCCGGGCAGATGGCCGCGCTTCGCGCCGGTCTCGGGGTCGGCGTTCTCCCCGCCGCCATGGCGGCGCGGGACCTGGTCGTCCTCGGCGAACCGTTGCCGCCGCTCAGCGACAGTGAAATCGCCCTTGTTTCGGCGCGCGGCATGGGCGGACCCGCCGGGCTGCTTGCTCAGGAGGTCCTGCGCGCGCTGGAGCGCGGGCCGACTCACGCATGACGAATGCTTATAGGGTTCATCATAAAATCTGATTGGCGTTATGGCGCACTCTCCGATTATCTGACTGTGCGGCCCGGGCCCCTCTGACGATCATGGTGATCGTGATGTCGGACCGCATCGGGTGCGCTCGATGACGGGGTCCGGCGGTGCTTCCCCTTCACCGAACCGATGGCCTCGTCGCCGAGCGCTCCGTTGCTGAGAAGGAGAGGCTCATGACTACGGTGTTGGTCCATCGGCTACGAGGACATCACGCGCTTCTGGAAATGGCGCTGGAGGAGGAGCGGTCGCGGGCGATGCCCGACGACCGCAGGCTCGCGGGCATCAAGAAGAAGAAGCTGGCCATCAAGGACCGGCTGACCGCGTTCGTCGGCGCCTCGGCGCCGTCGGCGGCCCACTGACGCCGACCTGGTTCGGCGGCTCCTCGGCCGCCGGCCCCAGCCTCCTCCCCCCAAACAGCGCCGCCTTCCGGCGCAGAGAAGAGTGATATGCCCCGTTCCGACCCTAGCGTGCGCAGACGCGCCTCCGTTCAGCACGACGACGTGTGGACCGCCGGCGACGTGATCCAGATGGACGCCGTCGTCGCCGCGTGCGCCTTGGTCGCCCAGGCCGACGGCTGGGTGACGCCCGATGAACGCAAGCGAATGGTCGACCGAATGCGCGAATCGGCCAGCATCCGCTTCTTCGGCCTGCCCGAGGTCCTTGTGGGCTTCGAAGCCCTGAACATGCGGTTCGACCAGGATCTGGACGACGGCGAGGCGGTGGCCGAGGCGGCGATCGCACAACTCCGCGGCCAGCCGGGCCCATCGCGTCTGCTGATCGAGACCGCTTGTTCGGTCGCCGAAGCGGACGGAGGTTTCGACGCCGAGGAACGCGCCGCGCTGCTGCGGATGTGTGAGCTGCTCGACCTCGATCCGGCGCGGTTCGACCTCATTTCGGGCGAGGGAGGGCGACGATGAGGGGCGGTCCGTCCTTATTCCCGATCGCCTACGCCCGGGCGGTGCAGCTCTCGCAGATGACCTGCCGGGTCGCCGCACACCGCAGCGGCCCGACCGATCGACCTGTCGCGCCGCCTGACGCCGTGACGGGCGAAACCTTCATCCGCCGGCCCAGCCGGCACACTTTCGACATCCGCGTCTGATCGCGGGACCGAACTGGACTTCTGCTTTATGGATTTTCTAGCCTACGACATCCTGACCAAGCCGGTCTGGATGTGGTTGACGTTTTTGACACTCGTCCTCGTTCTGCTCGTTCTCGATCTCGGCGTCCTGCACAAGAAGCATCGCGAAATCGGAGTGCGCGAAAGCCTGCTGATGTCGCTTGGCTATCTGACGCTCGGCGTTGGTTTCGGCGGCTGGGTCTGGTTCAGCCTCGGCCAGCAGCCGGCGATCGAATATCTGACCGGCTTCATTGTCGAAAAGTCGCTGGCGATGGACAACGTCTTCGTCATCGCCATGATTTTCGGCTACTTCGCCATCCCCCAGAAATACCAGCACCGAGTGCTCTTCTGGGGCATCCTGGGCGTCATCGTCCTGCGAGCCATCATGATCGCCGGCGGAGCCGCGCTCGTGTCCGAGTTCGGCTGGGTGCTCTACATCTTCGCCGCCTTCCTGATCCTGACCGGGATCAAGATGATCGCCATGGCCGACAAGACCCACGACATCGGCGACAACCCGCTGCTTCGGTTCCTCAAGCGGCGGCTGCGCGTCACCGATGACCTGCACGGCGAGCGGTTCTTCGTGAAACTGCCCGATCCGAAGACGGGCCGGCTGGCGACCTTCGTCACGCCGGTCTTCCTGGCGCTGATCATGATCGAGATCGCCGACGTCATCTTCGCCGTCGATTCCGTGCCGGCCATCTTCGCCATCACGACCGATCCGTACATCATCTACACGTCCAATATCTTCGCCATCCTCGGCCTCAGGGCGCTGTATTTCGCGCTGGCCGCCATCATCCACCGCTTCGCCTATCTGAAGCAGGCCCTGGCGATCCTGCTCATCTTCATCGGCTCGAAGATCTTCGTCGCGGACCTGGTGGGTTGGGAGAAATTCCCGGCCGCCATCTCCCTGGGCGTGACCTTCGCCATTCTCGCTGCGGGAATTTTCTGGTCCCTTTGGCGGACCCGGTCCACCGACACCGACGCGGCCGCGCCATGACGATCTCTCCGGATGATCCGTTGATGGCTGGCTATCGGCGCTTCCGCTCAACGGTCTGGCCGCTCGAGGCACAGCGCTACGCCCAGCTCGCCCGAAGGCGTCAACGACCCTCGACGGCGGTGATCGCGTGCTCGGATTCCAGGATCGACCCCCAGACCATCTTCGACGCCGAGCCCGGCGACCTTTTCGTAATCCGCAACGTGGCGGGCCTGGTTCCGGAGTATGCGCCTGACGGGGGCTGCCACGGCACCAGCGCCGCCCTGGAGTTCGCGGTCAAGATACTGAAGGTCCGGCGCATCGTCGTACTCGGGCACGCCGTGTGCGATGGCGTTCACGCCATGATCCATGGCCCCCTCCGCAACGCCCAGGACTTTCTGGGACCGTGGATGGATATCGCCGAGCCGGTGATGTGGCCCATGCCGGAGCAGGGCGCCGGCGACGCCTTTGAGGCGGCGATCGAGGACGCGGTCCTTCGGCATTCGCGGGCCAATCTGCGGACCTTTCCCTGGATACGGGACGCCGAGAAGTCCGGGCATCTGACACTCTCGGTCTGGCGCTTCAACATCGCCACCGGCGAGCTCCAGACACTCTGACCGGTTATCGGCTGGAGTTATCGACCACATGAGCACAACTCATTGGCCATCGCACGACGCGGCAGCCAGTGTGCCTGTGCGGCCCGGGCCCCTCTGACGATCATGGTGATTGTGATGTCGGACCGCATCGGGTGCGCTCGATGCCGGGGTCATTCCTTCCAGTATCCCCAGGTCCCGGCCGAGAGCGCACCCTTTCAGGGAGGATAGGCTCGATGGCGACCCGTTCAAAACGCAAGGTCAGACGTTACAGCACCATTCTCGCGCTGGGTCTGATGACCGCCTTCTCGGCGCTGGTCCGCATCCTGCGCTCGGCCCGTTCAAGGACCCGCGCACGATGAAAGCCCGGCGTGGCGCTTCCTCCCACCGAAAAATCCATCTGGAGACACCCCGATGAACGAGTTCAACACCACGCTGCGCGACCGTCGAGCCGTCCAGCCTGACATGGCGGTCGATGCCGGCCTGCGGGCCTTCATGCTGGGGGTCTACAACAAGATGGCACTTGGCCTCCTGGTCTCCGCAGGTCTGGCCTGGGCGACCGCCTCGGTCGCGCCGGTGCGCGACGCCCTCTTCATTGTCGCCGACGGTCGCCTGACCGGCTATACGCCGCTGGGTCTTATCCTGGCCTTCGCCCCGATGGCGGTTTTGCTTGGCTCGGCCTTCCTGGTCCGAAGCGCTTCGCCCCGTACAGCCAGTCTCCTCTACTGGTCGGTGGTGGCGCTTATCGGCGCGTCGTTCGGGGCGCTGGCCTTGCGCTACACGGGCCAGAGTCTGGCCTCCACCTTCCTGATCACCGCCACCGCCTTCGGCGCGCTCAGCCTCTACGGCTATACTACAAGACGCGACCTCAGCGGGCTGGGGACATTCCTGATCATGGGCGTGGTCGGCCTTCTGATCGCCAGCGTGTTCAATTTGTTTCTGCAGTCCTCAATGCTGATGCTAGTGATCAGCAGCATCGGCGTCCTGATCTTCGCCGGCTTGACCGCCTTCGACACCCAGCGGCTGAAATTGACCTACCACCAGCTCGGCGGCGATGCCGCAGCTATGGGCTCGGCGACGAGTTTCGGCGCGCTCAGCCTATATCTGAATTTCGTGAACCTGTTCCAGTTCCTGCTTGTCCTTCTGGGTCAGCGTCGCTAAACGGCTGCCCTCTTTCAATCGTCGGAGATCACGCATGCCCCTGCTGCTTTGCCCCAACGACAACGCCTCCATGACCACGGTCAGCCGTGCCGGCGTTGAGTTCGACATGTGTCCGACCTGCCGGGGCGTCTGGCTGGATCGTGGCGAACTGGAGAAATTGATTGATGCCGGAGACGGCCAGGGCGGTCCTCCACGTTCGGCTGCGCCCCACCCAATGGCTGCGCCTGGACGCGACTACCGACGTGACCGTGACGATGACTACGATCGCGACGATGGCTACCGCAAAAAGAAGCGCCGCGACATCTTCGATATCTTCGACTGAGGGAGACCGTTCGGGACCGGTTTGCGCTGGGTGAGCACAGCGGCAGATTCTAGCGCCGCCTCAGGCTTGTGGTTGGGAGCCTGCCTGTCCGAGACAGGCTGGCACCTGCTTCTCGGTCGGTCGTTCGTGCTTTATGGCCTCGACGAAAGGTTCCACAGGCGAAACATTAAGGGTTCGCCTCGTGGGAAGATGACGCTACCAGTCCGTCCATGCCTGTCGTCGCCGCCCATCTCTACGCCCACGGAAAAAGGGTCCGTTCCGTCTCGATCGACGAACGGATCGACTACCCTGGAGACAAGTCTCAGTTCGTCTGGATCGGACTGCTGGATCCGACCGCCGACGAGCTCCGCATCCTGCAGGAAGGGTATGGGTTGCATCCTCTCGCGGTCGAGGACGCCGCCAAGGGAGATCAACTGCCCAAGCTCGATGTTTACAGCGACCAGCTTTTCATTGTCGCGAGACCTGCGGCGCTTGAGGATGGGCAGATCCGGTATGGCGAGACCTCGATCTTCGTAGGGCATAGCCACATCATAAGCGTCCGGCGTACCTCGCTGCGGGGCTACACTGCGCTTCGGCAACAACTGGAAGCGGCACCCGCCCTGCTGAAGCACGGTGTGGACTACGTCCTTCACGCGATCCTGGACTACATCGTCGACGGCTATCTTCCTCTCGGCGAGGCCTTGGAAGAGGAAGTGCTGGGGATGGAACAGCGCACCCTGGATCACTTCCTGACACGCAGCGAGATCAACCGGATATTCGAGATCAGGCGCCAGCTCATCCGCTTCCAACGGGTGCTCGCGCCCACCGCAGACGTCGTCGCCAAGCTGACGCGCCTAGATCTCCCGTCAATCGATCTTGAGACGCGCCCCTACTTCAGCGATGTCCTGGACCATGTCCGCCGCGTGCAGGCAATGGTCGATGGATTGCGAGAGGTGCTCTCGTCGGTGTTCGAGTTCAGCAACCTGTTGGAGCAGCAGCGAACAGGCGTCATTACGCGCCAACTGGCGGCCTGGGCTGCGATTTTAGCGGTGCCTACCGCAGTCGCGGGCATCTACGGCATGAATTTCGACTACATGCCCGAGTTGAAAAGCGTTTGGGGATATCCGGCAGTGCTCCTCGTCATCGCCGTCATCTGTACAGGCCTCTTCGTGCGCTTCAAGCGCGCGCACTGGATCTGACTTCGACAGCTCGGAAGTGGGTGGGGTTGGCACGTTGCCGCTCACCGGGGCTCCCCCAGGACGACTCGACTCTTTCCACGTTCGAGGACCGATGGACGGTTTGTGGCCCGTCCCATCTGAGCAACGGCGAACTCTCGGCCGCCCACGCTAGCCGCCGCTCGACCAATCGCGGAAATACGAGTTGGCCGAACAGGATTCGAGACGGTTCGCGGCACTGCTCGCCAGCGCAGTCGCGACTGTTGGCAGGTCCCTGCAACGCTTCTTACCGTCATTGCAGGGTAGTTTCGGAGGGGGATGGCGATCAGCAGCGGAGCGTAGCTTGGCCTTGATCTCACTTGGAGCGACCCTCTCATAACGACGGTTCTGCCCGCGTCGCTTTCGATCGGTGCGCTGCTTCTCACCGCGCGGCCGACGCCGGCAGCCGCAACCGGGTAATCAGCCCGCAGTCGCGAGGCAGTGTCGCGGCAGCTCCGCGCTATACCGTGCGGATATACAGCTCGATCTCTACAGCCTGGAAGTCTCGGACCTCCTTCGCCTCCTGTTGATAGCGCCGAAGATCCGCCACGGTCGGCAAGGGCTCGCCGCGCAGGTGGCCGTCGGTGCCTGCACCCGGTTCAAAGCACACACCCGGCGCGCCCATCCCGTAAGTCTGGGCGGGAAGATCGTGACCCAGACGCCGGTGATCTTCACGACCCGACCTCGCGCTGTCCGGGTGCTGACGCCCCAACATAAGCCGCGTTTCTAAGCGAAGACGCGATAGATTTGCCAAGCCGCGAGGCACAGGACGAGCAGCCCTACGGCGATGGTCATGTGGCGCGGCGGAGCCACCCGCGCCACCAATCCGGTGAACGGCGCGGCGGCGATCCCCCCGACCACAAGGCCGGCCACCTCCACGAGGTAGGTCTCGAGGTCGAGCGGCAGGGCGCCCCGGAGCAGCGCCACCAGGAAGGTCGCCGAAATCGCGCTGGTCAGGAAGAACTCCGCGGCGCTCACCGTTCCGATGACGCGGCGCGGCGCGTGACCTCCGCTCATGAGCGTTGACGCCACAATCGGGCCCCAGCCGCCGCCCCATGAATCCAAGAATCCGCCGGCGGCCCCTAGGGGAATGGCCCACTTTGCCTTTGGATTGTGAAGCTGGACCTTCCTGAAGGCACGGACAAGAAGATAGACGCCAACGACCGAAAGGTAGGTTGCAAGCAACGGGCCGATCAGATACTTCGGCGCTGCGGTGAGCACGTAGGCTCCCAGGACACCCCCCGCCACGCCCGCGGGCGCCAGTCGAAGGAACAGACGACGGTCGATGTTCTTGTGCGCCGCGTGGCTAGTCGCAGCGGTCGCCGTCGTGAAAACCTCGGCGGCGTGGACGACAGCCGAGGCCGCGGCAGGGGGAACGCCCAGCGCCGACAGAACCGCAATGCAGACTACGCCGTAGGCCATCCCCAACGCGCCGTCGATCAGCTGGGCAAAGAAGCCGACGCCGCAGAATATCCAGAACATTTGTGAGGTGAGGACGTCGGCCAGCATTCCTATAACGAGCCTTTAGCGAGATGGGGTCGAAAAGCCGACCGATACCGATGCAGTGTAGCACTGGGTCACCATGGGGCGACGACAGCCGCTGCGAAGAGCGTGGCACCCAACAGGACGAGCAGAAGAGCGCCGAAGCTCCAGGTCTGAGTGGCGCGTTCGGCGCGATCGGCAATCTCGACGCTCTTGTCGCTCCGGCGCGCCCAGGCCTCACCAGGCGACGCTCGTTGCGCTGAACGCCCCGCCCATGAGGGCTTCAACCGCTCCAGGAGCACCAGCACGTCGCCCGGAGGAATCAAGGGCTTGCCGCTGGGATGAATCAACCGCCCGATGATGAGTGCGACGGCGGCCCCGATCAGCACGGGCCAGAGGCTGGCGAGCAGGGCTTTGCCGCTAATGCTGTGGCCTAGCCAAGCGGCGGCAGGCGGCCAAAGCCAGACAAAACTGGTTGATGCTGCGACCGCGGTTGCCCAGGGCAGATGGGTGCCGGGCGCCTCTGCGCCGTCCTGCTTCAGCATCAGCGAGACGAACCTGACCATCAACAACGTTGTCCCCAGGCTGCTGAGGGAGAGGAAGAGGTCGATCCACCCCGGTCCGACATCGAGTGCTTTCAGGGCTCCTTTCGCGATCGCCCCGCTGGTGAATGGTGCGCCGGCGAGGGCGATCGCCGGCAGAACCAGCCCAACGATGCGGAGTTTCCAGCGCCAGCCTGTGAAGGCTTTCGGGCGCGCGGCCGCACCGAGGAACAGCGCCGCCTTCGCGAACCCATGGTGTAAAGCGAAGACAAGCGTCGCGGCCACCGCCGCATCTGATGCGCTGGCGTCCGTGGCGAGCGCAACACCGACGGCGATCAGGCCCATCTGGCTGATGCTGGAGTAGGCCAGCACCGTCTTTGGATTGGTCTGCAGAACCCCGACGGCCACACCGTAGATCGCCGTCGCACATCCAAGCAACACCAGGAGGTCGCTGGCGGCGCCGAGTCCCTCCGGCGGCATGAAGCGCAGCGCGCCCAGGAGGCCGACCTTGATCATGGCCCCGCTCAAGACGGCGCTCGCTGGCGCGGGGGCGGCCGGATGGGCGAGGGGCAGCCAGAAGTGCGTCGGAACCAGCCCGGCTTTTACTGCAAAGGCCAGGCCCACGAGCGCCAGGCCCAGAGGCGGCGGCTGAAAGCTTGCACCGAAATCCGTCCCCGTCTCAGCAACCGAGAGCACCGCGCCGCCGAAGAGCGCCAACTCGCCCACGACGACAAGAACAAGGTAAACTCGTGCCGCTCTCATTGAGGCGGGTTCCCGATCGTGGGCAACGAGGCCGTAGGCGCAGAAGCTCATCAGCGCGAAGAAGGCGTAGAAGGTCACGACATCGCCGGCCAGCGCCACGCCGAAATTTCCGGCCATGGCGAGCAGAAAGACGACCGCGTAGCTCTGGCGCCGTTCTTTTCGCCGAAGGTAGAAGAAGCTGTGCCATGCCGCGACCGCGTACAGAACCGCAAAAAGCGTCAGGAAGGTGCGACCGAGCGCGTCTAATGTCAGCCGCGAGTCTAGCATGATCCAGGGCAGGTTCACGGTCGTCTCGGGACACGCCAACGCGACTGCGAGCGCCGGAGCTGGCGCAGCAAGGCAGAGAACCGGCAGCCACCGCCGAAACGTTCGGAACGCGCCCAGCGCGACCAAAGTGAGCGGCGTCAGGATGGACGCGAGGATGAGCCACGCTTCGCCCGTCACCGGATCAGTCCATCTGGAAACTGCGGGATCTCCACCGTGGCGATCAGGCGTGCCCAGCTTAGCGGACTGAACGGTGCATTGGCGAACAGTCCCACACCGATGACCAGCGCGGCGGTCATTAAAGGCGGTGCCAGCAGGGTCCACTTGATCTCGAGGCGTCCGCTCGCCGCTACCATCGTCGCCGCCGTCGGAACCTTGAACCAGGCGCGGTGAAGGATTGGCAAGAGATAGAGCGCGTTGAGGCCGCTGCTGGCGAGCAGGATGAGCACCACCCAAGCACTTTGGTCGTCAATGCCGCCTGCGGCGAGGTACCACTTGCTAACGAAGCCGGCGAGCGGCGGTACGCCAATCATGGCCAGCGAAGCGATCGTGAAGGCCGCCATCGTCCAGGGAAGGCGGCGGCCGATTCCATCGAGTTCGCTCACCTTATGTAGGTGGACCGCCTCAGCGATGTTGCCCGCGCACATGAAGAGCGTGATCTTCATCAGGCCTTGATGCACGAGATGCATCAGCGCGCCGATCAGGGCCAAGGGACTGAAGAGCGCGGCACCCAGCACGATGTAAGACACCTGGCTCACGGTCGAATAGGCCAGCCGACGTTTCAGATCGTCTTGGCGAAGAGCCTGCAATGAGCCGTAGATGATGGTGAAGGCCGCGAGCCCGGCCAGAGGCAGCGCCAGTCCGAGCTTGACCGTCAAGGCGATACCGAACACCTCATCGACAACACGGATGATTCCAAAGGCGCCAGCCTTGACCACGGCAACGGCGTGCAGGAGCGCGCTCACCGGAGCCGGCGCCACCATCGCCTGGGGCAGCCACCCGTGAGCCGGAAAGAGCGCCGCCTTAACGCCCAAACCCGCCACCAGCAGCGCGAAAATGGCGATGAGTGTGATGTGATCGACTGAGGCCAGGGCCGGGTTTCCGGCGGTGACGAAGTCGAGGGAGCCCGCTGCCGATCCTAGCCAAACTGTTCCGACGAGCAGCAGCACGCCCCCGGTTACAGTGTAGGCGAGATAGATCCGCCCGCCACGCAACGCCTCGGGAGTCTGGCGATGAACGACAAGGGGGTAGGTCGCCAGCGTCAGCAGTTCGTAGAAGACTAGGAAAGTAAACAGATTGCCGGCAAGGGCGATCCCCGTCGTGGCCGCCACGCAGAGGCTGAAGAACCCGAAGAACCGGCTGCGATGCGGGCCATCCTCAAGGTAGCCGATCGCGTAGATTGTCGTGAGCAGCCACAACCCGGCGGAGAGCGACAGGAAGAGCAGAGCCAGCGGATCGACTTGGAGCACGAGGTCGAAGCCAGCCGCCATCGGCCAGCGCCACGCATACCGGGCACCCTCGAAGGCGACCTGCCAAGCCAGATAGCCGACGAGCCCCAACTTCAGCACGGCAGCGCAGAGATTGATCGTCGTCCTGAGCACGACGCGCCGCTCGGCGGTCGCGAAGATCAGCGGCGCCGCGATCAGCGAGATGCTGAGCACGACTAACGGTAGCCAGGTGCCGCTCACTGCGCAGTCCCCACAATGCCGACCAGTTCCACAGGCCACGCCCCCAGCAGGCCGATGCCGACGGCCGCAACGGCAAGTAGGAGTGGCGTCAGGGAGAATCGCCATGATGCTGCGTCGCCGACCACCTGTGGGTGGGCGGCAGCCTGCCCTTCGGGCGCGAAGAAACGCGCGAGGACCCGGGCCATGGCCGCAGCCGACAAAAGAGTTCCGCAGAGCACGATGACGGTCCACACGGTAAGACCGTGCGAGAGGGTGGATTCCAGCAATAGCCACTTGCCGATGAATCCTCCGCTCGGCGGCAAGCCAACCAAACTGACCGCTGCGAGCGCGAACGTGACCTTCACCGCGCCCGGCAGTTCAGGCTTGGAAAGACTGGAGACTTGGTCGTCGCCGAGGGTGCGCTGAACTTGCTCACAGGCCAGAAAGAGTGCGGACTTGGCGAAAGCGTGAGCCACCGCCAGATAGACAAAGGCTGCAAGAGCCTCCCGTCCATCGGCCCACAATGGAAAGCACATGAAGAGGTAGCCAATCTGGGCCACGGTCGAGTACGCGACCACCAGTTTGAGACGCTTTGCGATGAGGGCTTGCAACCCTCCCCAAAGGACAGCGCAGGCGCCAAGCACGCCAAGAACCGTAGCGATGGCGTCGTCGCCCAATCCGGCGGGCTGGTAAAGGTCCAGCCAAAGCCGCACGGCGATGTAAAGGCTCGCCTTGACGACAAGCGCCGATAGCAAGGCGCTGACTGGCGAAGTGGCGTTGCCGTGGGCCGGCGGAAGCCAGCCGTGAAGGGGAAAGAGCGCCGACTTCATCGCCAACGCGGCGAGCATAGCAACCATGGCGAACTGGGTGGCGGGCGCAGGGACCAGAACGGCGCGCAAGCCTGCTAGATCGAGAACGCCGTATTGAGCGAACAGCAGGGTGACGCCCAGCAAATATACGAGCGAGGCAATAATCCCCACGAGCAAGTACCGGATCGCGGCCTTGAAGGCCTCGGCTTTACCTGAAAGCGCCGCCAGTCCTACCGCCGAGAGGCCGACGATTTCCAGAGTGACATAGAGGTTGAACACGTCCGCCGAGAGGTAGAGCGCGTTCAGCCCCGCCAAGAGCAGTAGCCAGAGCGGCCAGAAACCCCAGGCTGCAACGCCGGCCTCGGCGACAGGTTTTGTCTGTCTGCCAGTCAAGGCTGCGTGAACGGCGACGCTCGCGCCAACCAGGTTCGTCATGCCGATCAGGACGGCCGACAAGCCATCAGCGGCAATCCGGATACCGAGCGGCGCGCTCCACCCCCCTACCGCGAGATCGTAAGGCCCTGCTGTCGCGATGAGCCAGACCAGAGCGACCGCCGCCGCCGCCGTCGTAACGCTCGCCGCGACCCCAATTGCCCGGGCGCGGTCCGGCAGTACGAACGCCGCGGCGCCGCCGGCAAGGGGAGTCAGGATGGCAACGGCCGCCCAGTCGACACCGGCAAGTAGGGCGCTGACTGTGTCAGACATCCTCAAGCCTTGCGCCGGCGGCATGCATCCGCGCCACGAGGGCCAACGCAAGCCCGGTGGCGCTTACCGCAACGATGATGCCGGTCAGCACCAATCCGTGAGTCGTAGGATCGGGCGTTGCGCCTTCGCCGCGAAACCCAAGCGCGACCAGGATCAAGAAGATCCCTGTGCCGAACGCGTTTGCGGCGACGATGCGCCGGAGGAGATCGCGCGCCAGGACCAGTGGGTAGATCGACAGCGCCAATATGGCTGCGCCGAGGAGGGCGTACCCTAACGAAACCGTCATGCGCGCACCTCTCGAGGCGGGGGCCGGCCACCCTGGAAGAGAACCAGGAAGGTGTAGGCTACGGATAGGGTGAGCGCCGCTTCGATGACCAAGATCAGATCTTTGGCGCGGTGGGGCGGGTACTGAAGCAGCGTGGCCTCAGACATCGCCGTCGCGGCGGCGACGCCCAAGAAAACCAGCAGTGCTGCTGCGATGGTGGCGCGCAGCCGGAGCGTATCCATCTGGCCGGGTGCCCGCGGCAGACCGGCGACGAGCAACAGCAGAAGCGCGCCCGACAGGACTGCGCCGGCTTGGAAGGCGCCGCCGGGCGCAAAGGCCCCCAGCCACAAGAGATAGCCTGCCACGATACAGAGCAAGGGAACGAGCGGCCGCAGCAGCGCCAGATTCAAGGGATCGTCAGGCGGCAGCTGGGGTGTTTCGGAGCTGCGGCCCAGACACCATACGGCCGCTGTCGCGATCAGGAGAACCGCCATCTCCAGCAAGGTGTCATAGGCTCGGAAGTTCAGCAGCACGGCGGTCACAGGGTTGGTCACGCCGCTCTCAGGCAAACGGGCCTCGACAACACGCTCCAGCCCAGGCCGTGCCTTCCAGTCCAACGAGATCAACGCCCAGGCCAGCGCGCCGAAGACGGCGACCGAAAGCCCCGCCACCAGGCCCCGAATGATCCAGGGTCGGCTTCGTTCAGGCAGAGGCGCCGGCACGCTCCCCTGGGCCCGCAGGATCAAGGCTCCGGTGAGCGCAGCACCGACTGCGGCTTCCGCCAGCGCCACGTCGGGCGCTCCCAATCGCATCCAGACCAAGGCCACCACGCCACCGAAGCCGATGAAAAGCATGGTCATCCGCGCTCGGCTGCCGCTCCACAGCGTGGCGGCCACCAATCCCAGAACAACAGCTCCGAGGACGAGGTCGAGGAGCACAAGGGGCGTCACTTCGGCTTCTCCAGGTCCGAGGTGTGCGCCTGGTCTGCGAGCAGGTAGCCGCAGGTCGCGCTCGTGAGCATGACCACCAACCAGATCAACAGGACCTTGAGCCCGCCCCACGCATTGTCGGCGAGGGTGGCGGCTCCCAAGGCGATGAGACCAAGCCCAAGGTTGTCAGCTTTGGTGAGCGCGTGAAGCCGCGTCAATACATCCGGGAAGCGTAGTAGCCCTGCCGCCCCGCCGACGAAGAAAAAGCAGCCTGCGGCGAACAGTGAAGTCGCCAGGATTTCGGCCCAGTTCATGCGCTATCGCTCTCGGTGGATCTCGTCCGCAGCCGCATGCTTGCGATGAAAACGGCTGCGGTGGGCGAGGCGAGTACCGCGAAAACCAACGCGATGTCCCACAGACGCGGCCGATCGAGCGCGACGCCGAGCAGGAGGGCGAGAGCTGTGAGGCTCGTTCCTAGTAGCTGCAGCCCCAGCATCCGATCCGCAGTCGTCGGGCCGCACGCCACGCGCATCAGAGCGACGGCGGTGACGAGCATCAGGAAGGCCGCGAAGATGGTCGCCACCATCGACATCATGGGGGATCACCCTTTACGCCAAACAACCGCGCGACCCGATCCTCCAGTTCCTTGATGTGTTCCGGGGAATGAGCATCGACGTCGATGACGTGCATGTGCATCTTTACGCCCTGAACATCGGTGCTGAGGGTTCCGGGCAAGAGGGACAAGGTGTTAAGGAAGACTGCGCGCGGAAGTCCCTCCGGCAGTCTCATACAATAAGCCACGAAGCCGGGTTGGACCTGACTGCGCGGTCCCAAGGCGCGTCGCGCAACGTCCCACCCCCCGACGACCGCTTGCCACAGGAAATAGACGATGAACTCGAGTAATCCCCGGGCGGACACCCGGCTCCTCGCCGCCGCGGGAAGGCCGCGAGACAGGGCTACGCCAATCAGCGCGGCAGGCACGCCGACGATGAGGCTTGAAAGGTCGCCTTCGTTGAGCACCAGCCAGAGCGCTAAACCGCTGCCGAGAACAGTTGCGTACTCCAGGGTGCGAGGAGCGGTCGGGCCTGTTCCCATGATGTGAGGAATACGCGTCACGACCCCCTCAATCACCGGATGGGAACCTCCATGGTCGCCGCGGATCATTTTGGCCAAATCCACCACACATAGGCCACGTAGCCGGCGATCAGGCACGCGCCTTCGAGACGGCTGAGCCGCCGCCCCGTCCAGAGCAGCAGGAGAAGGAGCAGGGAGACGCCGACCATCACCCAGCTATCGAAACCGGCGATCTGCGCCGGGACGGCGGTCGGCGCGATCAGGGCCGTGACCCCGCCAATGCCAAGGACGTTGTAGATGCTCGAGCCGAGCGCGTTGCCGATCGCGACATCCGCCTGCTTGCGCAGGGCCGCGATCGTCGATGTCGCGAGTTCGGGCATCGAGGTGCCGGCGGCCACGATGGTTAGCCCTATGACCGTCTCGCTCACCCCGAGCAGACGAGCTAGTTCGACAGACGCTGTCACAAAATTGCTTGCGCCGAACACAAGCAGGGCTAATCCGCCGAGGCACAGTCCCAACGGCAGCACCCAGCCCAACGCCTTGGGATTGGCCGTCGCCCCTGGCCGCAAGCCCGGATCAAGTTGTTGGAGCGCCTCGGCCTTGTCATAAACCACTGTGTGCCCGATTGCGCCTCCAGAGACGACGCGTCGCTCCTGGCGCCACGCCCGGACCAGATAAACTGTCAACAGCACGAGCAGGCCGGCGCCGACGAAGCGATCCAATGTCCAGAAGAGCCCGATGAGGGCCAGCAGCAAAGCCGTCCCGACGACCCACAATCCGTCCCGGCGCAGCGCCGTCGATGACACCGCTATGGGGCAGATCAGAGCCGATGCGCCAAGTATGATGAGAACGTTGAATATGTTGGAGCCGACGATATTGCCCACCGCGATGCCGGGAGAGTTCAGCAGAGCGGCCTCAACGCTGGTGACCAGTTCGGGAGTGGACGTGCCGAACCCCACGATCGTCAGGCCGATGAGCAGCGAAGACACGCCCATGCCTTCCGCAAGGCGAACTGCGCCACGGACCAGCAATTCCGCCCCTGCGATGAGCAACGCGAGACCGCCAATCAGCGGGATCCATATCTCCACATCCTCGCTCCGGTTTGGTCGCGCTAGCGCTCAGATCCCAGCGGCCCGGCGGCAGCCTCAACGGGCCACACCAGGCGTGGCCGCTTTAGTTTTGATCAGAAGTATACGACCCTGCCCCCAGCAATGCCGCGGTTACCGACAGTAAAACCACCAGGGGGACTTCTCCCAGCCCATGGCCTCCGCCATGACCGCCTTAGCGCCAATTGAGAGCAGGAGCAAGGCCAGTCGCGCTCTTGGCGGCTCCCACGCATGCCAACGGCGACGTGCAACCCTGGACGGCGGTAAGCGCGACGGGGCCGGCGAAAGGGGAGCTGGCGCTGTGGGTCGAAGGACAGCTCCGCGCCGGTACCGGTATCAGCCGTGTGACCCAGAGAAACCTTCGTGGGTCATTGGATGGGAGTCGGATCCTGCTTTTTTCAGCCTAGGCAGGCTATGCGGCCCCACGCCTCACTCACGCCCGACGGCGCTTCCACAACGGAGCATCGCCCGTGGCAACAGCTACGCGCGCGACCGTTCATTGGCAAACTGATCGACTGACCAGAGCGCTGCGCTCAGATCCACCACAACTTCCTCGATAGGCTGTGCTGTCGCAAGAAAGACAGGATTTACGATTGGCTCGAATGCTGACGCGCGGCAGCAAATTGATCCTCGCGGGACCGGGCTCCTCTAGTTAGAGCTTCAGAGCTCTTTCTATGTCGGACCGCGTCGAATTCACACGCCGGCGCTTTCGACTTGCGCTCGCGAGCTTCGATTCAGTCCATGGAGAGAGGTTTATGAGCAGTTCCTTTGAGCGGCTAATCGCTGCTCGCCGCTTGTCAAACAGCGAGATCCGGAGAGAGAGGGTGGTCGCAAGCTTCCCGATCCGACGCGCCTGTCTCGGCTCAAGAAGGAGCGACCGGCGATCAGGGATTGTTTTTGCTGGCAATGTCCCGCACAAGGAAAGCACGCTGCGGTTCGTCAAGGCCATTCACATATGCATGCGGCGTGCCAGAGCGTAAGATGGTTTGCACCGGACCTTCGGGCGGCAAGCTCAACGAGGAAGCTATGATTGCCTCACCCAACATGCCGGGACGCACTCTGCCCGGAGGCTATAAGCTTGCCTATTTCAAGGGCGATCTGTCCGGCGGGCTAGTGGCCGGCGTCATCGCTTTGCCGCTCGCGCTGGCATTCGGTGTGCAATCGGGGCTCGGCGCAGCCGCAGGCTTGTACGGCGCCATCGCGCTCGGAATCCTTGCTGCGGCACTCGGCGGCACCCGTACGCAAGCGTCGGGTCCGACCGGACCCATGACCGTCGTCTCAGCCTCCATAGTGGCGACGGCTGTCGCGACGACCGGCAGCGTGGAGGCGGGAATGGGGATCGCTCTGCTCGCTTTCCTTTGCGGCGGCGTCCTGCAAATCCTGCTCGGATTTGTTGGCGTCGGCAGGTACGTCAAGTTCTTCCCCTATCCCGTCGTGTCAGGGTTCATGAGCGGTGTCGGGCTGATCATTATCGTGCTCCAAATCTGGCCGTTCCTCGGCTCCGCGTCGCCAACAGCGCCGCTGGAGGTCTTCACCCACATCGCAGAACCGATCGCCGCCGTGAACTGGAGCGCGGTGATGCTGGGGGCGATTACCTTAGCGGTGTACTATCTGTTCCCGCGTGTGACCAAAGCGGTGCCAAACGTGCTCGCGGCCCTCCTGGTGGGCACGTTGGTCGCTGTTTTCGCGGACCTAGACGTGCCCAATGTGGGTGCAATCCCCAGCGTCATTCCCGGGCTGCAGCTGGGCCAGATGTTCACTGTGTCGCCCGAGCACTATCCGCTCATCATCGGGTTCGGTGTCACCTTGGCACTGCTCGGTTCAATCGACTCCCTGCTTACCTCGGTGATCGCCGATAACATCACCAAGACCAAGCATGACAGCCGGCGCGAACTGATCGGACAAGGCATCGGGAACAGCGTCGCGGCGATCTTCGGCGGCATCCCCGGCGCCGGCGCCACGAAAGGAACGGTGGTCAACATCAATGCGGGCGGAACGACGCGGCTGTCCGGCGTTGTGCATGGCCTGTTCCTGCTGGCCGTGCTCCTCGGGCTCGGCCGGTTCGCCGGCTACATACCTCTAAGCGTTCTTGCCGGGCTTCTGATTCCGGTCGGTCTCGCCATCATAGACTACAAGGGCTTCCGGCATCTCGTCCGGATACCCCGTGCCGACGCCGCCGTGCTGCTCATCGTCATGGGTATGACCGTGTTCGGAAATCTCATTCATGCCGTCGCGATCGGCGTGGTCTTGGCCAGCATTCTATTCATGAAGAAGATGAGCGACCTGACCGAGGCGAACTCCCATGTCGGCGAACTCACCGATCAGCCTTGGGCCGACGAAGAGAAGGCACTCGACGCCCATCCAGGACAAATCTACATCAAGCACATGTACGGACCACTTTTCTTCGGCTCCGCATCGCGATTCCGGGAGATGGCGAGCACGGTCGACGCGAACGCCGCGCTGCTGGTGATCCGCATGGAAGAGGTTCCCTATATCGACCAATCAGGGCTTTACGCACTGGAGCAGGTCGCCTTCGACCTGCTCCAGAAGGGTGCTCAGGTGGCCCTCACAGGCGTTCAGGAACAGCCCCTCGCCATGCTGCGGGACCTGAAGATTGTCCCTGACCTGATCAGCGAGGACATGCTGTTCGCCGACATGGAGTCTGTGAGCGACTGGCTGAAACGGCACGGGCCGCCGGCTCGCGAGGTTGGAAACACCATCGCCCCCGTCAGGGTGACTTGATCAAGGGAGAGAACAATGCAGACCGGATCCGAAATTGCGAAGGTGGAAAAGAAGGGCCTTGTCGAGGAGGTCCTCACCAAGGAGGAGCAAGCCAACCTGACGCCGGACAGGGTGATCGCCCTGCTCACGGAGGGCAACCATCGCTTTGTGAGTGGCGAGATGACCCTTCGCAACCACAACGAACAGGTCCGCCGTGCAGTCGCCGGTCAGTATCCGAAGGCGGTGGTGCTGTCCTGTCTCGATTCTCGGATTCCGGTGGAGGATGTGTTCGACCGCGGCATAGGCGACATGTTCGTGGCGCGAGTGGCAGGCAACATCGTCAACGTCGACATCCTCGGCAGCATGGAGTTCGCCTGCAAGGTCGCGGGAGCCAAGCTCGTGGTCGTCATGGGTCACGAGCTTTGCGGTGCGGTCATGGGGGCCATTGACGGCGTCCAGATGGGCCACATCACCGCGCTTCTGGGTAAGATCCGGCCAGCTTCGCTCAGAACGGATGGCTTCGAAGGCACCCGAACCAGCGCAAATTCCGACTATGTCCGCTGGGTCGCCGAGCAGAACGTCAGGCTGGGCGTCGAGCGGGTGCGTGCCGAAAGCGCCATCTTGGCCGAGATGGAACAGGCTGGAGAAATCAAGATCGTCGGAGCGATGTACGCGATGGAGACTGGCGAGGTCGAGTTCTTGACTGCCTGAACTGTGGCAGGACGTTGGGGCGGGGTGGTGCACTACAGTCTAGTTGTCCGTCCAGTGCTGACCAGTTACTGTCAGTCTACCAGCATAGGTCCTGCGCAAGAACTCGACGTTCGGGCGGGCGATCAAGCGGATGCGATCCTGAGGAGGAACATAACTGCACCGCTTCGAGCCCGCCGCGGCAGATAATGGAAAGAACAGTGCAATTCGAGCTCGGCAGTAATAGCCTTCGGTCGATAGTGATGTCGGTCCTCCTTGATCGGGAGTGCTGCCGCCAAGGGGCGGTAGCCTCTCCATTAGGAGGACTGCCTTGAGACATCTGAACCTCGCCGACCGGGTGAGGGCCGAGATCAACAAGCTGCGAAGCGCGATCGCGGAGGAACGCCCCAAGAGTCGCACCGAGAGGCTGCAACGGCTTCAGGAACGCAAAGTGCAGCTTACCGATAAGCTCGTGGCGCTCGAAATCAAGCCGATGCCGCCAAGTGGCGATAGGCCCCGGCGCTGCGCCGGGGGCAACCCTTAACAACGCAACGCCAATCGTGACATAGATCATGCAAGCCCTTCCTTCCGACCGCCAGACAAAGGACGAAGACCCTGGCGCTCGACGCTTCCGTGGACGCGGGCCTGCGCAGCCACATGCTGGGGGTCTACACCAAGCTCGGCCTTGGCTTGCTCGCCTCGGCCGCAGCCGCCTGGGCCGTCAGCAGCTTGCCGTCGCTGCGTGGCGTGCTGTTCGTCATGGAGGCTGGTGCGGTGCGCGGCTACACCCCGCTTGGGATGATCGTGGCCATCGCGCCCTTGCGCTCACCTACACAGATCAGAGTCTCGTCACCCCCGCCGCTTTAGGTGGCCTGAGCCTCGTCGGCTACGCCACCAAAAAGGACCTGACTGGTTTCGGGAGTTTCCTGATCATGGGCGTGATCGGCTTGATCATCGCCAGCTTGGTCAATCTATTCCTGCAGTCGTCGGCGGTCGGTTTCGCCGTCAGTGCGCTGGGGGGTCTGATCTTTGCCGGCCTCACCGCCCACGACACACAGCGCCTCAAGCTCGCGTACTACGACCTCGGCGGCGACGAGGCCGCCAGCTCGGCGACGACCAATTACGGCGCGCTCAGCCTGTTTCTTAACTCAATCAACATGTTCCAGTTTCTCCTGGCGCTCTTTGGGCAGCGGCGCTGATGTCGCCGTTCTCCCGCCAGTGGGCGCCTGCCGTCAGGGCGCCGCCCCGGGATCGGTTTCCCGGGCGCTTAACCGCCGCCGTGGAGGATTGCGCTTTAGGCGGTGTCACCACGCGACGGCCGAGGCGCCACGTGCTCCTGATCGCCAACCAGCAGTCGAGGCGCGGGCGCGAGGGCCTGGGGGCGGCGAAGGCCGCCCTGAAAGAGGGCGGCTACTCGTTCGAAACCGTGCCCCTGGATCGTGACTGGACGCTCGGTCAGCGCATTCACACACGCCGGCATCTCGTGGACGCTGTCGCGGTGGCGGGCGGCGACGGCACGCTGAACGCGGTCGCTCAGCCGCTGATCGACACGGGTCTGCCGCTTCTCATCTTGCCGACGGGGTCGGCGAATGACCTGGCCCGCACCCTCGGAATACCCACAGATCTGGCCCGCGCAGTTGATCTGCTGAAATCCGGTCAGATCAGGGAGATCGATGTCGGGATCGCCAACGGCCACGCCTTCTTCAACGTCGCCAGTATCGGCTTGGCGGCGCTGGTGACGCAGTTGGTCCACCCGAAGGTGAAGAAGTTGCTGGGGCCTGCGGCGTACGGCCTAGCCGCGCTGCAAGCCCTCACGAAGGTTCGGCCCTTCACAGCGCGCATTCGCGGCGCCGGGTGGAACGTCGAAGTGAAGACATTTCAGATTTCCGTTGGCAACGGGCGTTACTATGGCGGCGGGACGCCTGTGGAGGCGAGGGCGCAGATCGACGACGGGCAGCTCGATCTCTACAGCCTGGAAGCCTCGGACCTCCTTCGCCTCCTGTTGATAGCGCCGAAGATCCGCCACGGCCGGCAGGGGCTCGCCGCGCAGGTGCGCGTGGGCGCCTGCACCCGGTTCGAAGTACACACCCGGCGCGTCCATCCCGTAAGTCTGGACGGGGAGATCGTGACTCAGACGCCGGTGATCTTCACGATCCGCCCCCGCGCCGTCCGGGTGTTGACGCCCCAAGACACACCGCGCCCCTAGGCGAAGACCGGGAGCACGTCGCCCACCCCAAGAAAAGAAGCGCTTGCTGCCCGGATGAAGCAGGCACCCGATCACGAGCGCGACCGCGGCCCAATCAGCACCGGCCAGCGGCTGGCGAGTAGGGCGAGGCCTTTCACACTTGACCTTCGCGCGCCCGGGCAAGACGGTGTCCCGGCACAACCTTCGAACGAGCGCCGGCTAGGGGTTCGTTATCAGCTGGAGCGTTTCGCATGAGCAACACGACACGGATCCCCGGGCGCCTTGTCGCTGCCGCACGAGCCCTCGCTGGCGTCAGTCGGGCTGATTTCGCTGGAGCCGCAGGCTTGCTCTCTAAGACTCTCGATGAGATCGAAGAGGCTGGCAGCGCCTGTGTCCAGTCCGAGCAGGACGTGGCGGCCCTCCTGCGTGGCCTCGACTACTACGGCGTTTTGCTGATCGACGAGCGGGATGGCCTGGGTGCCGGGGTCAGGCTAAAGTTCACGCGCCAGGATGTCCGGCAGATCGTCCGCCTTGAAGGCGAGGGCGGTATCGTCGCTTCAGATGACGCGCCCTGATCACAGCGCAGGCGAACTCTTGCAAGGCGCTGGGAGCAACCCGAAACACCAGGCACTTAACGTGTTCAGCGCGAAGTGCCGTCCGGGTGCTGAGGCCCCAACATGAGCCGCGTTTCTAAGCGAAGACGGGATAGATTTGCCAAGCGCGAGGCACAGGACGAGCAACCCTACGGCGATGGTCATGTGGCGCGGCGGCGATCCCGCGACCACAAGGCCGGCCATCTCCACGAGATAGGTCTCGAGGTCGAGCGGCGGGGCTCCCCGGAGCAGCGCCACCAGGATTCAGCGGACAGGTCCGCACTCGACTTCGAAGATTCGATTTCCTACCTGTAGATTACGCCGGGTGAGTTCCCGAACGAGAAAATGGATTCCGCTGTGAACGGTCAAGGTCGGCCTTCAGCTGCTCCACCAGTCCAGTTGGCTTCGCTCGCTGTTGAGGGGTTTACATGGGCCCGGCGTTCAGGCCGTGGTCCAAGGCGAGGCCGGGCGTCCGTTCGTCGGCGCGGCCATCGTAGCGAGCCGCTACTAGTTTGACCGCAGTAATGTCGCCGGTGATCTAATGCACCGCTGCGGCGGACATACCCAGACGGGACTTCGCCCTCTTGTAGCCGGGGCTCGGCGTCCTGCAAGGTGCGATGCCGGGGACGGAGACCGTCAGAGCAAGCGCTAGACAATAAATGTGATGTTCTCGAGGTCACGACATGGGCTGAGCGCATCTGGCAGTTATTGCGGCCCATCTGGTGCCCCATCCTGCGCACCCGCCAGGCTACCGTGAATATCGACAGCCACGTTGCGTTTTCATCTCCTGACGGTATTGTGAAATAGACCCCCGGATGCATCAATCGGCACGAAGGATTACATTTTCCATCCGATAGAAGACGATACATCTCGGAAGATGCATTTCGCGAACAACACCTGATTATTCTAGGGATTTCAGAAGCGTAACTCTTCGCCAGCTGGCGTGGCGGTATTTTTCGCGTAGAAATATTTTTTGTCGTGCGAAATCTAGGGGGTTATATGTACCCGAACAATCGAGTGGGAATGATTCAGGCTCTTTGAAAGTCTCTTGGCGCTGCTTCCAGCGGCGTCGATAGATTGCCGACATAAAGTGATGTTGCGAGACCCTTCGAAGTTTTCGGGGGGTCTCTTTTTTGATGGCGTCTTTTCTGACGGTCTCCAGAAAGGTCGCTTTTCAGAAACTGATCCACGCCATGTCGGCGAGCGTATGGACATCGACGCTTCGGGAGAGCCAGATGAATATCGCCATCGCCTATATTCTCACCCTCGCCACCTTCGCGGTGATCGACACGGCCTGGTTGGGGAGCATGGGGGATCGGCTCTATCGACCTTTCATCGGCTCCATGCTGGCTGATAATTTCAGGCTGGCGCCCGCAATCGCCTTCTACGCCCTGTACGCGGCCGGGCTGACGATCTTCGCCGTCTTGCCGGGGCTGGCCGAGGGCGGGTGGAAGAAGGCGTTGTTGTGGGGCGGGTTGTTCGGCCTGTTCGCCTACGGCACCTACGACCTGACCAATCTGGCCACGCTGAAGACCTGGAGCCTGAAGCTCTCGCTCATCGACATGACGTGGGGCGTGATCGTCAGCGGCGGTTCGTCCGCGATCGCCTGCGCCCTGGCCGCCAAGGCGTTGCGTCTTCTCTAGTCGCGCGGCGGACGAGGGAAGAAGACGCTGGTGCGGGCGGCGTAGGCGGCGAAGGCATGGGGCCGTGAGCGACGCATATGGG
>Ga0209941_1000852_pt1 | contig 27624 bp, 16 predicted proteins | sample ThiBiot_300_plan_FD_183945 | JGI IMG/M metagenome (GOLD analysis project Ga0209941, IMG submission 183945) | Wastewater bioreactor microbial communities from Cape Town, South Africa - Thiocy_solids_1 (SPAdes) | ecosystem: Engineered > Bioremediation > Thiocyanate > Unclassified | place: South... | reverse complement strand
ATTACCACAATAATATATATATTATATATACAATTTTAAACTAATTATAAACATAATATATTTATATTCCAAATATTAGCGTTAATATAATAAAATATATCAACTAAGTTAAAAACTTTATTAATTTCTCACTAATAAAAAATTAATGATAAGTTTAAATTTAGAATAATTAAAGATAATAAGCCAGAGGAGAAAGTCGAATTCTCATTCTTAATTCATGAAATTATTGTTCTACCATTAAACTACACTGGCTTAATAACTATGTTGGGGCGACTCGAACACCCATAAGTAAATACCAAAAATTTATGACTTACCGATTAGTCTACAACATACAATATGGGTAACAAGACTCGAACTTGTAAAGTTAAAAACTATTCTGTCCTAAGCAGAACCTGGTTACCAAATTTCAGCACACCCATTATTATTTTTGTCACTGCTTGAGACAAGACTTGAACTTACAACCTAATCATCTTCAGTGATCCGCTCTACCAATTGAGCTTCTCAAGCACTAACCTGGAGTTATCAGGACTCGATCCTGAATTAACGATATGCAAAATCGTTGTTTTACCAGTTAAACTATAACCCCAATATATCCGAGAAACGACTTGAACGTTTACGGCTTACACCACTTAATCTTAAGTTAAGACTGTCTACCAATTCCAGCACTCGGATTATTTAAGGCTAAAATGACTTGAACATTTACTCAAACCATCATGAGTGGTTCGCTTTACCTATTAAGCTATAGCCTTGTTGCGAACTTAGGATTTGCACCTAAATTTTATGGACATGAGCCACACATGTTACTATTACATCAATCCGCTTATCTTTTAAGAAATAGGTGATTTGAACACCTGACCTTTCGCGTGTAAAGCGACAGCTCTACCAACTGAGCTAATTTCTTTCAACCCAAGGGAGATTTGAACTCCCGCACTAACAGTGAAAATGTTATGTCTTAACCAAACTTGACCATTGGGTCTAAGAACTCTCCTTAAGCTATATAATTAATCATAAAATCTATTAGAATTTTTATATACCATAAATTATACTACTTTAATGCTTAGAATCAAAAAATTAATTATAAACACTTTGCTATATAGCTACAAAGGATTCCTCAAATATATTTTTTTATTCCATTCGGTACTTTATACCCTATTGCCTAATGCAAGAATTGCACTTGCATCTACCACTTACAAGGTGGTTGCATTATCTAATTATGCAAAAAAGGCATAGAACATTACCTTTTTAAAAAAGAATATTATCTTTTTTTTATTTTGATATGAGAAATATTTAGTATTTTACTAATTAGTACTTTATATTTAAAAATATTAAAATTAATACAACTAAAGCCTATTAATTATTATAAAATATTTATAATAATATTACTCGTAGTGTTTTACTACGTTTAAAACTAAGTATCCTAAAGTAAGCTTCGCGCTTAAAATGCTTTCAGCACTTATCTTTAACTGATGTAGCTTTCCTGCCGTGCCTATGTAAAGAATTTATTTTAGTATAAATAAACTATATATTAATAATTAATTAATATATAACATAAACAACAGGTAAACCATAGATCAACATACCCAACTCCTTTCGTACGAAGGGGCTATCTTTATTATACTTTAATTCCCTCTAGAAGATAGAAACCATACTGTCTCACGACGTATTAAACCCAGCTCATGTAACTCTTTAATCGACGAACAGTCGAACCCTTCATGATTTTTGCATTCATGTGGATGAGTTAAGCCGACATCGAGGTGCCAAACCGCGCACTCAATTTGTACTCTCTTGCGCAGATTAGCCTGTTCAATTTTTTGTTATTATAAATTTCCATTTCTCTCAAAATGGTTCAGACTATTTCATCATTTTTACTAACTATTTTTAAGCAAAAAAAAAATAATAATTAACTACCACTTAATCAACCTTTAATACCAAAAGATCCACTACGAAATTTAGAATTTAAATTAGTATAATTTAAATTAGGTTTGAAGTTACCTCTCAATAATGATGGATTATAACCCATCATATGAGAATATACATTATCTAAATTTCCTTTATATTTTAGTTTTTGTTGAGATTTTGAAGCAGAACTACGTTTAGTTAATCTACCTGCAGCTTCTACTCTAACACCTGATACTCTTTTATATTTAATATTAGATAATACAATTTTTTTCAGATATTTTGAATTTGTTTTATTTTGTTCCATTAAATTTTTTAATAAAGTATTTGTAATATCATCATTATTTACGGCAAATAAACTATCTAAATCAAAAAAATATTTTGGTCTTTTTAATTTAATATTTTTAATTTTTACTTTATCGACTAAAATTGTAAGATATTTTAATATTTTAGTTATTTTTCTTTTTCTTAATTTTAATATTAAAGATTCTGTAAAAATATCACTATTAAAAAAAAAATATTTTAAATTAATAATATTAAATTCTACTTTTTTTTTATATATTTTTTTGATTAAACTAATTAAACCTTGTAAATATAAATTATCAAATTTAGCTTTATTAATATAAAGTAATTGTTTAAAATACATATAATATTTTAATCGTGTAAGAGATTTATGAATAAAATATTTATAATAAAGATTTTCTACTAATAATACTTTTGAACTATAATTAGGTAAAACATTTGTTATTATTTTACCTTTTTTTTCTTGTTGTTTTAGAATATTTAATCCTATATTTCTTATTAATTTTAATTTTTTTAATAATTTACGATTTTTAAATAATCTTTTATATTTATTTACTATTTTTAATAAGTAATTTAATCTTTGTCTATTATATATATATAATGTTATATATACTTTATCATTAGTATGTTTAAATTCACCATTACTAACAAATATTTTATTTATAGACAATTTTCTTAATCTATGACGTAATATTTTGATTTTTTTTCTTAATTTATATTCTATATTTAAATTATATGAATTTAAATATCCTTTAATTAATTTAAGAACAAATCTACTTGCAATAGGTATTAAATTTAAAGCATTTTTATTATAAACATAAATACTATTATTTCAATCTCTTACAGCAGGTACAAAATCTTTATTATAAATAGTAATTTTTGGATTATTTAATGATTTTTTTTTATATGTATTTTTTAATTTTGATTTTATAATATTCAACATATTTATATATAATACTAAAGTTTGGTTAAAATAGCCAAATCTATTTCATTATTATTAAAGTAATAATAATAATTATACAAATTTATTATAGTTAGTAAAAATGTTGGGTTAATTATTATAAGTCTAGTCGTTGAACGGTTTTATGATAACACACTACTTGCTATAATAAAATCCGCTTCAAATTCACTAATTAATTTAGTTGTCTTTGAAATTTACCCAATTACACCAATATTTTACAATATTGGGGGACTAACATCCCTAGCGTAACTTTTTCAAAAATCCAAGACCATTCCTTAATGCATCTTGTGATCATATGCCCCGCTTACGCGACTGATAGATTTGTAGATCAAACAGTAAAGCAAGATTTAGCCATTAAACTTTTAAAATATAACTAATCATCATCATATTAATAAAGATAAATAATTCAATATTAATATGAAAAAATAAAACTTTTAAAACTTAAAAACAGGAATAACCCTGATAAAATTTTAAAGTTTAAAATACAACTATTCACCATATAGTTAAAATCTTACTTAAAATAAAAATAATATTAGAACTTAAAACTAATAATAACTGTATAAATATAAAAATAATTATAACAAATTAAAATATTTGTAAAAAAATTTACAATTTACAATAATTAACTTTGGATATACCCAGGTACTTTTTATGGGATCTGTGCCCCGCATAAACTGCCTTCCAATCCTCAATAGCGTATATTAAGGACGAAAAAAGGTGTTACATTGTTATCATTCAATTGCCTTATACACTCGAAATCACCTTAAAGTTTTGCTATTGCAATTGGTAGCAGTAAAGCTGCATAGGGTCTTCTCGTCTATCTAGAGGTAAACAGTATCTGCACTGCTATTCCAATTTCACTGAGACAATCATCGAGACAGCTGTTGTATCGTTACATCATTCATGCAGGACCGCATTTAACGGCCAAGGTATTTCGCTACCTTAGGACCCTCATAGATAAGGCCGCCATTAATTGGGGTATCCTTCAAAACCTAAGCTAAAAACCTAGGTAAATCCGTTATCCTTCCAACATTAGGGCAGATATCACACTCAATACTTTGATTTTTTATCTTTGCAGAGTGCTGTGTTTTTATTAAACAGTCGTACAACATTATTTCATGTTTCCTCTTTTCATTAATTTAATTTAATACTTTAAATTTATGAAAATGGCCCTCCTTATTCCTAAGTTACGGAGTCAATTTGCCGAGTTCCTTAATGATTGTTCTCTCAAACGCCTTTGTATTCTCTACTTGCTTACTTGTGATAGTATCTAGGTACGGTTTTACACATTAACTATAATAATATTTTCATTAGAATTATAGCTCTAAATATAGTTTTTTTTGCAAACTTCAACAAGCTATATATTATTACTATAAATATAATTACTAATACATTAACTACTATAGTTAAGAGGAGGTACAATAGTGATTAGTAAGATTTCCAGAACCTTTATTACTTATTAAAGGTTTTATTTTACTAAGTATTTATACAAAAATATCTTCAAAATTACCTTTTGATTAACATTTTTTAGATACCGAAAATTAAATAAAATACCATAAGCTTAAGGCGAGGTTATACCTTTTTCGTTACTCATGTCAGCATTCTCTCTTGGATTATATTAAAGTATTAAGTTTAAGAATTATATCTATATTATATATATATAATAAAATATAAACCTTATCAAATATAATTATTTACCTTATAATTTTTTATTATTAAAGCTTTGATAAATATTATATCTTCACCTTAAGATCTTACATTTTAAATTTATTATAAATATAACCTTAAAATATAAGATTTATATGTAGAACTTAATAGGCTATATCGCCAGTATAATATATAACACATTTACATGTGTTATCTATATAATCTTATAACCTTAGAACCTTTCAGCCTTCAGTTATAAGTATACCCTTTTATATCCTATATAAATAGGTTATATATTTATATAGGAATATATAACCTTTGGTTATATATAACCATTATTAGGTATATAAAAAGCATATATACCCTTTACTTATTTTCTTATAAAGAAAAATAATAATTTATCCAATGTTCCGCTACCTCACATAAAAAATTACAAAAATATGTGTACAAAGTTTCGGTATATTGTTTAGATCCGTTAAATTTTCGGTATTTTTTTCTAAGTTTAATCAGTGCTCTGTTACGAGGTCTTCAAAAAATGGCCGCTTCTAAGCCTATTTCCTGATTGTTTAAAAAAAAAACATCCTTAATTTCACTTAACAATAATTTTGGAACCTTAACTTTTGTTCTGGGCTGTTTCCCTTTAGACATACAACCTTATCGCAATATGTCCGATTATTCAACATACATCTTTGCCATTCCGAGTCGATCACTCTCCGATAAAGTCACTACAACCCCCCGATATAAACAAAATATAAAAATATTGTTCGAGATCACAGTTCTGTACCTGCTAAGATGTTAATTAAATTACCTACTTATATAGGTTTCGCGGAAAACCAGCTATACTAGTCAGTTTTGTCTTTCACTAACTTACCATAATTCTTCGGATATCTATACAACGATAACCCGTTCGGACTTTTATAATCCTGACCATGGTAAGATCACTAGCTTTCGGGTCTAATTCTAGATACTCATTCATTTTCTCATAATTGGTTTATCTAAGCTAGTTTAATATATTAAACATTGCTTGCATCTAAAATTAACTTGCTGACCCATTATGCAAAAGGTACGCTCTTATTATTTATTTAAATTTAACTAAAGCTGCTTATAAAACTACTATTTCAAATTTTACCTCACGGCACTTTTTCACTATCGCTTATATATTATATTTAGCCTTAGAGGAAGGTTCCCCTTTATTCAAACAGATTTGTATCCATTTTACTTTAAGAAGTTTCTTATTGGCTTTTGTTATCTTATATTATTAAAATAACAATCTCGTTTGATTTTTTTTCCTAAAGCTACTAAGATATTTCAATTCGCTTCGTTTATTATTCGATTTCTCGTAGAAATTAGTATAATACGCCTATATTTTCTTTAATATATAGCTAATTATCCATAATAGTTTCTTTATTTACTTTTCTTGATTTTTTCAAGAATGAAATATATCTTTCATATTTCTGATAATTATATTTATAATCATCATCATCTATATTGCAAGGATTGCATAGTATTTATTCAGGTTATTATGATTCGAACATAAAAAAAACTTAACCCAAATAAGCCGCCTCACCACCTGGCTCTAACCTGTGACATTATTATTTAATAATCAAGCAGAGAGTATATGATTCGAACATATGAAAGGTTTTACCTTTAGTTAGACTCAAGCTAACCGCTTTAAACCACTCAGCCAACTCTCTTTTTTCAATTGAAAAAAAATCCAATTATGCGGGTAGTATACCTACTGGCAAATACGAATAATCTTAATTAGAAAATTTAGTTTAATAATGAAATATTATTGTTATCTTATAATATATATAATATTATTGATAGGTTATATATGATTCTTCAGTGAATCGAACACTGAACATATCCTTATCAAGAATACACTTTACCTATTAAGTTAAAGAATCAATAAATAACTCAAGAGCACTTAGACTTGAACTAAGAAATGTAAGGTTGAAGCTTACAGTTTTACCTATTAAACTATGCTCTTCGGAAAAGAGATGAATCGAACATCTAAGTGTAAAAACACAATATTTAGCAAATATCTTACCCTACCTATGGAAACTTTTCCTTTTAAATTTATTTTTATTGAATTTTTTACTAAAAATTTATATGATTAATTATATTATCGTATAATACCTATAAACGCCTATTATAATATTATTACAGTCATTATAGCTTGTTATTTATATATAATTATATAAATAATACTTTAATAAATATACCATATATATTTATAAATAAAAATATCAGTTCGAGTTAGACCGGTTTCGATCCGGCATCTACTTTCTCGACAAGAAAATCCTTTACCTATTAAGTTACTAACCCTTTTAATATGGCTAGTCGAACTCGAATCGACACTTGTTATGTGGAAGATAACTTGTCTACCTATTGACATATAGCCATTCTTATTTTATTTTTTTTAATTATGACTAGCTGAATTCGAATCAGCACATCTTATTTGGTAAATAAGTAGTCTACCGTTAACTTATAGTCATTTTTATTAAAAATAAGACTTATGGGACTCGAACCCATAAAAAATGATTAAAAGTCATTGGTTTTACCGATTAAACTAAAGTCTCTATATATCCCAACGAGGATATATAATATATTAATTATACGGTATTATATTATTACCTACAATTTATATATATGATCTTTTAATCAATTTCCATTATATAATCACTACTTTGATTATTAAAGACTCAGAATATATTCTGAGTCTTTATCATAAACTTTTTTAAATATAGTTAAGTGTATATATCACTTATATATATAATAATAAAATTTTCTAAGCTTCTAGTAATTTAATTATTTTTATAATAATATTAAAGCAAACTTATATAAGATATTATAATTTATATACTTTAATAACCTCAGTAATATATAGAAATGTATAAGAATAATCATACAACATCTACAAAATGTCAATATAATATTCCTGATTCATAACCAACGTGATGATGATCTGTTAAATGATATGCAGCTAAACGTCATAAACCTACTGCTAAGAATGCTGTTCCTATCATTACGTGTAATCCGTGAAATCCTGTTCCCATATAGAAACAAGTACCGTAAATACTATCAGAAATAGTAAATGAAGATACTGTATATTCTACAAATTGGAATGCAGTAAAAATTACTGCTAATACAATTGTAGCAATTGTTCCATATAATGCTCCTTTTCTATTACCTTGTATTAATGAATGATGAGCATAAGTTATTGTTACTCCTGATGATAATAAAATAACTGTATTTAATAATGGTAATTCAAAGGGATTTATACCTTGTATTCCTAATGGTGGTCATTGTGCACCTATTTCTACACTAGGTGAAATTGAACTATGGAAAAATGCTCAAAAAATAGCTAAAAAAAAGAATGCTTCTGTAACAATGAATAAACCTACTCCTATATTTAGTCCTCTTTGAACTGCACTAGTATGATCACCTAGATAAGTACCTTCGGATACTACATCTCTAAATCATAAACTCATTACATAAATTAAATTAATTATAGCTATTGGTTCTAAATAACCAAATCCTTCAAAACCGTGTAGAAATAAAACTGTAGATGTTGTTAGTACAAATAATGAAACACTAGTTAATATAGGTCAAGGAGAAGGTGAAACTAAATGAAATGGATGATTTTGAAAATTTGCTTTTGATTTATATATCATATATTAATTTATTATAATAATTAAGTTTTTAAGATAAATTAATTTCTTTATTTATATTATATTATACATATTTATTGTTATAATATTGTAATAAAAGTATGAATTATTGAATATATTTCAAAACATAAATATTTATAAATCATACTAGTAATAATATAAATATATATTTATTTTAACTAATTCTTTATATATAATTTATAAATATATAAATTATATATAATAATTAAATAAGTATTTTACTTATTTTAAACTTTTTCTGTTTTTTGTGATATAGTTATTACTATAGCTCCAACCATACCTAATAATAAAATTATTGAACTTATAATTAATCATATAGAATAACTAGTATACATAATATTACCTATACCTGAAATATGAGTAAATTCTATTAATGAGTTATCTCATCCTTTACTACTAGCAAAACTTATTTGTTGCTTTAAATCAACTACATTAAAGAATTCTTTATAGAATTGAACAATATACAATTCTGATAAAGAATCAGATAAATAAGATAAAATAGTATTATCTATTAAATTAGTAGGTAATATTTGTCCAACTATATTATAAAATATAAAAACTATTAATATTGCTAATGGTATATTATTGTTATTTTCACTCAATAACTCAGATATTCTTATATTAATTAACATTAATATAAAAAGGAATAAAATAGATACAGCTCCTACATAAACTAATATATAGGCTAAACCTATAAAATTATAACCAGCTAATATTAATAATCCAGAAATATTAACAAATAAACCTATTAAAAATAAGACAGAAATAATAGGGTTTCTACTTACAATAGTAAATACACCAAATAAAATAGATAATAAAAATATAATATCTACAAATTCTATTTTAAATCCATTAGTAACAAAATCATTTAATAAAATTATATTACTCATAAAAAAAAAGTAATCTTTCATAATAATATACAAATATAAAATATCAAGATTAGTATATAATAAATTAAAGAATAATAAGATATATATCAGGTGAAAACCCTACCTAATTAGGAAGAAAAGGAATCGAACCTTCGATGGCCTATAGCCATTGAGTTTACAGCTCAACCCGCAAACCAACAAACGGACCCTTCCTTAAAAATTTATATTTTGTCTTTTTCTGGAATCGAACCAGTTGGATTAATTCCAATATACCTATAAAAGATGTTAAAATTTATACTTCCCGTGCAATTTCCATTACACGAACCTTATTTCGACTTAACACCAATCAAAGTCATACATACGAAAATTAAAACTATATATATATATACCTTGTTATATATATTAACATATAGAATAACCAAACTTATTGCACTCCTCCTTTCGGCGCTTGACGAGTTGTTAGTACCAAACTGAAGGAAAATTCACCGTGACGATAGTGATTCACGATTACTAGTAATTCCTTATTCATGTAGTCGAGTTACAGACTACAATCCATATTATATCCATTTTTGGGGATTAGCTCAATTTCACAATATCGCATCCCTTTGTTATGGCGTATGTGGCACGTCTGTAGCCCACAGTATTTAGGCCATGATGACTTGTCTTAATCCCTATTACATACCTAGATAATGGTGAACCACTTTATGTATGTAAATAAAGTGAGGGGTTTCGTTAATTATAGGTAATTACCAAATCTCACGACATCAACTAAAAACAGCCATGCAGCACTTGTAATATTTATTCAAACTGTGGTAAGGTTTTTCGCGGATCATCGAATTAAACAACATACTTCATTACTGATCTCAGTAACGGTCTAATGATTTCAGTTTATATGTTGCCATATTACTCTTGAGGTGGAATGCTTACACTTTCATTTATAGACTAAATTTATTATTTATCTAGCCTATGGCACTCATCATTGTCTGCTTGGACTACTAGGGTGTCTAATCCTAATTGATACCCAAGCCTTCGTCCCTCAACGTCAGTTTTTACATAGAAGGATGCCTTCGCCGTTACCAGTCTCTCCGGTATTAAAATATGCAATCACTACTCCAGAAATTCTTCCTTCTCTTATAAAACTCTAGTAAAAAAACACTGTTTTAGTATTTTATTTACCGTCTAGGTACCCTTTAAACCTAATAAAGATGAATAACACTAGTCTTATACGTTTTACCGCGACTGCTGGCACGTATTTTGGTCAAGACTTATAAATAGAATAATTGTCATTATCTTTATTCTATTTAGAATTTTATACGAATTAATCGTTATTGTATTATTATACATTTTCATTCTTCCAAGTTACTGGTTCAGCCTTTCGGCCATTGACCAATATTCCTCACTGCTGTACAAAAACGCATTGGGGTTTTTTCAGACCCAATGTGGTCGATCGACCTCTCAGTCACGACTACGGTTATTAGCTAGAATAAGTAATTACCTTTCCTACTACTCACCGAGATAAAAATTAACATCTTAAAGCAGACTTTATATTCCTTTCTTTTATAAGGGATCTTTACCCCTTACTTTAAGGTAGCCAATTTATCTTTACTCACCTGTACACCACCTACTTATCAGTTTTTTAACTAATAAGTCGTTCGATTAGCATGTGTCAAGTTCTTGGACAGCGTTCAATCAGAGCCATCATCAAGCTCAACATTTTTTGTTTTTTATATAATATATGATATGTTATATCATATCTATATTGTCTTGTATATAGATTTTTATTTACTTAATTTTTAAAGATATAAATAAGCCGGTTTTTGTTTAACTTTTAATAATTCTAATACTAAAACTAAGTATAAGATTATTGTTCGCTTTTATTATATTTATAATAATTTTTAGTTTCTGTTAAAATCTTTATATTATTACAATGCTTATAAAAAGCATATATACCTAAAAAGTTTCGGACTTTCCATTTTCGTAAAATTTTATATCTTTTCTAATTATCTATTAGATAATTTATAGTATATTTATACTAATAAATATATATGTTTTCATTATGATATATATATATTAAAATATATATATATATCGTATATTTATATTAATTTTTAAAACATTAGAGATGTTTATATAATATATATTAATCTAATGTAAGTCTAGACCATCTTTTATATATGAACAAGTTAAGACTACGAAAACTTGAGCTTGTATAAATGCAATTGCTAACTCTAATCCTGAGAAGGCTATAATAAAAGCTAAAGGTATTAAACCTAAGAAAAAGAATAAAATACCAGAAGTCATTATATTATAAGTAAACCCGCTTAAAATACTTAATAACATATGACCACTTAAAATATTAGCTGCCAGTCTTAATCCTAATGATATATTTCTAGATAAATAAGAAATAAATTCAATTACAACTAATAAAGGTAATAAACCTAAAGGACAACCTGAAGGTACAAATAATGAAAAAAATTTAAAACCATGTCTTAAAAAACCTAATATTGTTGCACCTAAAACAACAGTAAAACTAATTCAAAATGTTAATACAAAATGTGATGTAGATGCAAAACTATATGGTACCATACCTACTAAATTATTTACTAATATGAATATAAATAATGCATATATGAATGGAAAATATATTTGTCCTCTTGTTGGGTTAATTTGGTTAACTACTATACTATGTATTGTAGCATATATACTTTCTTGACTTATTGATCAATTATTTGGTATTATTTTATTATTATTTGAAGCTAATAAACTATATGTTAAAATTATTAATGTACTTATTGTTAAATATAAACCTATATTTGTTAATGAAATATGAATATTTCCTAATAAATTAGCATTTAAAGAAAATAAATCTCTAATTTCAAATTGATCTAAAGGGCTTTCTACAAAATATAAAAAATTCATTTTCTTTTTTTTTTTAATTCTAATTAAAATTTATAATTAACTTTATTGTATAAAGATTATGATATATTTATTATTTATTACATTTAATTATAATTTATTTATATATATACGTGATATAAAAATACGTACAAATTTAGGTAAAACGTATTTACTAAATACATATATTAATACTATTAATATAACAAATGCAAATAATACTTGATTTACAAAGAAAAATGGTACTAATTGTGGCATATTCTTATTAGTCTGTTTAAATAGTTTATACATAATTATTTCCACTTTACTAGACTAAAAACCCAAGCATAAATTCTATTTATATATATAATATTATTACTATGTATAAAATTAAGCCCTTAAGATGAATCGAACATCTATAAAAATATTAACAGTATTCCGCTCTACCGTTGAGCTATAAGAGCTATAATAAAATATTAAGTAAAAATTTATATTTTATTCTTATCCAGGACTCGAACTTGGATCAAAATATTAGAAGTATTCTGCTCTACCATTGAGCTAATAAGAATATATATAATATATATATAATATATATACTATATAATAATTAAAATTATTTTAATTTATATTATAAATTAAATAAGATACTGAATAATGTAGACCATCTAATATTACAGAAGGATATATACCTAATAATACTGAGAATACAACTAATACTAATAAGATAATAAATTCTCTTCTAGTAACATCACCAATATTTTCTACAAAATAAACAGAATAAGAACCACCAAAAACTATTCTATTATACATATAAATTGTATAAGCAGCAGAGAAGAATATAGAAGAAGCTACTATAACACCAAATATAGGCATTCTTTCAAACACACCATAAATTGACATAAATTCACCTATAAAATTTACAGTTAAAGGTGTACCAGTATTACCTAAAGATAATATAAAGTATAATATTGAGAATATTGGCATAACGTGAGCTATACCTCTATAATATGTGATTAATCTAGTAGAAGATCTGTCATATAATACTCCTCCTGCACAAATAAATAAACCTGATGAAACAAAACCATGAGCTAAACCTAAAGTTATTGAACCTTCAATACCTTGTATTGTATTACTAAATGCACCTATTAAATAAACAGCTGCATGTGATACTGAAGAATAAGCAATAAGTTCTTTAATATCTATAGTTCTTATAGTACTAAAACTAGCATATACTATTGTTATTATACCTATAACAAAAATTATATTAGTATTACTTATATAAGCTTCAGGTAATAAAACTAAAATTAGTCTAAATATACCATATAAACTTAATTTTAAAACTATAGCTGCTAATATAATACTTCCAGATAAAGGTGATTCAACGTGAGCTTTAAGTAATCAAGTATTTAAAAAAATTACTGGTGTTTTTACAGCAAAAGCTATAAATATACCACAAAATAAAAAAAATTGTATACCATAGTTAAAATTTATTTTAGATAAAACATCAAAATCTGTACTTCCCATTAAATAAGACATATATAATATAGATAATAACATAAATAATGATCCTAATAAAGTATATAAAAATAAATAGAAACTAGCTCTTATTTTATTTTTTGAACCGAATAATCCCATTAATATAAATAAAGGAGGTAATATACTCTCAAAGAATACATAAAATAATAATATATCTAATACTAAAAATACAGCTAATAATAATGTTTCTAATAATAATATTATTATTACAAATGATAATTCATTTTTTTGTATTGTATTTCAATTTGATATTATAGCTATAGGCATTATTATAGTTGTTAATAATATAAAATATATAGATAATCCATCAACACCTAAATATATATCATAATAGCTTATTTGATGATGCTCTTCTATAAATTGAAATTGTTTATTACTAAAATCAAATAATATAAATATTATTAAGGATAATATTAAATTTATTATTGTTATTACTAAACCTATTAATTTTATATTTATTTTATTTATATTTGATAAACTATAATTTGCTTCTGATCCTATTATAGCAAAACCTATTCCAATTATAGGAATTAATAATAATAATGATAAAGACATATATATATATAACTTATTTGTAAAATTACTATTTACTAATTACTATTAATAATCATTAGTTACTACAATTTACCTATGAAGTAAATTTCACCTTAGTAATAGAATTACTATTTTAGTTCTATATTGATAGAAATATTTTAACTAAAATATCTGTTTATATAAATGAAGCAGGTAAAATATATAAACCTCATATTAAACATGGAATTAAAATTACAAAAGCAATAGTTACTGGTAATAAAACAGTTCAACATACAGACATTAATTGATCAAAACGAATTCTAGGAAAAGAAGCTCTAACTCAAATAAATACAAATATTAAGAAAGCTGTTTTTAATGCTAAATTTAAAGGAGAAAGGTAAGAATCAGATGTAAAAACATTTAAATAACCTCCTAAAAATAAAACACTATTTAAAATACAAATTAATACAATACTAGCATATTCACCTAAGAAAAAGAATACAAAAATACTAGCTGAATGTTCTGTCATAAAACCACTAACTAGTTCTGATTCAGCTTCTGCTAAATCAAAAGGAGCTCTATTAGTTTCAGCGATAGAAGCTATAAAGAATACAAGAAATAAAGGTAATAAAGGTAGTAAATAAATTACTACTTTTTGTGATTCTATTATAGTAATAATATTTAAACTTCCTGCTAACAATATTACTATAATTAAAACAGAACTTAATATTAATTCATAACTAATTAATTGAGCTGTACTTCTTAATGAACCTAAAAAGGCATATTTAGAATTAGCAGATCATCCTGCTAATAATATACCATATGTAGATAAAGAACTTACCGCTAACATATATAATAAACCTAGATTATAATCAGATATGTATAAACCTGAACTAAAAGGAATAACTAAAAAACCTAATAAAGAAAAGATTAATGTTAAAATAGGTCCTAAAAAAAATATTATTATATTAGCTTGTGTTGGAGCAACAAATTCTTTTAATAATAATTTTAAAGCATCAGCAAATGCTTGTAATAATCCATAAATACCTACTCTATTAGGACCTAATCTTCTTTGCATACTAGCCATAGTTTTTCTTTCGGATATTGTTACAAAAGCAACTGCTAATAATATAGGTAAAATAACTAATATTCCCTCAATTATAGAAATTATATTCAGAATCATTTATTTTTAATTTTTATATTAAAAATATATATGAATATATATATATATATTTATATGTAACTTGCAGTTATTATATTATCATATATAATATATTTAATATTATTAATGGCAAATATATACTTGCCTAATACTATATATAATATATTATATTTTTTAATATAATTAATTATTATTTTTACTTAAAAAAATACTTAAAAGACTTCAAAAAATGAATCTTTATTTTTAAAATAACATAATAGAAACTATAATCTTAATTAAAATATTTGATATATAGTATCTAATAAAACAGAAAGTGCATTTAAAAACTGGAAAATAACAAATGAAAAAAAATCAGAATAATTATTTGAAGAATTTCTTAAAGAAGAACCTCCTGATAAATTTTCTTCAGGATTTTCAACTGTTGGTATATTATTAGAAGGTACACCCGCATTTCCTGAAGAATTGTTATCTGAAGAATCATTATCAGAAGAATTGTTATCAGAAGAATTGTTATTATTCTCTGATTCTGATATTAAATCTTCAGGATCTATTCCTGTAACATTTTCAACTATATCACTATTACCTGTAAATTTTGCCATATAAGCAAATTCTCTATCAAATTGTAATTTATCGTCGTCATCTTCAATACTATTAGAAATTATATCATATCTATCTTTTATATATTTTATATTTCTCTCAATATCTTCTAAAGCATTAGGTCGATTAGTATATAAGTCATTTCTTTCTTCTAACATTTCTTCTAAAAGACCTTTTTCACGATCTAAATCCAAAGGATAGTCTGCTATATTTTCATCTCTTGATGGAGTATAACTAGAGTAATCTGCTCATAATGACTCTGACTCTGATTTTTCAACATTTTCTGATTTTTCAACATTTTCTGATGTTTCAATTCTTCCTGGTGCTGATTCAGGTCTTTCAATTTTTCTTGGTTCTGATTCAGATCTTTCAATATTTTCCAATTTTAATCTTTTATTTACCTCAGGTAAATCCTCAGAATTGTCACGATCCCGTTTATTTACCATAAACCTACGTTGTGTTAAATTAATACTTTTTAAATGTATAAAATTTGATAAAACATTATATGATCTTGTCATTTTTTTATTTATATTTACAATATAGTTTTTACATAATCTATTTCACTATACTAGACTAAAAACCCAAGCATAAATCCTATTATTATATAAATATATTTTATATAATATGATTATTATTATTATGTATATTAATTACGATAAAATATACATCAGGCTTATATAAGAAATCATGTATTTCTATATCTATATTGCTTTGTATACAATTTTTTCTTGACTCAATTTTTAAAGATATAAATAAGCCGGTTTTATTAAAAATGTAACATATGCTAAGAATAGATTAAAATTTTACCTTAATTAATTTATCTTATAATAAGATAAAGAAGTTCGGGGAACTCGAATCCCTTTATTTCAATTTGCAATCGAAACGCAGAACCTTCTGCTCAAACTTCTATCCTTATATATATATAATATATTGTTATAGGATAATATTATTATTATATAATGAAAAAATATAGTTATAAACTTAAAACTTATTTTAATTAATTTTAGATTTAAGATTTATATTATAAATATAATAATTATATAAAAAATTACATATTAATATTTAGAATTATAATTAGAAACTGTAGTTTTAAGAGAATCATGATTTTTTCTTTTTAACAGAGGAATAGTTGAAATTAATGAAGAAGGGATTCTTAAAGCTGATGTAATTTTTAAGAAATTTTTTAATTCAATAGTAGGTTCAGTTTTAGTTGATATTTCTGCTAAAGTGTTTTCAACGATACTTACTATAGGAACAATAACAAAGAAATGTGCAAAATATAAAATAGTTGAAATTTGTCCAAATTCAATAAATGGACTTTCAACATGTTTTGCACCTAATTGCATTAAAACTAAGAAATTAGCAACAAAAATATAAAATACGAATTTACTAATTGGTCTGAATTGTACACCTCTTAATTTAGATAAATCGGTTACAGGCATAGCCATTAATGATAAAATAGCAGCAAACATAGCGATAACTCCTAATAATTTATTAGGAATAGATCTTAAAATAGCATAAAAAGGTAAAAGATATCATTCAGGAACTATTGCAGGAGGAGTTTGCATAGGATTAGCCATAACATAATTTTCACTATCACCTAAAACATTAGGCATAAAGAAAACAAATAAAGATAATATTATGAAGAAAAGAAATATAGTAACTAAATCTTTAAATATAAAATAAGGAGCAAAAGGTAATCTATCATAATTACCAGATATACCTAAAGGATTTCCTGACCCTACAGTATCATGCATAGCTATTAAATGCATTAAAGCTAATGCAGCTAATATAAAAGGTAATAAGAAATGTAATGCAAAAAATCTATTTAATGTAGCATTATTTACAGAAAAACCTCCTCAAATAAACTCAACAATATCTTGACCTATTCAAGGTATAGCACTCATAAGGTTAGTAATAACTGTTGCACCTCATAAACTCATTTGACCATATGGTAAAACATAACCTAAGAAAGCTGTAGCCATCATAAGAATAAATATTACTGTACCTATAGCTCATGTTAAGGTTCTAGGTGATTTATAAGATCCATAATATAATCCTCTTCCTATATGTAAATAAACTAAAAAAAAGAATGCAGAAGCTGTATTAGAATGTAAGTAACGTAATAATCAACCATTATTAACGTCTCTCATAATATGCTCTACAGAATTAAATGCATCTAATACACTAGGTGTATAATGCATAGCTAATGTTACACCTGTAACTATTTGTATACCTAAACACAAAGCTAATAAAGATCCAAAATTTCATAAATAACTTATATTAGCTGGTTGAGGTGAATCTATTAAATATGAATTCAATAGTTTTAATAAAGGATTACTTTTTAAAATTCTCATAAGTATTATATTTTAATTATACTTTAATTTAATATTTTTTTATATTTAAAAATTAATATAGATTATTCATGTATATATAGTTAGTTTATACTATTATTAACATACCATAAAACAATTAGTATATAAATTAATTGTAATATTACAATTAAATTTTTAACTATTCAAAAAACTTTTTTATATTGGAAACTTTGCATTCAAGAAAAGATTAAGTTATACTATAATTTGTACAAAATTTTTTATCACTATTATAAAACAAAGCAGTCAAAAATTATATTCGAAAACATTTAAGTTAAAATATATAATAACATTTAAATGCTTTAAATTAATAAAAAGTATATTATTTATTTATAAATAAATAATATAAAAGTTTATAAAGATATTATATAATACCTTTTAGCTACCTAAAATATATAGATATATATAGCTATAAAACAAACAATAGAAAATTTAATATTAAGGTAATATAATAAAATTTTAAATAAATTAAAGACTATTAGGTACAAATAATACGATAGCTAATATATTAGATATATTTAATCATTCATTAGGCATAAACATAAATAAAAGAATAATTAAAGTTAATATAGAAATAGTTAAACTTAATGAGCTAGAAAGAGCAAATTTTGAATCAAAGTATATTTTATTTACAACTTTATTTTTATGTAATATAAAAGCTGGAATTAAAATATCTTTTAATTTATTTATATATATATAAGAATGTCCTTCAAAAAACATTGTTTTAATTATAAATAAATAATAAACTGCACTAATAACACTAGTTAATACACCTATAAGTGTTAAGAAAACAAATCCTTCTTGTAAAGCTGCAGAAAATACCATCTGTTTAGCAAAGAATCCCATTAAAGGTGGAATTCCAGCAAATGAAAATAAAGTAATAGATAAACTTAAGGCTAAAAAACTATTTATATGAAAATAACCTTTAAGTTGACTTATTAATTGTATAGGTGAATTATTTTTATCTATTAAATTATGGTGATTAATATTTTTATCATTATAAGCATATAAACTATAACCTATAGCAACTAATAAAATAAAGGCGTTTAAATTAGATAAACTATATTGTATTAAATAGAAAATAAAAGCTTGTACAGACTCAACACTATTTATAGTTAATACTAATAACATAAAACCTAAATGAGAAATAGTACTATAAGCAAATAATCTTTTAATTCTAAATTGAGTTAAACCTAAAATAGTTCCTATTACTAATGATAATAAAGAACTTAATAATAAACTTGAAGTTCAAGAATATTGAGTTGTTATATATATATTATTAGTATAATGAACTAAATGTAGTAATAATATTAATATTGATATTTTTGTTATTATAGCAACAAAAGTAGTAACTATTGTTGGTATTCCATCATAAACATCAGGAGATCAAAAATGAAATGGTGCAGCTGATATTTTAAATAAAAATCCTACAGATAATATAAGTAAACTATATGGTATATATTTAGTTATTTCTTGTTCATTAATTATACCTGCTAAATTATTTATAACATATAAGCTATCTAAATATGTTACACCTAAATTAGCATAAATTAATGCAATACCTAGTAAAATAAAAATAGAAGCTAATCCACCTAATAAGAAATATGTTAAACTAGATGAAGTAGAAGATTCTGAATTTCTATACATAGCACATAATAAATATAAACCATAACTTTGTAATTCTATAGATAAGAAAATAGAAACTAAATCACTACTTGATATTAATAATACACTACCCATGATTATAAATAATAACATTAATGTATATTCTAATATTGAATATTGTTCTCCTTTTTTTAAAATTAAACTAGATACAGTTAATTTTTTTATAAATTGTAATTTTGTAAATAATAACTTGTATAAACTCAAGTATTCATTACTTACTAATTTTCTAGGATAAAATCCTGTTATATTCAATATTAATAAACTTATTATAAATATTAACATATGAAATAATTGAGTTATAGAAGATGTATAAAATAAACCTCCAAATATCCCAATACCTCCTTCTAAATATGTAATAAATAGATTATTATAAGATAAAAATAAACAATAAGCTAAAGCTATTATACCTATTCTAGAGAAAAAAATAGTTATATCCCGTCTAAAAGATAAAGCATTAGATAGTAATATACAGAATATAGAAGATAAAAGCAAATTTTTATTAAAAAATAAATTTAAATAAAAGGATTATAATTTATTATAATTATTATTATATAAAGCAAATAATGAAAATACTACTAAAATTAATAAATTATTATCATTATAAGAAAAATATAATGAAGAAATATAAAATATTAAACCTATTAATATATATAAAGCATATGTAGTTACAACACCTGTACTTAAATTACCTATACTTTTACTTAAATTTACTAATCCTTTTTCCAGACCATAAGGTCCTAATAATTCAACAGAACCTTTATCAAGACTTTTAGATGTTTGACCACCTAAATTTAAAACACCTTCTACAATATATTTATTATAAAATAATTCTATGTAAAATCTTTGATTAAAGAAACTAAATATATTATAACCAATTCTAGAAAATTTAAAATTAATAAGTAATTTAGGTAAAAATTCAGATAATAATACAGAAATAATACTTAAAGATACAGTAAATATTAAAGGTAATAATTTAATAATAGTAGGTAAAGCAAATTCCGTATCTAACATAATTTCATGATTAGGATGAATAAATAAACTATTATCAACAAAAAAATCAGTACCTAATCCTATGAAAATATCTTTAGTTAAATAACCAAAAAAAATTGAGAATATAGCTAATATTATTAAAGGTAAAGTTAAAAATAAATCACCCTCATGGGCATGCTTACTGTTATTATAACCTAAAGGATTATAAATTCCACTATTAATATAATTAACTAAAGGACCATTAGGATTACTTAAGAAAGTAATATATAAAACTTTAGCTGAATAAAGTGTAGTAAACATAGCACCTATTGTAGCTACAAAATAAACTATAATACTTGATAAATAGTATTGTCCATAAGCAGATTCAATAATAAAATCTTTAGAATAGAATCCTGTCATGAAAGGTACAGCTACTAAACTTAAAGAAGCTATTAACATAACTGAATAAGTTAAAGGTAAATATTCTCTTAAACCTCCATATTTTCTGAAATCTTGATTATCAGATACTGCGTGTATAACTGAACCAGCACCTAAGAATAATAATGCTTTATAAAAAGCATGATTTACTAAATGGAATAGAGCTAAATTATAACTAGATAAACCAACAGCTATAACCATCATACCTAATTGACTCATAGTTGAATAAGCAATTACTTTTTTAATATCTTGTTGGAATAAACCAATTAAAGAACTAAATACTGTAGTTATAGCACCTAATCATAAACAAAGTATTAATACTGTTGTACTATATTCTATTATAGGTGAAGATCTCATTAATAAATATACACCAGCAGTAACCATAGTAGCAGCATGTATTAATGCAGATACAGGTGTAGGACCTTCCATCGCTTGTGGCAATCAAATATGAAGACCAACTTGTGAACTTTTAGCTGTAGCACCTATTAATAAACAAACACCTATTATAGTTATAATATTTTCATTAATATAAGGAGCTAATGAAAATACTGTACTATAATCTATATTACCAAAAGATCATAATATAGCAAACATACCTACAGTTAATAAACAATCTCCTACTCTATTAGTTAATAATGCAGATAAAGAACTTTGATTTGCTGCTATTCTAGTAAATCAGAAATTAACTAAAAGATATGAACAAATACCAACACCTTCTCAACCAATAAACATTATTAAATAATTATTTCCTGTTACAAGTATAATCATCATAAATGTGAATAAACTTAAATAACTAAAAAATCTTTGGTTATGAGGATCATGACTCATATAACTAATAGAATATACATGCACTAAACTAGATACTATTAATACTGGTAATAACATAGAAATTGTTAATGAATCAAATCTGAAATTTCATAATACATAAAGTGATTCTACATCTATTCATCTTGCAATATCTATTGTTACAGGTATATTATTAAAACCTACTTCAAAAAAAGTTAATATTGCTAAGATAGTTGTTATAATAACTGAACTACAAGTTATTAAATGTGATCCCTTTACCCCTATATATCTTCCAAAAAATCCTGAAGCAATTGATCCTAATAAAGGTAATATTATTAATGTTAAATACATTATTTATATTGTATTGATATACTTCCTCTTAATCTATAATACGATACTAATATACCTAAACCTATAGCAGATTCTGCTCCTGCTATTGTTATTATATAAATAGCAAAAGTTTGTCCTAAAATATCATCAAAACCAAGAGAATTAATTAATATTAAAAATGTTATAGATAATATCATTATTTCTATAGAAATTAACATTAAAATTATATTTTTTCTATTTAAAACAAAACCTAATATTCCTATTATAAACAATAATAATGAAAAATTCATAAAAAAATAAAAATTTTTTGATTTATCCATACTATATTATACATACATATATTATATATGTATAACATCTATATTGACAAAGACATGTATAAGACTTGAACTTATATATTCGTGTCCGTAGCACGCTATTCTTCCATTAAATTAACATGCCTAGGTGATCAAAGACCACCTGCGTCTAATTTATAAGAATATATAAATTTTTTACACTACTATCAAATTTATTGTATTAAAAATTAATTTATATATTAACCTTACATTTGATCTCTTAGTCATAATAAGAAATCTTTAATTGATACAGATTGTATAACAATAGGCATAGAACTGTGTAGAATTCCACATAATTCTGAACATTGACCATAAAATGTACCTAATCTAGTAACATATACAGAAGCTTGGTTTAATCTACCAGGATAAGCATCAGCTTTAATACCTAAAGAAGGACATGCATATGCATGTATAACATCTGCAGCTGAAATTACAAATCTTGTATGAGTTAATTCTGGTATTATAACTCTATTATCTACCTCTAACATTCTTAATTGACCCTCTTCAAGATCACTTTCTGGTACTATATATGAATCAAATTCAATAAATTCATTTTCTTCATTTGTGAAATCAGGATATTGATAACTTCAATATCATTGATGACCTTCTGCATAAATAACTAATGAAGGATCCATAACTTCATCCATTAAGTATAATAATTTAAATGAAGGGAATGCTATTAATATTAAAATTGTAGCTGGAGTTATAGTTCATATTAATTCTATTAATGTACCATGATTAAGATATTTATGAGCTATTGGAGCTTTACTTTCAACAAAACTTTTTATAACTGTTATCATCATTCATGTAACTGTGAATAAAATAATACATAAATAAAACATAATATTATTATGTAATTCTTCTATTCCTTCCATTTGAGGTGAAGCACTATCTTGGAAATACAAACCTCAAGGTTCTGGTGCATCAAATTGTAAACAATTTTTAAATAATCACATTTATATATATATATATAATTTATTAATTTATTATTAATATAAAGCTAGTCTTAGCATTACACAAAATTAGACAATAATATAATATCTTTTAGTTATTGTCTTAATTATTAATGCTTATATTTTAATTAAATTTTAATTATAAATTAAAGAATAACCACTTCAAGATTTATAATTAAAATTATATACTTGTCTACTTTCAATTTTTAAAGCATTTTTACCTAATTCAAAGGCAAAACCTAAAGTTAATATTAGAAAAAATACTAACATAATCACTAAACCATATATTCCATTTGTATATGCACTTACTACATAAGGATAAACTAATAAAATTTCTAAATCAAATAATAAAAATAATAAAGCAAAGATAAAAAAAGATATACTGAATTGTGTTCTATTTTGCCCTAAAAATGAATGAAAACCACATTCAAAAGCACTATCCTTTTCTTGATATGGATTATGTGGAGAAAGTATTAAATTTACTGCTAATAATACTATTGCTAAAATTGGAATTAAAAATAAAAAAAAAGTTGTAGTTGTCATATTAAATTGTTTATTTTATTATAAATATAATTTAAAATAATTTACTAATAAGTTATATATACTAATAAATTAACCTTATATAGGATCATTATGTATAAGAAATCATTATTTTAAAACGAACTTCATTACTTATAGTAATTATGTATAAAATCCATACATTTTAAATAATTAATATTTTTATAAAAATTAATTATTACTTACACCTAAAAAAAAATACCCAAAAGATTTCATAAAATGAATCTTTATTATCAAAATAACATTACATTTAAAAATATATCTTCTTTATTACTTAATTATTTAAATTTCTTCAATTTTAAATAAAACTTAAATCTTCAACTTTGGTAAATATATATCTTCAATTTTAATAAATAGACTTACATTTTTTCATTTTTAAATAGTAAATTTCAGTCTTCAATTTTAATAAACTAAAATATAATTATCTCATAAAAATCTAATAATTTATAATTTTAATTTTATAATATATAAAGAATATATAAAAAACATTCTTTATATTTATATTATTATACCTATACTAAGATACATATAATAATAAGAATGCCATCATTAAAGCAAATACACATTTATTAATAAATATATCACTATATTGGTAAGACTATGCCTTAAATAAATATTTAATTTTACTTTTGAGAGTTTAGTCTTTGAACGTTCATAAATAAAACAATTTATGATTCGCTGCAAGTTATAAGTTATATTAAATTAATTTCTTGCAATTTACCCAATTTATACAGAACTATTACTTTAATCCTGTTGCTTCTGAGAAAGCAAATCCTAAGATTGCGTATGTAAATAATTGTCCTCTTAATGAAGGATTTCTTGCTACACCTAAAATTAATGAACCGAAAACAACACCAATACCAACACCTGCACCAATTAATCCTGTAGTAGCTATACCCGCAGCTAATATTTTAGATGATTCTGTCAATGTATTATTGCACCGACTACCATTCAAACATTATTATAACTAAGTAATAATAAGAATTATTATTACTAACTAATTTAATATAAAACTAAAAATAAATAACAATTTATTCAAAACTAATAAACCTGCTAAATTAAATACTAGTTACAAGCTTATAAACTTCTTAAAAAAATTAAGATTGTAAAGGTAAACTAGCAAAAGCATGAGGTTTAGGAGGACTAGTTAAACATCACTCTAATGAGTTATTATTTCTAGTGAATAATACTTGGAATGTATCAGTAAATAATTGTGGAGTTAATCAAGGATATCTTGAAACTGGTTTACCTTCTGTTAATTGTTCGTAAACAATAGTTAAGAAATATCATGTAGCAACAACACTTACAATAGAACCAACACTAGATACTAAATTTCAACCATAGAAAGCATCAGGATAATCACTAATTCTTCTAGGCATACCTTGTAAACCTAAGAAATGTTGTGGAAAGAATGTAAGATTAACACCAACAAATAAAATTCAGAAATGAACTTTAGCTGCAAATTGATCATAAGATAAACCTAATAATTTAGGTATTCAGAAATATCAACCACTAAATAATGCAAAAACAGCACCCATAGATAATACATAATGGAAGTGTGCAACAACATAATAAGTATCATGGAATGCAACATCAAGTGAGGCATTACCAACAACAACACCACTTAAACCTCCAATAGTAAATAATACAATAAATCCTAATGCAAATAACATAGGAGCTGTTAATTGTATTGAACCTCCATATAATGTAGCTAATCAACTAAATATTTTAATACCAGTTGGAACTGCAATAATTAAAGTAGCAGCTGTGAAATAAGCTCTTGTATCTACATCTAAACCAACTGTGAACATATGATGGCTTCAAACTATACAACCTAAAACACTAATAGACATCATAGCATAGACCATACCTAAATAACCAAATACGTTTTTACCTGATCCTGCTGCAACAACTGTACTAATAATACCAAATCCTGGAATAACTAAAATATAAACTTCAGGATGACCAAAGAATCAGAAAAGATGTTGATATAATATAGGATCACCACCTCCAGCTGCTTCAAAGAATGAAGTATTAAAATTTCTATCTGTTAAAATCATAGTTATACCACCAGCTAATACAGGTAATGATACTATAAGCATAACAGCTGTTATTACTACAGCTCAACCAAATAAAGCTAATTTATGTAAACGTATTCCTGGACCTCTCATATTTAAAACAGTTGTTATGAAATTCATAGCTCCTAACATACTACTAATTCCACTTAAGTGTAAACCAAATATAGCTAAATCAATACTAGGTCCACTGTGAGATTGTATTCCTGCTAATGGAGGATAAAGAGTTCAACCTGTACCTACTCCGTTTTCTATTGTAGCAGCAAATAAGAATAATAATAAACTAGGTACTAATAATCAAAAACTAATATTATTTAATCTAGGGAATGCCATGTCTGGTCCCCCAACTAATAATGGTAATAAGAAATTACCAAATCCACTAATTAAAGCTGGCATAACCATAAAGAAAACCATCATTATAGCGTGAGATGTCATTATACTATTGTATAATTGATTATCAGCAATATATTGAACACCAGGTCCAGATAATTCTAATCTAATTAAAACAGAAAATGCTGTCCCTAATAATCCTGAAAATAATGCAAACATTAAGTATAAAGTACCAATATCTTTTGCATTAGATGATAAAAATCATCTTTCTTGTCATTCTGTTGGTTCAGAAAACGTCAATGATGATAAACTATTTTGATTATTTAATAATTTTACTTCCGTTTTCTCTTCTATAGAAAGACTATTAGAAGGATTATAATTTACCAACTTATATAAATTATAATCTTCATATAACAAATCTTATTTTTATAACAATACAAATAGGGAGGTACCTAGAATCGAACTAAGATTTACTGTGCCACATACAGCTGTTCTACCTTTAAACTATACCTTCCTATATACTTATAATTATTTATTTGATACATAAATAATTATTATATAAAATTAAAAATTTTATCTCAAAAACTTTTAATGTGTTTAACCTATTAAGTTAAAAATTTTATCCCCCTCTTTATTACCACAATAATATATATATTATATATACAATTTTAAACTAATTATAAACATAATATATTTATATTCCAAATATTAGCGTTAATATAATAAAATATATCAACTAAGTTAAAAACTTTATTAATTT